>Ga0228619_1000175_pt1 | contig 29150 bp, 24 predicted proteins | sample 22DmetaG_FD_190065 | JGI IMG/M metagenome (GOLD analysis project Ga0228619, IMG submission 190065) | Seawater microbial communities from Monterey Bay, California, United States - 22D | ecosystem: Environmental > Aquatic > Marine > Coastal | place: USA: California | collected 2016-10-12 | reverse complement strand
TACATAGGATGGCTTGTATTTTCCAACATAGGTAAGACAGTCAGCAAGAATCAATCTACCCTCAGCATCAGTATTTAGAATTTCTATAGTTTGACCTGACATTGATGTTACAACATCTCCAGGCTTTGTAGCTGTGGATGAGCACATGTTTTCAGCACATCCCATGACACCAACCACATTAACATCTGCATTTAATCTTGCTAGAGTAGACATAACTCCAAATACAGTTGCAGCACCGCACATATCCCACTTCATTTCATCCATAGCAGGACTTGGTTTTATTGATACTCCTCCAGTATCAAAGGTAACGCCTTTACCAACTAGCGCAATTGGTTTTTCATTAGCCTTACCGCCTTTGTATTCGATGACCATCATTCTTGCTGGCTCTTCACTACCTCTAGAGACGCTTAGAAATGATCCCATGCCCATCTTTTGCATTTGTTGCTCATTAAATGACTTAATTTTTAATTTTGGAAAATCTTTTGTCATGGCTTTGACTTTTTTCTCAATTATTTTTGGAGTGCAATGGTTTGCAGGAAGATCGCCAAGATATTTAGCTGTGTTCACTCCTTCACCAATAGCATAACCAGTTTTGGCAGCTTGTTTTGCCTTGGTCAGTGCAGATGGGGTAAGACCGGACGTTAGTATAGTTAGTTTTTTTACCGTTGGTTTAGAAGCGGTTTTATTTTTTGTTTCAGAAAAAATGTAAACATTTGATTCTATTGTTTTTGCAACCATTTCAATTAACCAGAACTCATCCTTTTTAGTCGGACATGTATTACCTGGCATGATTGAAATATCTTTACTCTTAAGGCTATTACCTCTATGTGCAATTGATTGATACATACTTAACCATTTGTGAGTTGGAGCTGATGAATCCAGTCCATTAACAAGCAATATGTTTGCTGCTGCAATACCATCAACTTTTGGTAAAAGAACATTGCTACCCACATCTTTTAGATGCGAAGATATTGTTTTAGAAAAATAGTTTTTTGAGATTTTATTTAACTCTTTAAAAGATGAATCATTTTTTGTATTTTTGTTAATAACAAGTACTAACAAATCTGTTTTCAATGAAGCCAGACTATTAGATGCAGCATCTTTAACTAAAATATTATTTAAAACTTTATACGCCATTTAAGTTCTCCTGTTATGGTATTTACTGATAAGATAAATATTGTAATGCATCATAGTTCTCAAGGCATGTATAAAAAAAATATTCTTTCAAAAAGTTTGAATATGGAGGTCTTAAAATCCTCAACTAGTGTCTTACTAATTTTCTTTCTTTTAGTAGTCGGCTCAAGGGTTGTTGGTTATTTTGAAGAAGCTGCAGAAGGAAATCTCGACCCAAGTATTATAATGAGTATTGTTGCACTGAGATTCCCAGATTTTATAACTCTCTTAATTCCTCTTTCTTTTTTTTTAGGAGTACTAATTTCTATTAGTAGGATTTATGCTGAAAGAGAAATTTATGGTTTCTTTTCTGTTGGTTTGGCTCCCTTGGACTTAATTAAATTCTTAGCTCCACAAGCAATACTATATTTCCTATTAACTCTAATTTTAAGCTTATATGTTGCACCTTATACAAAAGCATTATCCCAAGAAATGCTTAAGATGGACTCTTTTGAAGAAAAGCTTGAGTCGATTAAATCGGATGAAATAGTTTCGTTGGATGATGGAGGTTTTGTTTATATTGAAAATGCTGATAACAATACTTTAACTGGAGTAAAGGCTCTTAAACAAAACCAAGGCAATTCATTTTTTGTAATTGCTGAAGAGCTTTATACAACCGAAAGTAAAGATCTCATTCAATTAAACTTTAATGATGGTTCTTTTTATAGCGGAGTTTTTGCTGACTCATCAAAACTTGAATCGAATTTTAATAACTTCAAGATTGATATTGAGAGAAAAAATAGCCTTAAAAATGATATGAGCTTTACAAAATTATTTGATTTCTCATCTGATTCAGATAGTGCTAGCTTTCAATGGAACATCTCAGTGCCAATAACGATCCTAATTCTTTTGTTTATCGGAGTTTATATTTCAGAGGTTAAACCAAGACAGGGTAGATTCTCTGTTATATTGCCTGGAATGCTTTTGTATGTAATGTATTTAAGTTTATTAATTTTAGGAAGAGAATATATTGTTGACAATCCCAAGACCTCATTTGGGCTCTGGTATGTACATCTCGTCTTTATTTTATTTTTGTTTGCTTATCTTTTTAAAGATAAATTTATTTATAGCGGTAATATAAATTTTGTAATAAACGAAAACTATTTTATGAGATATGTTATTGGCTTTCTTTTATTTATTCTTGTTATGTGGATTATTACTTAGATGAAAATTTTCCATAAATATATGATTAAAAGGTCGTTACTGATCTCATTCTCTATTTTTGCATTATTTGCATTGTTAGATTTTGTTTTTAATTTTATATCTGAATTAGAGAATCTTTCGGTTAACTATACATTCTTATCCTCTTTAAAATTTATGCTTGCATCATTGCCATATAATGCAAATGATTTTTTAGAAGGAGCTTGTTTGCTTGGAGTAATGATTGCTTTAGGGATATCTCATCAAGAAGGCAATTTGAATGTGCTGAGATCTAGTGGTGAATCTCCAATCAAGATAGTTCTTATAAGCGCTATCGGGCCAATGATTTTAGTTTTTTCATACATGGGAGCTAATGAATTAGCATTTAGAGATATTCATATCAATGCAGAGGTAGAAAAAAATCTGATAATTAATAATCAACCTAATACTAAAAGAAATAACGAATGGATTAAAGATAAAAATTCCTTTATAAATTTCTCAGATAAGGTCGGCAACACTATTTACAATGTTAAATTTCTTAAGTCAGACTATGAAGAAGGGCTTTATTACAAGACATCTGAATCTGCTAACATACAGGAAGAGACTATTGTTTTTGATAACACAATGACTTCTCATAGTTTCAATAATAAAGATGAACTGAGTTACTCAGAGCCATTTAATTTTCCACTAGGTGCATCGATACCTCTCAAAGATATAGAAAAACTTCAATTTTCTGAATTAATCTTCAACAAAAACTTACTTAAAGATAGCTCAGTAAAAAAAGATATTTTATTTAAGTCTCACATCGAAAAATCTTTTTATAAAAAGATCTTCTTGCCCTTATCAATATTGTCGCTAATTATTTTTTTTGGTTCATTTATATTTGGTTCTTTGCGAGAAGCATCACCAGCATCTAGGATTGTACTCTCAGTTATTGGCGCATTTATATATAAAGTTTTTCAGGACTTTTCAATAAGTTTAGCTATCTCAATAAATTACTCTGTTTTGGCAGGAGTGGTAGTCCCAGCATTGATATTGCTCATTTCAAGTTTTTATTTATACAAAAAAATCTAGATAGTTTTCAATGATGTCCCGGACAGGGTGTCACTAATAGAATTGCCATCAGATGAAAAATAAATATGTAACAGAGGTAATCCTGCCAAAGAAACGATTAGCATATTTATAATAAATCTTATTGTTACTTGCATGAGACTAATTTTGTTTCCATCAGAACTATATATCTCTATATTCCATACCGCCATCCCTAAAGTTTTATTTCCATTCATCCAGAAATATGCATAAAAACTCCAGCTACTCATAAAGACAATTACAAGGCCAAGCCATGGGTTTAATATCTCACCTCCATTGAGCCATAAAGCAATTGATCCAACTGCAAACCAAACTCCTAAAAGAAGAAACAAGTCATAGATACTTGCAGCAATTCTTTTCATAGGAAAGACGATGTATGTTTTTTCAATCATTTTGGTATAGTAAATAAAACAAATTACAAAATAAACGATTATGGAAAAAGATACAGCATTTTTTGGTCACCCAATTGGGTTAAGAACATTATTTCTTACTGAGATGTGGGAAAGAATGTCTTACTATGGAATGAGAGCACTCCTTGTTTTATATATGACTGGTGCAATTACTGGATTTAATCCTGGCATGGGTCTTTCAGCCTTAAATGCTAATGCAATTTATGGCATTTATGTTGGCATGGTTTATTTTATGGTTGTTCCCGGGGGTTGGATTGCTGACAATATCTTAGGTCATCAAAAAGCTGTACTGATAGGAGCAATCATCATTGCTATAGGTCACTTTACTCTAGCAATACCTCTTGAACAAACTTTCTTTTTAGGATTAATATTTGTTGTTCTTGGGACAGGGTTACTAAAAGGTAATATTTCAACAATAGTTGGTCATCTGTATGCAGATAATGACGAGAGAAGAGACTCAGGTTATACAATTTTTTATATGTCAATTAATATTGGCTCTACTTTAGGTTTTTTAATTTGTTCTTATTTGGGTGAAAAAATTGGCTGGCATTATGGCTTTGGAGCGGCCGGCGTAGGCATGGTTTTTGGCGTATACCAATATATTAAATTCAGACACTTGCTTGGTGATGCAGGAAAAAAACCGAATGAGATGCATGATGCAAGAAGATCAAATTTAATTAAATGGACTAAATTAAGTTTAATTCTTATGTTTATAGTAATTGGTTTAGGCTTATTAGGCTTGTTTACAATAGATCCAAGAGTTTTTGCTGAAAATTTTGCATACTTTTTAACAATTGTTGCTGGATTATATTTTATTTATTTGTATGGATTTGCAGGCCTGACAGTCATTGAAAAGAAAAATTTAGTATTACTGTTTGTCTTATTTATTGGGGCAGCTGCTTTTTGGTCAGGCTTTGATCAATCAGCAAGTTCTCTAAGTATTTTCGCTAGAGATTTTACAGATTTGTCTGTTGGCGGTTTTTTGATTCCAATTGGGTGGCTTCAATTTGCTAATCCAATTTTTGTTGTAACTTTTGCTCCAATTTTTGCAGGTATATGGGCGCATTTAGCAAGAATAAATATGGATCCTTCATTGCCTATAAAGTTTGCCATCGGTCTTATTTTTATGGCACTAAGCTTTATCGTAATGGTTTATGCGGTTAAGTTAGCTATGATTTCTGCTCCGGTTGGTATGAGATGGCTGCTTATAACTTACTTACTCCAAACATGGGGTGAGCTAGCCTTATCCCCAATTGGATTATCAGCCTTTTCTAAATATTCACCAAAACGATATATGGGTCAGATGTTTGGGCTTTGGTTCCTAGCGTCAGCAATTGGAGGCGTACTTGCGGGCTTATTAGGAGGAGATGCAACAGTTGATGGACTAAGTTCAGTACAACCTATTTTTACTTTTATGATCCAATACTATGCAGTCATTGCTGTAGCTTTGATAATAATGGCTTACTTCTTTAAAACAAGAGAAAAAAATTAAGATAACTTTGTATTTAAACCTTTAAGAATATCAGTATAGATATCCTTTAACGTAAATATTTCTGAAATTTTGACATGCTCATCAATCTGATGAATTGTTTCATTTAATGGGCCCAATTCGACAATTTCCGTACCCATTTTTGCAATAAAACGTCCATCAGATGTCCCACCTTTTGCATTAAGATCAGGAGTATATCCAGTAATATTTTTAATCGAATGCACAACAACATCTTTTAAATTATCTTTCTTTGTTAAGTAGGGTAATCCTGATAATTTCCATTCAATCTCATACTTAATATTTAGCTTTTTAAGAATAGATTCAAATTCAGATATTAAAGTCTCTTTAGTGGATTCAGTTGAATATCTAAAATTGAAAAGCATATCTAGATCTCCAGGAACAATATTATTAGCTCCTGTTCCCGAATGAATATTAGAAATTTGAAAACTTGTAGGATGGAAAATTGCATTACCATTATCCCAAGTAGTATTTTTTAATTTAACAATTACATCGCTGGCAGAAAATATTGGATTATCTACATTTTCTGGATATGCAATGTGTCCCTGTTTACCAATAATTTTCAAAGTACCACCAAGCGAGCCTCTTCTACCAATTCTTACGCTATCACCAATCTTCTTATATGAAGTAGGCTCTCCAACAAGACACAGATCGATTTTTTTATCTTTCTCAATCATGTCATCAACTATCATGTCTATAAATCCATCTGCTGCATCACCTTCTTCATTTGATGTCAGCAAGATAGCAATTCTATAGTTAAGCTCTGGACTAGTCGCAAAAAACTCTTCTAGTGATTCAAGAAAGGCAGCAATAGATGCTTTCATGTCAGCTGTCCCTCTTCCATATAAAACATCTCCATCAATATGGGCTGAGAAAGGGGGGTGAGTCCATCGCTCTTCTGGGCCAGTAGGAACAACATCAGTATGTCCAAGAAAGCAAAAAAGTTTACCCTTATCTCCATAAGTGGCATAAAGATTTTCTACATTTTTATAGTTAATTCTTTCGCAATTGAATTCTAGTTTATTTAACTTTTCCTCAATAAGATCAAAACAGCCTTCATCTCTTGGAGACAAAGATTGAATTTTTATAAGTTCTTGAAGGAATTCAATCATTTTTATGAAGTTGTGTATTCAATTCTACTGATTTTGTATTTGGTTTTGCGACTACCATGCCATTTAAAGAGTTTCTTAAGAAAACTAAATTAGATGAACTAGCTAGCTCTAATCCTTTTTTAATCATTGTTGGGTTTCCATTAGCATCAAAAAGTTGAATTTTTGTTCCGCTAGTAATGTATAAGCCTGCCTCTACAGTGCAATTATCACCAAGAGGTATGCCAAGCCCAGAGTTTGCACCTAGCAGGCAATTTTTTCCGACTGAAATTTTTATATTGTTCCCTCCCGACAAGGTTCCCATGGTACTGCATCCGCCACCTAAGTCAGAATTATCTCCAATAACAACCCCAGCAGATATTCTTCCTTCAATCATGGCATTTCCTAGTGTTCCAGCATTAAAATTCACAAAACCTTCGTGCATGATGGTTGTTCCAGAACTTAAATAAGCACCAAGTCTCACTCTTGATGGATCGGCAATTCTCACGTTTTTAGGAATAATATAATCTGTTAGACAAGGAAACTTATCAAGTGATCTTACATATAAGTTATTTGCAGCAGCCTTCGATTCTAATAATCTTTCATCAATCTCATTTGTAGAAATAGGTCCTTGATTAGTCCACGCAACATTGGGCAGAGATGTAAAAAGCCCCTCTAGATTAATAGAATTAGGCAGCACAAATTTGTATGAGAGCAAATGGAGCTTAAGATAAGCAGAGACTGCATCACTTATAGATGCATCAAGATCATCTTGATTCCAAGATAACTCTATAATTTCTCTTTCTGACTCTATGTTACTTAGATCTTGTTTATCAGTTTTTTTTCCATTGAAATCTACAATAGGAAAGAATGAATCAAGGATATCTCCATTTTTAGATCTATTGATTAAGCCAGTAGCTTTAATTTTCATGCTGTTATTATAGTGATGATAAATTTTATTTATATAATTTCTTTGAGACTTGTGCTTATTTTTTTCATTTTATCCTTTGAAACAGAGGAAAGTGTCATATCTTCAATTTCAAATGTATCTTCAACTCTTTCCCCTAAAGTATTAATTCTAGCTGAATAAATAGATGTTCCATTTTCATGAAGAACCTTTGCAATTTTTATAAGAAGACCTGGACTGTCTGAAGTTTCAATTGTTAATAGGTTTCTTTTTTTAACGGTATCTTCAATATTTGTTATATTAATTTTTTTATTAAACGTTTCGATGCTCTTTTTTTTCTTGAGAAAATTTTTCTTTTGAGCTGAAAAGTTATTGAAATTATTATTAATTTTAAGTTGAAGATCTTTGATCTCATTTTTGCTGAGTACTCTATCATGATATGAAAACTTAGTAATAAATGTATTAGCAGCGATAGCTTTATTTGAGCTTGTGAATATGTTGGCATCTATTATCTCAAGTCCTGAAATTTCTAATACTTCTACGAGCTTTAAAAAAAGACCATCAGTATTATCTGTTTTAATAAAAATCTCTAATAAATTTCCAAAACATTTTCTACACCCAATTACTGAAGAGCTATTACTAGCGCTAAGAATAAGACCACTTTGCCACTTCAATCTATCTAAATTATTTTTTGAGAAATATGAATCATCAAATAATTTAAAGTAATCTTTAACTATATTTTTATCACTAAGCACAACAAAATATTTAATTGCATTCTTTTTTCTATCTTTAGAAATTTCTTTTATCGTCTTGACAGGCTCTTTGTTAAGTTGTGATCTCGTTAGTAAAAATAAATCTCTTAGTAGACCATGCTTCCAACCGTTCCACAGGGCAGGATTTGTTGCTCTTATATCATTGATTGTTAAAAGGTAAAGATAATCTAACCTTTCAATATTTATGACATGCTCTGTAAAAGCCCTAATAGTATCTGGATCAGATATATCTTTTTTCTGAGAAATAGAAGACATTTCAAGATGATTTAATACAAGCCAAGAAATAAGATCTGCATCAGCTTTTGACAGACCAATTTTTTTAGCAAAATCTAAACTTGTTTCGGCACCAATTTTTGAGTGATCTCCTCCTTTGCCTTTACCTAGGTCATGGAAAAGACCAGCTAAATAAAGAATCTCTATTTTTGGTAACTTATTAATTAATTCATACTCAAGTTTAAATTCTTCTGCATAGTGAACATGCATTTGCCTCATATTTCTTACTACTTTAAATGTATGCTCATCTACCGTATAAGCGTGAAATAGGTCAAACTGCATTTGGCCAATAACCTCATTCAACTCTGGGATATATTTTTGAATAACTCCTATGCTCTTCATTGATTTAAATATGTAAGAAAGGTTGTATTGCGATTTTAAAATTTTAAGAAATTTTGTTGCGTAACCCAGATCATTCCTAAAATTTTTATCTATTAAATTGAGATTATTTTTCAAAAGAGACATTGATGAAGTTTCTATAGCATTAATTTTTTTACTTTCCCCAATTGCAATAAAAATATTGAATATAAGCTCTCTTTGGTTTGCAAGGTTTGTATTTTTTTTAAAACCAATTTTGCTGCCTTTTATAAAAAAATCTCCATAATTTTTTGTAATTGCAAATTGATTTTGTTCTCTAAATTTTTCAAATACAAAATAATTAAAATTTGAGAGTTTTGAAGCATTTTCATAGAATTTTTGCATTAATTTTTCAACAGATCTCTTTGTTGTGCCTTCCTTAAGTTTAGCTTTGTCAGCTATTTCTACTTGTATTTCAAAAGTAAGCCTATTCTTATTAGACACAATATTTGTTATATATCTCATTGCCTTTACGAAATTATATGAATTGATGACTTCTCCGATTTCCTTTCCAAATTCTTCAGATTTTTTAATTTCATCAATATTTTTTAGGTCAAAACAATGCTGCAATATCCACAATGATGTTTGAAAGTCTCTTAAAGTACCTGGAGACTCTTTGAGATTTGGTTCTAAGTTATATTCTGTTGAAAAAAAAGATTTATATCTTTTTCCTTGCTCAGAAAGTTTTACTTTGTAGAATTTTTTCTTTGTCCATATTTTGCTTAATGCCAAATTTATATCCTTATCGATTTGTTTATTAGTTAGAAGAGCTCTTCTAGTGAGATATGATGTAAATTCTTTTGGATCTTCCTTTGTAATTTTTTTAATGTCTTTGATAGTCCTAACAGAGTGGCCCACTTTGAGTCCTAAATTCCACAATTTAGCAATGAATTTTTCTAAATTGTCATAACTATTAATATTTTTTTTCTTCTGCACGATTGAAAGATCTATATCAGAAGAAGGGTAGAGCTCTTGTCTTCCAAAGCCTCCATTTGCATAAATTGCAAAATCATTTTCAAGTCCCAGGCCGACAAAATCATCTATTATGACTTTTTCAATATTATTTGAATTCTCCTGAAGGTAGGCATTAATTTTGTCAGGGGAGTGAAATATCTCAGGAAAATTATTAAAAAAGTTCTCAGTTATATTTGAGCTATTTGTCATATAGACTCTTCATGTCTTTTTGTGAGTACCTCTACTCCATTTTCTGTAACAGCTAGTGTATGTTCCCATTGAGCAGAATTCCTTCCATCTTTAGTCTCTACAGTCCAACCATCTTTTAAGGTTTTGCAATATTTTGATCCTTGATTAATCATTGGTTCAATTGTAAAACACATGCCTTCAAGTATTTCTATGCCTCTGCCGGGTTTGCCATAATGCAATATTTGAGGTTCTTCATGATAAACACTGCCAATACCATGACCACAATAATCTTCCACGACACTATAATAGTTTGTTTCAGCATGCTTCTGAATTGCATAACCTATGTCACCAAGATAATTACCAGGTTTCACTACTTCTATGCCTTTATATAAACATTCTTGTGTAATTTTTACCAATCTTTCATTATGGGGTTTGCATTTACCTACTAAATACATTTTTGATGTGTCACCATGCCATCCGTCTTTAATAACGGTAACGTCAATATTTAAAATATCACCTTCTTTAAGGATTCTATTTTTACTAGGTATACCATGACAAATTACTTGATTAATACTAGAACAGATAGTTTTTTCAAAACCTCTGTAGCCTACGTTTGCAGGAATAGCTTTTTGAATATTTACAATAAACTCATAACATCTTCTATCGAGCTCTTCAGTAGATACACCTGGAACAACATAGGGCTCAATCATTTCTAAAACCTCAGATGCAAGCTTCCCAGCAATTCGCATTTTTTGAATTTCTGATTGAGTTTTTATCGATATTTTCATATTTTTTTTCATTTAGTATAGACAGTTGGCAACTAAGTCTATAAAGTACAATTTTAATGCCAGCACGATATTTTAGCTCATTAAAAACCAAAATTTCTTTTAATAGTAACCCATCTTATTTCTTTAAAATTACTCTCACAAGAGGTCGTCTCTGATGTCGTTTCCCGCCATATTGGCTCTCGAGGATGGAAGTATATTCTATGGAGAAGGTTTTGGTGAAGAAAAAATTGAGGTTGGCGAAATTGTTTTTAATACTTCAATGACTGGTTATCAGGAAATAATCACCGATCCTTCATATAAAAAACAAATCATAACCTTTACCCATCCTCATATAGGAAACACAGGAATAAATGATGATGATAATGAATCATCTCAGATTCATGCATCTGGAATAGTCATTAATGAATTCTGTAAAAAACCTAGCAATTGGAGATCTTCTAAAACTCTTGAAGAATTTTTAATTGTGGAAAAAGTGATAGCAATATCAGGTATTAACACAAGAAAATTAACATCGCTTCTTAGAGATAAAGGATCTATGAACAGTTGCATAGCTTCTTTGTCTCACATTACAGAAGAAGAGGCTGTCAAAACAGCAAAAGGTTTTGCTGGATTAAAAGGGCTTGATTTAGCAAAGGTTGTTAGTTCAAAAGAAGATTATGATTGGAATGAAGGAGTTTGGCCTGAACATGCTGTCTCCTCAACCAAACCTTTAATAGTTGCGTATGATTTTGGAATAAAAACAAATATTTTAAGGCTTTTATCAGATCATGTTGGTGCTGTTCGTGTTGTTAATGCAGAGACAACTTTTGAAGACGTGTTGCAATTATCCCCAAGCGGAATTTTTCTTTCAAATGGCCCTGGAGATCCCGAGCCTTGCACCTACGCAATTGAGAGTATTAAAAAATTCCTAGAATTAAATATCCCAATATTTGGCATTTGTCTTGGTCATCAACTTCTTGCATTAGCCGGGGGTGCAAAAACTTACAAAATGAAATTTGGTCATCACGGAGCTAATCATCCAGTGCAAGATCTAATCACCAAAGAGGTTTTTATCACAAGTCAAAATCATGGTTTTGCTGTTGATTTAGATTCTTTACCAAACAACATAAAACCATCTCATATTTCTTTATTTGATGGTTCATTGCAAGGTATTGAGTTTAACGATGTACCAGCATTCAGTTTTCAAGGTCACCCAGAAGCAAGCCCTGGACCTCAAGAAATTCAGACATTATTTAATAAATTTAGAATCATGATAGAAGAACATGCCAAAACGTAAGGATATTAATTCAATCTTAATTATTGGAGCTGGCCCAATAATCATTGGTCAAGCATGTGAGTTTGATTATTCCGGGGCGCAAGCATGTAAAGCTCTAAAAGAAGAAGGTTTTAGAGTAATTTTAGTAAATTCTAATCCCGCTACAATAATGACAGACCCACTAATGGCAGATGCAACATATATAGAGCCTATTCACTGGGAATCAGTTGAAAAAATTATTGAAAAAGAAAAGCCTGATGCCATATTGCCAACAATGGGAGGTCAAACAGCATTAAATACAGCATTATCTTTAGATAAAAAAGGAGTTCTAAAAAAACATGGAGTTGTTTTAATTGGAGCAAACAGAGAAGCTATTGATAAAGCTGAAGACAGACAGCTCTTTGATGAAACCATGCAGGCAATTGATATTGAAACTCCTAATTCAGGAATTGCTCATACTATGGATGATGCATTCGAAGTTCAAAAACGTATAGGTTTCCCTTGTATTATTAGACCATCTTTCACAATGGGCGGAACTGGTGGAGGAATTGCTTATAATATTGATGAATTTGAGGCTATATGTAAAAAAGGTCTTGAATTATCTCCTACCAGCGAACTTCTTATTGATGAGTCACTAATTGGCTGGAAAGAATTTGAGATGGAGGTTGTTAGAGATTGTAAAGATAACTGTATTATAGTTTGTTCCATAGAAAATCTTGATCCTATGGGGGTTCATACAGGTGATTCAATAACCATTGCGCCCGCTCAAACACTTACAGATAAAGAATATCAAGTAATGAGAAATGCCTCTTTTAAGATTTTAAGAGAAATTGGTGTGGACACTGGTGGTTCAAATGTTCAATTCGCAATTAATCCTGAAAATGGGAAAATGGTTGTTATTGAAATGAATCCAAGAGTTAGCAGGTCATCTGCACTCGCATCTAAAGCAACCGGATTTCCTATTGCTAAAGTTGCTGCACTGTTATCTGTTGGTTATACACTTGATGAGCTCAAGAATGATATTACAGGAGGACTTACTCCAGCTTCTTTTGAGCCAAGTATCGATTATATTGTTACAAAGATTCCTAAATTTGCTTTTGAAAAGTTTCCACAAGCAGATCCTAAACTTACCACACAAATGAAGTCTGTGGGAGAGGTAATGGCAATTGGTTCAAATTTTCAAGAATCACTTCAAAAAGCACTCTCTAGCATGGAAGAAGATTTAAATGGGCTTAATTCAGTAGTAGAAAAGCCATATGAAAACCATGAAGATAAAATATTATATGAATTAACTTTTCCAGGTCCAAAAAGACTATTTTATGTCTCTGATGCATTAAGAGCAGGTTGGAATCTCGAAAAAATACATAAGTTAACAAAAATAGATTACTGGTTCTTAGATCAAATTGAAGAAATTATAAATTTTGAAAAAAGTATTCAAAATAAGGAACTAGACACTTTATCTAAAGATGATATTTTTGGCTTAAAGAAAAAAGGTTTTACAGATTCAAGAATTGCTGAGCTTACCCAATCAAGCGAGATGGACTTCAGAAATTTAAGAATTTCTTATGATGTGTTTCCTATTTTCAGAAGGGTAGACACTTGTGCAGCTGAGTTTGCTACTTCAACTTGTTATATGTACTCAACTTACGGGGACATGTGTGAAAGCAACCCATCAAAAAATAAAAAAATCCTTGTTCTTGGAAGTGGACCAAATAGAATAGGTCAAGGTATTGAGTTTGATTACTGTTGTGTTCATGCATCTTTAGCTATGCAAGAAGAGGGCTATGAATCAATAATGGTTAATTGTAATCCTGAGACTGTTTCAACAGACTATGATGTTTCTAATAGACTATATTTTGAGCCAATAACAGCAGAAAAAATCTTAGATATTATTCATAAGGAGAAACCAGAAGGTGTGATAATTCAATTTGGAGGACAAACCCCTCTTAAGCTTGCTGATATTCTATCTGAACAGGGTGTAAAGATTCTAGGTACTAATGTTGATGCAATTGATAGGTCTGAAGATAGAGAAAGGTTTCAAGATTTGATTACTAAATTAAATCTTAAGCAACCAGCCAATGCTACTGTAAAAAATATTGCTGAAGCAATGGCTCAGGCTGACATTATTGGTTTTCCAATAGTTGTTAGGCCATCTTATGTTCTTGGAGGAAGGGCGATGCAACTTGTTCATAATAAGAATGAATTAGAGTTGTATCTCACAGAAGCTGTAGAGGTATCAAACAGCAAGCCGATTCTATTAGATAGCTACCTTACTGATGCAATTGAGGTTGATGTTGATGTTGTATCAGATGGAAACAATATTAAAATAGGTGGAATATTGCAACATATTGAGCAGGCTGGAATTCATTCTGGAGATTCAGCTTGCTCATTACCTCCATACAGCCTTTCCAGTGAAGTCCAAGATGAAATATCAACACAATCTATTATGATAGGAAAAGAGCTGGATATTATTGGCCTCATGAATATCCAATTTGCAGTAAAAGAAAACGATATATATATCATTGAAGTCAATCCAAGAGCTTCAAGAACTGTGCCCTTTATCTCAAAAGCTATCGGAAATTCTCTAGTAAAGGTAGCCTCAAAGGCAATGATAGGCAAATCTTTAGATGAGCAAAAATTTAGCAGTCAGCTTCCAGAAGGGCTATCTTTTGTAAAAGAGGCTGTCATGCCGTTTGATAAATTTCCTCTTGTAGATCCAATCCTTGGGCCTGAAATGAAATCAACTGGTGAAGTAATGGGAATAGGTATTAATTTTGGTGAAGCCTATGCAAAAGCTCAAAAAGGAGCTAATAAAAATATGCCAAGGTCAGGAACTGTCTTTTTAAGCGTAAAAGATAGTGATAAAAAATATCTAGATGAACTAGTTCCGTTAATAGTAAATAGAGGCTTTAAGATAGTTGCAACAGGAGGAACAGCGTCTTACATAAAAGAAATGAATTATGACGTGCGAAGAATAAATAAGGTTAATGAGGGAAGACCTCATACTGTAGATAGCCTTTTAAATAATGAAATTGATCTGGTTATTAACACAACCGAGGGTAAGCAATCCATTCAAGACTCGGCAGCAATAAGAAGAACAGCTCTGCAAAATAAGATTTTTTGCACGACAACCATGTTTGGCGCATTTGCAATAATGCAAGCTTTAGAGAGCAAAGAAGCTGATTGGTCATACAATACTCTTCAAGAAATAAATACTTAATCATCTTAATTGCTATAATCATCCAATGAGTAGAATTCCTATAACAAAAGAGGGTGAGCTTTTTTTAAAAGAAGAGTTATCACAATTAAAATTCACTGAAAGGCCAAAAATTTCTGAAGCTATAGCTGAAGCCAGGGCTCATGGAGATTTAAAAGAGAATGCAGAGTATCATGCTGCCAAAGAGCTTCAAGGTCTTATGGAAGCAAAGATTAATGAAATTGAAACTGCTCTTTCTAATGCTCAGATTATTGACGTAAAAGATATTCCAGAAACAGGAAGAGTTGTATTTGGGTCAACGATTAAGCTTTATGATGCTGGTGCTGAAAAAGAATTAAGCTATAAGATAGTTGGTAACTTAGAATCAAATCCTGAGAAAGGGCATATTTCTATTGATACTCCAATCGCAAAAGGACTTGTTGGGAAATTTGTTGATGACGAAGTCTCTATTGAAACACCTTCAGGAAAACTTACTTATGAAATCATCGAAGTAAAGCATATCTAATGCATGCTGATAACTGGGCAAATAAAGCAAAACAAGAGGGTTACAGAACCAGAGCAGTTTATAAGCTTGATGAAATTATTCAAAAAACTAAGGCTTTAAAAAAGAAACAAAACGTTCTAGATTTAGGCTCAGCACCCGGAGGCTGGTCACAATATGTAAAAAAAAAATCTCCTCTATCTGATGTATATGCAATTGATATTTTAGAAATGGAGCGTTTGGATGGAGTCTATTTCTTTTTGAAAAGCATTGAAGAAATTAATGAGATAGATGTAATTCATGATCTAAAAGGTAATTTTGGTCTTGTAATTTCAGATATAGCCCCCAACATTACAGGTATAAATGCTATAGATATTGAAAATATATATGAGCTTAACTGTCTAACATTAGATACAGCTGTAAAATATTTAGATTCATCTAACGGCTCATTTATTATGAAGACCTTTCAAAACAGCATGTTAAAGAATCTTCGAAAAAAAATGGAATTATCTTTTGAGGTAGTTCAAACTTACAAACCTGCTGCTTCAAAAAAGCAATCAGGTGAAATATATTTGTACGGAGCATATAAATAATGAATAGTGTTTTAAGAAATCTAGCCGTGTGGTTCGTTTTAGGATCATTACTAATTTATGTATTTAATAATATTGAAAACTCTGGTGCCACAGAGCAAATAAGTTATAGTCAATTTAAAGAAGAAGTATTATCTGATCGAATTGCCAAAGTGGTCTATAAAGGCGATCAAATGACAATCACTGGCGAGCGTTTAGATGGTTCAAGGTTCGAGACAACACACCCAATCTTTAAAAAAGATGAGGCTGTTGATAATGCCATACAAGATAATGGGATTATCGCTGTATATGAGAAGATTGAGCAACCCTCAATTTGGTCACAATTATTAGTAGGAGCATTTCCAATTATTCTACTTCTGGGTATTTTCTTTTTCTTTATGAGACAGATGCAGGGAGGAATGGGTGGTAAAGGCGGACCCATGTCTTTTGGGAAAAGTAAAGCCAAATTAATGGAAGGCGGAAAAGTTAAGACTACTTTTAAAGATGTCGCAGGTTGTGAAGAAGCAAAGCAAGATGTTCAGGAGCTTGTAGATTTTTTAAGAGATCCTACAAAATTTCAAAAGTTAGGTGGAAAAATTCCAAGAGGTGTTTTAATGGTGGGCCCTCCAGGAACTGGCAAAACTTTACTTGCAAGAGCGGTTGCTGGTGAAGCTAAAGTTCCATTCTTTACAATCTCAGGTTCTGATTTTGTAGAAATGTTTGTTGGGGTTGGCGCTTCAAGAGTCCGAGATATGTTCGATCAGGCTAAAAGACAGTCCCCATGCATTATATTTATTGATGAGATTGATGCTGTTGGAAGACACAGGGGTGCTGGTCTTGGAGGAGGTCATGATGAAAGAGAGCAAACCCTCAATCAACTACTAGTTGAAATGGATGGATTCGAAGGTAACGATGGAGTTATTGTAATAGCTGCTACAAACAGACCAGATGTATTAGACCCTGCATTATTAAGGCCAGGAAGATTTGATCGTCAAGTTGTTGTTGATCTCCCAGATATTCGAGGTAGAGAAGCAATTTTGAAAGTCCATATGAGAAAAGTTCCACTTGATTCAAATGTTGATCCATTGGTTCTAGCAAGAGGTACACCTGGATTCTCTGGGGCAGATTTAGCGAACTTGATAAATGAAGCTGCTCTTTTTGCTGCTAGATACTCAGACAAAAAAATAGACCAGACCCATTTAGATTTAGCAAAAGACAAGATAATGATGGGTGCAGAAAGAAAGTCTATGATTCTTAGCGAAGAACAAAAAAGAATTACAGCTTATCATGAGGCTGGTCATGCAATAGTTGGAAGACTTTGCCCGACTCACGATCCTGTTTATAAAGTTACTATTATTCCGAGAGGAAGAGCTCTAGGCGTAACAATGTTTCTTCCAGAAGAGGATACGTATATGCAAAGTAAGGAATATCTTTTAGGAAGAATTGCTACTTTATTTGGCGGAAGAATCGCAGAAAATATTATTAATGGTGATCAAGGCATAACGACTGGAGCCTCTAATGATATTGAAGTTGCTACAGGCATTGCTACTAATATGGTCACAAAATGGGGTTTCTCTGAAGCTTTAGGAACTATTAAATTTGGTGAGGATGAAGGTAGTCCATTTCTTGGAAGGTCAGCATCATCACCAGCACAATTCAGAAGTGAAGAAACATCAAAGCTAATAGATTCAGAAGTTAAATCAATTATTGACACCTGTTACGAAAGAGCAGAAAACCTATTGAAGACCAATCTCGACAAGCTAAATGTAATGGCTGATGCATTATTAAAATACGAAACCATAGATGAGCCACAAATTGATGACATTATGGCTGGTGCTGATCCTCGGGAGCCTAAAGGTTGGTCTGATGACGAGCCTACTCCAAAATCTGATAAAAAAACTTCAATAAAAGGTGCCGCTGAAGAGTTATAATCTTTTGTTATGAATTTAAAATTTGGTACTGATGGTATCCGAGGTCCTGTTGAGACGCATATAACACCTGAAGCTTGTTTGCGTATTGGTCATGCAACAGGTATCGTCATGAAAGAACAAGGTTGGAACACTGTGATGATTGGTAAAGATACAAGAGTATCAGGTTATATGCTTGAATCTGCTCTCCAAGCAGGTTTTATTGCCGCTGGTGTTGATGTAAGTTTATGCGGACCTCTTCCAACTCCAGGTGTTGCATACCTTACTAAATCTCTTAGACAAAAATTTGGAGTTGTAATAAGTGCATCCCATAATAATTTTTTAGATAATGGTATTAAAATTTTCAATGCTGACGGTGAAAAACTCTCAAGAGACTTAGAGAAAAAGATAGAAAAACTATTAGACTCAAATTTAAAACCTGTTAAAACAGAGATTTTAGGAAAAGCAAGTAGGTTTGATGAAGCTGGAGCAAGATATATAGAGTTTTGTAAATCTACTGTTCCTTTAAATATCTCATTTGCGAATTTAAGGATTGTGTTAGATTGTGCAAATGGAGCATGTTATAAGGTGAGTCCAGATGTTTTTAAAGAGCTTGGTGCAGAAGTTATACCTCTTGGTGTAAATCCTGATGGATATAACATCAATGCAAAATGTGGTTCCACACATCCAGAGCTTGTGAAAGAAGAAGTATTAAAGCATAGAGCTGATTTCGGTATATCTTTAGATGGCGATGGCGATAGAGTCATATTAATTGATCGTAATGGAAAGATTTTAGATGGAGACGATCTTCTTTATATTTTGGCTTTTGCTAATCCCAATAGAGCTGGTCAATGGTCAGGAGTTGTTGGTACTCACATGAGTAACCTTGGTTTTGAAGATGGAATTAAAAAGCTTGGGTATGAATTTTTCAGAGCAGACGTCGGTGATAAATATGTAAGTAACATGCTTACAAAAAAAGGTTGGATGTTAGGCGGAGAAACATCTGGTCATATTATATGTAAAGACCTTATTAGTACTGGTGATGGAACTATTGCAGCCTTAAAAGTTATATCTTCTCTCCTAATACTTGAAAAAGATCCATCAGAAGTTTTGTCAAACTATACTAAAATGCCTCAAGTAAATGAAGCTATTAAAGTTAACAATAAAGACACTGCTAACGATAAAGACTTGTTAAATCTTATAAAGGAAATTGAATCAGATATCACCGTCGGAAGAGTATTAGTTAGACCATCTGGAACAGAAAGTAAAATTAGGGTTATGGTAGAAGCACCAGAAGAAAAAGTTGCATTTAAGTTTACAAAAGATATTTGTGAACTTATCAAATCAAAATCATAGTTGTGATAATTGCAAATTGGAAAGCAAATGGAGAAACTAAAAAAAATCTTCATTGGTGCGAGACATTTATTAAATTAACAGATAATACTGCTCTCAATTATGTTGGCATAAGCCCATCTAGTATCCACTTTAATCAAATACAAAATTTTTTTATGGAAACAAATGTAATGATAGGCATTCAAGATATAGATTTTGAAGGTGGTGCTAGAACAGGTTCTATTTCAGCTGAAATGGCTTCAGCTGAGTGCTGTAAATTTTCTTTGGTAGGTCACTCAGAGAGAAGAGAGTTATTTAATGAAGGTAATAATTTAATTAGAAAAAAAATTAATAGCCTTTTAAAATATAATATAGAACCAATTTTGTGTATTGGTGAAAGTTTGGAAGAGTATGATTTAGGTAAAACAAGACAAAAATTAAAATCTCAGATTACAGAATCAATTTCAAAATTAAATACTCTTAAGGAGTTAATTATTGCTTATGAACCAATATGGGCAATTGGTTCAGGAATAACGCCTAAACCTAAAGAGGTAAATTCAATGCACGAATTTATAAAAGATGTTGTACAATCCGCAACAACAAATAATATTGTGCCAAAAGTTTTATACGGTGGAAGTGTTAACGATACTAATGCTGCCAACTTTCTTAAAGAAGAGAGTATTGATGGAGCTCTGGTAGGCGGCGCATCCATGGATGCAAACGTTTTTGCGAATATTGTAAATATTTATAAAAGGCTTAAAAAGATATGATAGTTTTAATAAAAATAGTGTGTATAGTTTTAGCAATTGTAATTATCGCATTAGTTCTACTTCAACAAGGAAAGGGATCAGATTTAGGTTCTGCTTTTGGTGGTGGTTCATCTAATTCTATGTTTGGTGTATTAGGTCCGTCAGATTTTTTAGGAAAATTAACATATATATTAGTTGCACTGTGGTTTTTACTTACGCTTACCCTTGCATACTTATACAAAACACAAAATACAAAAGAAATCTTTGATACCCCGTTAATTGAAGAAGTTTTGGAAGAAATTCCTTCTGATGAGATACCTGTAGAATAAAAGAAATTTACTGGTGCCGAAAGCGGGACTTGAACCCGCACGAGCTTTCGCTCACTAACCCCTCAAGCTAGCGTGTCTACCAATTCCACCACTTCGGCATAAAGTTTGGAGATTATAACAAGTAATTATTTCAAATAATAAAAAATAATATACTTGACCAAACATACCTAACTTCATTAAACTTCACACTCGCTGCGTTGCGGGGTGGAGCAGTCTGGTAGCTCGTCGGGCTCATAACCCGAAGGTCGTTGGTTCAAATCCAGCCCCCGCTACCACAGTTACATAATTTTTTTGTGGGGCATATGCCCTTTTTTTGTATAAAAAAAATGATAAAAGAAGAAATTGAAAAAATAGTTGAGCCGGTAATAAAAAGACATGATTGTTTTTTATGGGGTCTTGAAATTCTTAGAGGCAGAAAAAGGCCAACATTAAGAATTTATATAGAATCTGATTCTGGAGCAAATATTGATGATTGCGAGAGTATTTCCAAAGATTTAAATTATGAAATAGATCTTGATTCTTCTTTTGGAGATGATTATGTTTTAGAAGTCTCTACGCCAGGTATTAGTAGAAAATTTTTTAAACAAAATCAACTTGAACAATATATTGGAGAGGAATTAAAAATTAAATTGAGAGAACCGTTTGAAGGTATAAAAAATATAGAAGGAGTTCTTGTAGATTGTAATAAAGATTTTTTTCTTATAGAGTCTTTAAAGCTTGAATACAAATTGAATTTTGATGATATAGATTTATGTCGCTTAGAACCAGATTTTGATAAATTAATGAAGGAAGATAGTTATGCAAAGTAATGAAATTTTAGCAGTAGTGGATTCAGTATCTACTGAAAAAGGTCTAGATAAAGATACAATCTTTACAGCGATTGAAACAGCAATTGCTTCAGCGTCTCAGAGACACTTTCACGAAGATGCTGATCTATTTGTTCAAATTGATAGAAATACAGGTGAGTATTCTACTCACAGGAATTGGATAGTTTTTGATGAATCTGATGAAGAGTTTCATGCAGAAACTCATATATCGTCAACCAATTTAAATCTTGAAATTGGGGATTTGCATACAAAACAACAAGAAAATATACCTTTTGGAAGAATTGAAACTCAAGCAGCTAGACAGGTTATGCTCCAAAAAGTAAGAGAAGCTGAAAGAGAAAAAGTAGTTTCTCAATTTAAAAATCAACACAATCAACTAGTTAATGGAACTGTTAAGAGAGTCACAAGAGATAACATAATTGTTGATATTTCTTATGATGCAGAGGCAATATTGCCCAGAGATAGATTGATGCCTGGAGAAATATATAAAATTAATGACAGAATCAGAGCAGTTCTACAAATTCAAGAGGTTGAAGGCAGAGGGCCGCAATTAATGTTAAACAGATCATGCCCCGAAATGGTTACAGAACTTTTTAGCATTGAAGTACCTGAAATTAATGAAGATATAATTGAAATTAGAGGTGTCGCAAGAGATGCTGGTTCAAGATCTAAGATTGCTGTTAAAACAAATGATGGGAGAATTGACCCTGTTGGAGCATGTGTTGGCATGAGGGGTTCAAGAGTTCAAGCTGTATCGGCAGAACTAGGTAATGAAAGAATAGATATAATTATTTATGACGACAATCCTGCTCAATTAGTAATTAATGCATTAGTGCCAGCGAAAGTTGAATCCATAGTAATGGATGAAGATTCTAGATCTATGGATATCGCAGTGAATCAAGACAATCTTGCGCTAGCAATTGGCTCAAGAGGCCAAAATATCAGACTTGCATCTAAGCTTGTTGGATGGGATTTAAATATTATTAGTAGCGAGGAAGCTGAAGCAAAAGTAAAAGTTGATGAAACGGAGTTTTTAGCAAGCTTAATAAATAGTCTTGAAGTTTCTGAAGAAATTGCAGAGCAAATAGCATCTACTGGATTAGCAAGTTTTGATGATATAGCTTACGCCGATGATGACATTTTTAAATCCTTTATTGATGACGAAAGTGAAATTGCTAGAATTAAAGGTGTGGCAGAGGACGCAGCACTTTTAGAGGCTATGGGAGCCATCACAGAAGAGGAAGATAATGTTGAATCTTTAACTGATCTTAATCTAAAAGATGAAGACATTCAAAAGTTATCAAATAAAGGAATAAAGAATAAAGATGACTTAGCTGAACTTGCTATAGATGAATTACAAGAGATTATTGAGATTTCATCTGATGATGCTTCAAAGATGATCATGAAAGCAAGAGAACATTGGTTTAATTAATTTAAAAAGGAAAATATTTTGGCTTTAACTGTTAAGGATTTTGCAAAGACTTTAAAAATATCAGACTCTGCTCTGCTCGAGCGTATGCAGAATGCTGGTTTAAGTCACTCTAAAAATACAGACGAGATAACTGCTGCAGATAAGCAAGCATTACTAAGGTCATTAAAGGGAGCAAAGACGACATCACCAAAATCAGTGAAATCTGGCTCGGGAGTTACTGTAACTTCCAAAGGTAAAATTTCAAAAGAAACCGAAGGGACAAAAAGTTACTCAGATAATATAGAAGCGAAAAGAGCAGCTGCATCAGAACAGCTGAAGGAGCAACAAAAAAAGAGAGAAGATCAACTTAAAGAGGCAGCAAGATTAAAACAAGAAGAAATTAAAAAAAGAGATAAGTTTAAAAAAGCTGAACCTGAAAGACCTGCAAAAAAAGTTAATGTTAAAGATCAGCTTTCAAGTGCTGTTAATGCATATAAAAGAAGAGAGGGATCATTTTCTGAAGATACTAAGCATAAATTTGAGGCGCCAACTGAATTTATTAAAAGAGACATAGAAGTTCCATCAACAATTCAGGTTGGTGAATTGGCAAAGTTAATGGCAATAAAAGGAAATATTGTTGTTAAAAATCTTATGGGTTTGGGTGTAGTTGCAACTATCAACGATGTCATTGATCAGGAAACAGCTATATTGGTAGTTGAGGAAATTGGTCATAATGGGGTTGCTCTAAAGGAAGAAAACTTTGAGGAAGATTTAGCAAATTTAATTAATTATACTGATGAAGCTTCATCAAGGTCGCCTGTAATTACAGTAATGGGACATGTCGATCATGGTAAAACCACTCTTCTAGATTTTATAAGAAAAACAAAAGTAGTTGACGGAGAAGCTGGGGGCATAACTCAGCATATTGGTGCATATGAAGTTGAGACATCTAAAGGGAAAATAACTTTTATAGATACGCCAGGTCATGCTGCATTCTCATCAATGAGAGCAAGAGGAGCCAATACTACAGATATAGTTATTCTTGTTGTTGCTGCAAATGATGGTATTAAACCTCAAACAGAGGAAGCTATAAATCATGCTAAAGCGGCTGGGGTTTCAATCGTTGTAGCTATAAATAAGATAGATTTAGATGGTGCGGATGTTGATAAAGTAAAAGGAGATTTAGCGACACAAGATTTGGCACCTGAGGATTGGGGTGGAACTACTCAGATGGTACCTGTCTCAGCTCTTAAGGGTACTGGTGTTGATAAATTACTTGAGAGTGTTTCCTTAGAAGCTGAATTATTAGAATTAAAAGCTCATCATAAAGGACCTGCCCAAGGTGTGGTCATAGAGTCAGAGCTTGATAAATTTAGAGGGTCTGTCGCTACTTTTTTAGTTCAAAACGGAACTCTAAAAGTTGGTGATTTAGTTGCATCAGGCAACTCAATAGGAAAGATTAAAAGTCTTGTAAATAGTGATGGCTCAAAGATAAAGATTGCTGGACCATCTGCAGCTGTAGAGGTTCTTGGATTAAATAGCGTACCAAATGCTGGCGATCCATTTCAGGTAGTAGAAAATGAAAAACAAGCTAGAGAAATTGCTGACTATAGGAATACCAAAGAAAAAGAAAAAAAATTGCTCAAACAAAAGGATGATAGTGCCGGCGACTTATTTGAATCATTGGGTCAGGAATCTAAGAAGGTATTGAATGTGATTATAAAAACAGATGTTGGTGGAACTTGTGAAGCAATATCAGCATCTCTTAATGATTTAAGCAACGACTTAGCAAAGGTAAAAATAGTTTCAAGCGGTGTTGGAGGTATATCAGAATCAGATGCTAATTTGGCTCTAGCTGTTGATTCAATTATTTTAGGCTTCAATGTAAGGGCAGATAACTCTGCTAAAAAAATTATTGAAGATGAGTCAATTCCTTTAAGTTATCACAGTATTATCTATGAACTATTAGATGACGTTAAAGCAAGAATGAGTGGCCTTTTAGATCCAATAATTAAAGAAGAAATAGTTGGTACAGCTGAGGTATTAGAAGTATTTAATTCACCTAAGTTTGGACAAATAGCAGGATGCAATGTAATTGAAGGAACTGTTTTAAGAAATAAACCTGTTCGTGTTCTAAGAGATGAAATAGTTATTTTTGAGGGCGAATTAGATTCATTAAGACGATTCAAAGAAGATGTGAATGAAGTTAAGAATGGTACCGAGTGTGGTATGGGCATAAAAAACTACAAAGATATAAAGCCTGGAGATAAAATCGAAGTTTATGACAGGAAAGAAGAAGCTCAATCAATGTAGCTATAACTTCAATGTCATCATTAAGATCAGAGAAAATTGCAGACGAGCTTAGAAAAGAAATATCTTTAATCATAAACAAGGATACTAAGGATCCAAGGCTTCAGAATATCAATATCACGGCTGTAAAAGTTTCTGATGATATTGGCATCGCTACAGTTTTTTATACACTAATTGGAGAATCAGTTATTAAAGATCAAAGTAGTATTGAACCAAAAGTTTTAAAGAAATTTTCTGGTATGGTTAGATCTAAACTTTCAAAAACAATGCAGATAAGAAGGGTTCCTATTATAAATTTTAGATTTGATGAAAGTATTGAGTACTCTGACAATATTGAAACATTGCTAAATAACCTTAAGTAATGGATGGTTTTTTACTCCTCGATAAAGAGAAGGGCATATCTTCAAATCAACTTGTTCAACATGTTAAAAAAACGCTATCATTAAAAAAGGTTGGCCATTTAGGAACTCTAGATCCAATGGCAACCGGCTTAATGATTTTGGCAATCAATAGAGCTACTAAATTTTCAAACTATTTTTTAGAATCTGATAAATCTTATAATGCTACAGTTCAATTAGGTTCCTCCACTGATACTGATGATGCAATGGGAACTATTGTTAGTTCATCAGACACTCTTCCTACTCAAAAAGATATACATGAATCCTTGAAATCTTTTATTGGGAAATCTATGCAGATAGCACCGTATTTTTCAGCACTAAAGCACAAAGGTAAACCTCTTTATAAATATGCTCGAGAGGGTAAATTTGTTTCAAAACCGCCTAGAGAGGTTAATATCTTTTCCATTAAAAATATTATGTGTGAGCATAATAAATGTTCATTTATAATTCATTGTTCAAAAGGAACATATATCAGATCAATAGCTAGAGACTTGGGTGAAAAGCTTAATTCTGGCGGTCATCTATCTACTCTTAGAAGGTTATCCCAGGGTAGTTTTAATATAGAAAATGCAATGACCATGGAAAATGTCGAACTTAATAATTTAATTGCCATAGAAGAGGCATTTTCAGAACTGTCTGAAATAAAATTAAACTCAAATCAAACAAAATTATTTAAAAATGGAGTAAAGATACAAGAAATAAATTTAGAAGATGATACATATAAAATTTACGATTCTTCAGAAAAATTTCTTGGTTTAGGATTAGTCACAAACTCTGTTTTAGCCCTTAAACGACTTGTTTAATAGCCGGATTAGTTATAAGATTCGCACGCTTACTTTAGTTGTACGAGGTTTGTGTTAATTAATATATGTACATCGAGGAATATAAATATGGCACTTTTAGCTAATGAAAAAGAAAAAATTGTTGGGAAATTTCAAAGAACAGACAATGATACAGGATCACCTGAAGTTCAAATCGCGTTATTAACAGAAAATATTAATAAATTACAAAGTCATTTCAAAGAACATAAAAAAGACCATCATTCAAGAACAGGTTTAATAAGAATGGTTAATCTGAGAAGAAAACTTTTAGCTTATCTAAAAAGAAAAAATTCCGAGAGCTATAAAGAAGTTGTAAAACAACTTAAGCTTAGAGGTTAAAAATAAAATAATAAAAGGAAAATCGTGGAAAATAATAAATTAGAATCTACATCAGTAGAATTCCAGTATGGAAATCAAACAGTAAAATTAGAAACAAATAAGGTCGCAAGACAAGCAACTGCTGCTGTAGTTGTAACAATTGGTGACTTGGTAGTATTAACAACGGTAGTTGCGAAAAAAGAGGCTGATCCTAAAAAGGATTTCTTCCCTTTAGCAGTTTTTTATCAAGAGAAATTTTATTCAACAGGAGTTATTCCTGGGGGATTTTTTAAAAGAGAAGCTAGGCCAACTGAAAGAGAAACATTAACTTCAAGACTTATAGACAGACCTATCAGACCTTTATTCCCAGAGGGGTTTAAAAATGAAGTTCAAATATTTTGTACAGTCATGTCTTCTGGAAAAGATCAGAATCCAGATATAGCAGCAATGATTGGTGCATCTGCTGCTTTATGTGTTGCAGGAGTTCCTTTTGATGGGCCTATGGGTGCTGCAAGGGTAGGTTTTATTAATGGAAACTATGTTTTAAACCCATCTTTTGAACAGTTAGAAACATCATATTTAGATATGGTTGTTGCCGGGACTGAGAAAGCAGTTCTTATGGTTGAATCAGAAGCGAATGAGCTTAACGAAGATCTTATGTTAGGTGCTGTTCTATATGGCCATCAAGAAATGCAAGCAGTAATTAATGCATGTCAAGAGCTTAAAGACAAAGCTGGTAAAGAAGATTGGGTAATAAGTGCAGACGAAGAAACCCCAGTCTATTATTCTGAACTAACAGAAAAGTATACAGATCAAATAACTGAAGCTTTTACCATAAAAGATAAATCAGAACGTTCATCTGCTATAAGTTCTATAAAAGAAGATATAGTCAACTCTTATCCAGATGCTGATGAAATTCAACTTGGTAAGGTTTTAGGCGCATTTAAAAATTTAGAAAAAGATATAGTTAGAAAAAATATATTAAGTAATCAACCAAGAATTGATGGTAGAGATACTGATACTGTTAGACCAATCTTTATTGAAACTGATGTCCTGCCTAGTGCTCATGGTTCGTCTTTATTCACGAGAGGTGAAACTCAGGCAATAGTAGTTGCCACTTTGGGATCCTCAAGAGATGCTCAAAGAATTGAGGCAATTGAAGGTCAAGGTACAGATAACTTTATGCTTCATTACAATTTTCCTGCATATAGTGTTGGCGAGATTGGCATGCCTATGGGACCTAAGAGAAGAGAAATTGGACATGGTAATTTAGCTAAAAGAGCAATTAAAGCAGTACTTCCTGATGTAACTGATTTTGGTTATACAATGAGAGTAGTTTCAGAAATTACAGAATCAAATGGTTCAAGCTCAATGGCTTCTGTTTGTGGTACTTCGTTATCACTAATGGATGCTGGAGTTCCAATATCAAGCCCGGTAGCTGGTATAGCAATGGGCTTAATTAAAGAGGGTGATGATTTTGCTGTACTAACAGATATTTTAGGTGATGAAGATCATTTAGGAGATATGGATTTTAAAGTTGCTGGAACTGAAAATGGCATTACAGCACTTCAGATGGATATCAAAATTCAAGGAATTACAGCAGATATTATGGAGTCAGCTTTAACAAAAGCTAAGACAGCAATACATCATATATTAGGTATTATGAATGAATCTATAGCTTCACCTAAAGAGCTCTCTGAAAATGCTCCAGCCATGAAAACATTTATGGTTGATAAAGATAAGATTAAAGAGATCATTGGTAAAGGTGGGGCAGTTATCAAGGGCATGCAGGAGAAAACAGGCGCAACTGTTGACGTTGAAGATGATGGAACAGTATCTGTATTTGGTCAAAATCAATCATCAATGCAGGAATGTCTAGAAATTATTGAAGGTATTTTAGAAGAGCCTGAATTAGATAAAGTATATAAGGGTACTGTTGTTAAAATTGTTGATTTTGGAGCTTTTGTAAACATTCTTCCTGGTAAAGATGGTCTGTTGCATATTTCAGAAATTGCTCATGAAAGAACAGAAGATGTTAGTGCTGTTCTGTCCGAAGGTCAGGAAGTAGATGTAAAACTAATAGGTTTTGATAGAGGTAAGATGAAGCTATCTGTAAAGGCTTTAATTGCTAAAGAAGAAACAAAAAAGGAAGAATCTGAAGAAGAAACATCTGAAGAATAAGTAAATATACTTCCTTATTTTAAAAAACCCAAAAAGTCAAATTTTTGGGTTTTTTTTATTCACAAAATTTGCTCCATTTTGTTTTTTATGGTCAGATAGATACTGCAAAACATAAAAAAAACCTAATAGGGGGGAACATTATGGATAATGCATGGAGAATGATAGGCGACCTAGTTAGTAACCTAACAAGCGTCATAATTGGAATTTTAGGACTTGGTATTGTTGGAAGCTTAGCTTTCGGTGATATGCTTGGACTAGACGTAATTGGTAATATAACTTCACTTGTTGAAAGTTTAGCTACTAATGGCGTTGTTGGACTACTTGTTCTAGCAGTTCTAATGAGCCTTGTTAAGTAATTGCTTAACCTCTTGCTAAGAAGGGCTTAGGCTCTTCTTAG
>Ga0228619_1000154_pt1 | contig 31047 bp, 29 predicted proteins | sample 22DmetaG_FD_190065 | JGI IMG/M metagenome (GOLD analysis project Ga0228619, IMG submission 190065) | Seawater microbial communities from Monterey Bay, California, United States - 22D | ecosystem: Environmental > Aquatic > Marine > Coastal | place: USA: California | collected 2016-10-12 | reverse complement strand
TAGTGAAGACATCAGCCGTTACTCAGTATCCTTCTTTTCAGGCGTTGCTTTCTTCTTAGGGGCCGCTTTCTTCTTAGGGGCCGCTTTCTTCTTAGGCGCTGCTTTCTTCTTAGGCGCTGCTTTCTTCTTAGGCGCTCCTCGTCCTTTACGCACTGGCGCATTGGCGATCATTTCTTTGCACTGTTCTAGGGTCAGGCTTGCAGGCTCTACGTCTTTTGGTATCTTGGCGTTTTTTGATCCATCAGTAATATAAGGGCCATAGCGACCATTCAATACCTGGATACCATCATCAGGAAAATCTTGAATTAATTTATTGGCGTCTTCTTCTTTTTTCTTGGCAATAAATTCAAGTGCCTTATCAAGCTCGATCACGTAGGGATCTTCACCACGAATTGAGACGTACTTACTCCCATATTTCACATAAGGGCCAAAGCGACCAATGCTGGTGGTGACTTTTTCACCTTCAGCTGTTTCGCCTAAATCTCGTGGTAATTTAAATAGTTCCAACGCCTGCTCTAGATCCATCTGATCCATTTTTTGCCCAGGGCGTAAGCCTGCAAACAGAGGCTTATCTTCATCATCCTTTGTACCTACCTGTACGAAAGGGCCATACCGCCCCATACGTACGCTGACCGGTTTGTTCAATTTTGGGTGCATGCCTAGATCGCGGGCTTCTATGGCCTCTTCACGTGTTACTGATACTTCTTTATCGCGTACTAGTTCATCAAACGGATGCCAGAAGGCTTCCATCACAGGGACTAAACTTTTTTCACCTCGTGAGATTTCGTCCAGCTCGTCTTCAAGACGTGCAGTGAAATCATAATCAACATACTGCGTGAAGTGCTTGGTTAAGAAACGGGTGACTAAGCGACCTATATCGGTTGGGAAGAAACGACGGCTCTCAATCTCGGCATATTCACGGTTTTGAATAGTTGAGATAATAGAGGCATAGGTCGATGGTCGGCCGATGCCATAATCTTCTAAAGCCTTAACTAAACTAGCTTCAGTGAATCTTGGTGGTGGCTCAGTGAAATGCTGTTCAGTGCGAATCTCAGCGAGCTTAATTTTATCACCGACTTCCATGTTGGGCAGTAGTCGCTCATCGCTAGGCTCGGCAGAGCTGTCATCTTTACCTTCCTGATAAACAGCCATAAAGCCGGCTGTTTTAATCGATGATCCATTTGCACGGAAGGTATTTTTATCACCACATTTTAGATCGATAGCAACCATGTTTAGCGTGGCATGAATCATCTGACTAGCGATTGTTCGATTCCAAATCAGTCGGTATAACTTGTACTGGCTATCATCTAGGTGCGCTTTAATTTCCTGAGGAATATGCAGTATGGATGTTGGGCGAATCGCTTCATGCGCTTCTTGTGCATTTTTTGACTTGGTTTTGTAGACCGGAGGTTTCTCCGGCACTGACTCTTTGCCATAGCGTTGTGCGATCAGACTACGAATCTCAGTGACGGCCTCTGCAGCTAATGCAATCGAGTCGGTACGCATGTAAGTGATAAGGCCGACAGGGCCGGAACCTAAATCAATGCCTTCATACAATTGCTGGGCAACACGCATACAACGTTGCGCTGAAAAGCCTAGTTTGCGAATCGCTTCTTGTTGCATGGTTGAGGTAATAAAAGGTGCTGATGGGTTACGACGACGTTCTTTGCGATCAACCTTATCGACTAATAGCTCGCCATTAGCCGCGGTTGTTAATGTGCTGTGTGCAAGCTGTGCTTGTTCTTCATTATTAATATCAAACTGGCTGAGCTTGTTCTCATCATAGTGGGTTAGTTTGGCAACAAAGGGCTGTGTTTCTTTTTTACAGTCAGCTTCAATTGTCCAATACTCTTGCGCAATGAATTTCTCAATTTCATCTTCACGTTCACACAGTAGGCGTAGTGCCGGACTTTGTACGCGACCTGCTGATAGTCCGCGTTTAATCTTCTTCCAGAGTAAAGGCGACAGATTAAAGCCAACCAAGTAATCCAATGCACGTCGAGCTTGTTGCGCACTGACTAGGTCAGTTGCAAGCTCACGTGGTGAGGCAATTGCTTGCTGTACCGCAGTCTTGGTAATTTCATAGAAGACCACACGATGGACTTGTTTTTCTTTGAGCAGATTTTTTTCGCGGAGCAGCTCGTATAGATGCCAAGAAATTGCTTCTCCCTCACGGTCTGGGTCAGTCGCGAGAAATAGGCTGTCTGCTTTTTTTAATGCCTTGGTAATATTCTGGACATGTTTTTCATTACGCTCAATGAGCTCGTATTTCATGGCAAAAGCGTCATCAGGATCCACGGCACCTTCTTTTGGCACCAGGTCACGCACGTGACCATAGGAAGCTAATACGTGAAAATCTTTACCTAGATATTTTTCAATAGTCTTCGCTTTCGCAGGAGACTCAACAATAACGAGATTTTTACTCATGATGATTTAGCACAGGGCCTGTAAATTCGTCATAGCAAAAGTAGACGAAAACGCAGTTAGTGAATATGTGATGAGGATAAATCCATCACAATATCTTCTAACCAGCTATATGGAATGTCAGAGTTAGCTAAATTGTAGAGCACAATTAAACTAACCCAGCGTAATTGTTCAATAGTGATTTCATCGGCCTCTAAGGCCATTACTCGATCGATCACAAGTTCGCGGCTGGCCGGTGTAAATATACCCATTTGTTCTAGCTTCAACAGGTAACCGCGGCATTCACTATCCAGCTTTTCATGCTCACTGGCATCAAAGATGCGGATGGTCTGATGAGTAGGTGAAGTCAGGGCAAGATCTTCATGGGAGCTAGGAAGATCGGCAAGCCAATCAAAGGCGTGTTTGACGTCGTGGTGATCAAAACCAACTTCAACCAACTCCTCTAACATCGATTCACGGTTGAATAAGGTATCAATTTCGTCATAGAAGTAGCTTTCAAACATGTAAGTTAAAACATCAAGTACGTTTTCTTTCATGGATTTTCCCTGTTGCTACAGCGTGATAACGACCACTTCTGTCTCGAGTAACTTGTCCGCTTAATTCTAATGTCGAGAGCATGGAGCAAACTTGTTCTGTGGTCAATCCACTTTTTTTGGCAACCGCATCAACGGTTAACGGTAATGATTTTAACCAGGCTAACAGTATTCGTTGCTTGCTGTCTTGAATGCTGGGTTTCTCCTGTGGAGAGGTATTAGACCGCTGTAGCACGTTAAAACAGGCAATCTCATCAACAATATCGTCGATACAGGTAACTAGTTTGGCTCCCTGCTGTATCAAGTGGTGACATCCACAAGTCAACGGATTATGTAGATTTCCAGGGAGTGCAAATAGTTCTCGATTCTGTTCTAGGGCTAGCTTGGCGGTGATAAGGGAGCCACTGCGTGTACCAGCCTCAATCACCAAAGTGCCATGGGATAGGCCGCTGATCATCCGATTTCGCTGTGGAAAATGTGCTTTTCGGGGGGCTGTGCCACAACAATATTCGCTGACCAAGGCCCCATGCTGGGCGATTTCTGCCGCTAAGGCGATATGTTGCCGTGGGTAGATCTGGTCTACACCGCAGCCAAAAATAGCGGCTGTAGTGGCGTATCTAGACAATAAACTACCGCGGTGGGCCGCTGCATCGACACCATAGGCCATACCACTGATGCTATTTATGCCGCGCTGTGCCAGTTGATAAGCAAATTCAGTTGCCAGCTCCATACCGTAGGGGCTGGCGTTACGGCTACCAACGATAGCTAGGGCGGGTGCATGTAGGCTTTTTTCGAGGTCTTTACTGACACTATATATAAGTAGGGGTGGATCCTCGATTTGAGCAAGTAAGCTAGGGTATTGGCGGCTATTTATTGGAATCAGGTGGTGCGTGGCGTCTTTTTCTAACCAATGGAGGTCAGCGCTGAGTCGTTTTTGGTCTGGTCCGATGTGGAGAGAGCGTTTAATACGTGTCACTCCCTGTGTATTCAGGCCAGTCGCTAGCCACCGCGCATCATTTATCCCTTTAAGTCGGTCTAATTCACTAAAATGTTCAACAATATGGCGTAGTAAGGCCTGATTTAGCCCTTTATGGTGAGAAAGTGACAGCCAATCTTCAATTAAGCTCATCTGTGGTCATCGGATAGTGAGGGAATTAAAGTCTATTTAACGTCGCTATGCTGAGCTCGCATAGTGCTTGCGCACAGTGATCAGTAGGCAAAAGTGCGCATTAAAGGGGGTTAAAGTCGCCGTAAAAGGCAGATTAGGAGGCTGAATCACTACGCAAGGTGGGTTAGACTGGAGTTTCGCTCATTGACTATAAAGACTATGGCCTTACTCGATATTTTGCATTTTCCAGATCCACGCCTGCGCTTGAAGGCGGTGCCAGTGGTTACAGTGGATGCCGATGTGCGTGCGATCGTCAGTGATATGCTTGAGACTATGTATGACGCCCTTGGTATTGGTTTGGCAGCAACACAGGTCAATATTCAGCAACAAATTATTGTTATTGATGTCTCCAGTGAGAAAGATGCGCCTATCTGCCTGATTAATCCTGTAATTCGAACGCTTGAAGGTAGTGAAGAGATGCAAGAAGGCTGTCTTTCTGTACCAGGTTATTTCGAAAATGTGACTCGTGCAGAGCGGATTGTGGTCGAAGCACTAGATGAAAACGGTGCAAAACAAGAGATTGCGGCTGATGAGTTACTGGCGGTCTGTATTCAGCATGAGATGGATCATCTAGAAGGTAAGTTGTTCGTAGATTATTTGTCACCACTTAAGCGGCAGCGTATTAAGAAAAAGTTAGAAAAAACCCCGTCGAGTAAATCGCCATCGAATGATGATTCGCACAGCAGTGCGAGTTAGCTGCCCTAACGAGAAAGCCTAAAGACATGCCTGGAATGCGTATCGCCTATGCGGGCACCCCTGAATTTGCAGTGCCTGCACTACAGGCCCTAGCGGCTAGTGGGCATCAAGTGCTCGCCGTTATTAGCCAACCTGATCGACGCATTGGGCGTGGTCAAAAGCTTGGCTTTAGTCCGGTTAAACAAGCTGCTCTAGATTTAGGCTTGCCTGTTTTGCAGCCATCTAATATCAATAGTGAAGAGAGTTTGGCACAACTGAAGGCGCTAAATTTAGATCTAATGGTAGTAGCTGCCTATGGCCAATTATTTAGCAATAACCTATTAACATTACCGCGACATGGTTGTATCAACATCCATGCCTCGTTGCTACCTCGGTGGCGCGGTGCTTCTCCGATTCATCATGCTATTTTGGCCGATGATCACGAGACGGGTATCTCGATTATGCAAATGGTTAAGCGGATGGATGCTGGTGCTGTTTGGGCTATGGGCTCATGTGCCATTACATCTGCTGATAATAGCCAAACCTTACACGATAAATTATTACCCCTCTGTGGCCCGTTGTTGCTGCAAGCGATGGAACGGGTTTCTGCCTTAGATGTAACCCCCATCGATCAGGATGAGGCTGATGCAGTCTATTGCGGTAAGATGAAAAAGGAAGATGGCTTAGTCGATTGGACTTTGCCAGCGAGTGAAATTGAACGTCGCCAGCGTGCTTATTATCCGTGGCCAGGGTGCTACACCATATTAGGTAGTCAGCGTTTGGGTCTTACTCGAGTGTCTGTTGCAGCGTCTGCTGGAACTGAGGAAAGTAAGGTCTCGGCGGGCACTATATTGGGTGCAGATGCAGAGGGTATATTGGTGCAGACAGGCGAACAGTGTTTACGCATCTTAGAATTGGTACCGGCAGGAAAAAAACAAATGACCGCGGCACAATTTTCCCATTCACGCTCCTTACAAGGTGAATCTTTAGGTGATGTTTGAGCGTAAACCTCTAAGGTATATTAAGCGATGGCCTTTGCTTGCGTTACTACTGCTCAGTGCTCAATCTGTTTATGCCGATCAACTTCGAGTCAGCCGGTTCTTTTTTGATTTTGTGTCTGGTCAGATCCAGGTAAGTTGTCAGATCGATTATGATCTGGATAAGAAAATCATTCAGGCTTTGGAGAATGGGATTGTTATGCATTTTCAGACAACTTTTGAGCTATTGCGAAAGCGGAATGTTTTGCCTGACAAGCTCATTCTCAGCAGCAGTCAAAACTTTGATATTAAATACTATGCCTTGCTCAAACAATTTATTGTACGTGAACCTCATTTACAGGCAGAACGTAGCTTCGTAAGTTTACGAGCTGCCCTAGCTTTTATGGGTAAGGCTGACAGACTATCTTTAGGCTATCAATCTTCTATTACTGAGGACGGTGACTATTACTTGCAAGCACGTGCAAAACTACTTAACGATGAGTTGCCGCTCCCTTTGCGAGTGCAAAGTTATTTTACAAAGGATTGGCGGCCAGTCAGTGGCTGGCGAGTTGTTGAGGTTATAAAAGATGGGGCGTAGCGGTAAGGTTTGGCTTGCCATACTCTTTGTGTCTCTGGTAGCGGCCGTCTTATTAATAGCAGATGCAACTCAAAATGGCAGTTACTTTGGCCGCTTACATAATTGGCTGTTACCCATCAACTCAGTTTTGTTGCTGTTGTTTGTTGCGCTGATTGGGTATAACGCGAACCAATTAAAGCGCCAGTTAAAGCGCAAGGAGCCTGGTTCTAGATTGACCCTGCGGCTGGTTTGGTCATTTGTAGTTATTGCCAGCATGCCGGTACTTATTGTTTATACCTTCTCGATTTGGCTGGTTGAAGAGGGTGTAGATAGTTGGTTTGATGTGAAGGTTGAAAAGGCCTTGCAAGATGCAGTGAGCTTGAGCCGTTCTTCTTTGGATATGCATATCCGAAGTCTAAGCCAACAGACGGAGCCCTTATCTAAGCAATTTGAGGGTAATGATTCCTTCAATGCCACACTAACTATTAATGAACTACTCAGCACCAGTAATGCTGATGAAATTGTTTTATTTGATTCTAATAATCGTATTATCGCATCGGGAAGTTCAGAGCCAAATACTGATGTGCCGGTATTATTAGATGAAAGTATTTTACAGCGACTTAACAGTGGTGAAAATTATGTCGCTATGGAGCCTATTGGTGATGGGGGCTTACATATACGCTTAGTATTTTCGATGCCACCAGAATTAAATGCTACTGAGTTTCAGTACCTACAATTTATTTATCCAATTTCTGATCGTATCAGTGAACTCACTAATAATGTGCAAACAGCATTCGGTCAATATAATGAACTCATCTATTTGCGTGGGCCGTTAAAGCAGAATTTCATTCTGATTCTGACCTTGGTTTTAGCCCTAGGTATATTGTTTGCAGTATTTACCGCCTTCTATTTTTCACGTGTATTAGTCTCTCCAGTTCGAGAATTGGTGGAAGGCACTAAAGCGGTTGCTGCAGGCCAGTATCATAAAAAAATCTCGGTACGACAAAGTGATGATCTAGGCATGCTGGTAGCCTCATTTAATCGTATGACAGAACGTCTATCTGTGGCGCGGGATACGACGGTAATTAGTCAGCGTATCATTGATAATCAACGGCTCTATTTACATAAAATTTTAGAGCATTTGTCTTCAGGTGTTTTAAGTCTGGATGAGTCGCTACAAATAAAAACTGCAAATGCAGCCACCAGCCAGATTCTAGGAATCGATATTACAGGTTTCATTGATAAGCCACTGATGCATGTGGGCACTCGGCATGATTTTTTAAAAACGTTCACTCTCTCAGTTGTTACCCAGCTACGACAAACATCGGAAGAGTGGCAGAAAGAATTAGAAATCTTTACCTCTGAAGGACGTAAGACTATTCTTTGTAAAAGTGTAAAGCTATTGGGTGAAGATGCATCTAAGCGTGGCTATGTACTGGTTTTTGATGACATAACAACATTACTGCAAGCCCAGCGTGATAGCGCATGGGGTGAAGTCGCTAGACGCTTAGCACATGAGATTAAGAATCCATTGACCCCAATTCAATTATCCGCTGAACGCCTACGCCGAAAGTTACTACCAGTGTTACAGCCAGATCAGGCCGACTTGGTGGATAGAGCAACGCATACTATCGTGCAACAGGTAGAATCAATGGGGCTGATGGTCGATGATTTTTCTGCCTATGCACGGATGCCACTGATCGACAGTAAGCCTTTAGATATTAATGATTTGATTCGCGATATTGCAGAGTTATACAAAGGTAATGCACAGAAAATCAGGCTGGATTTAAACTTGAATTCCGAAACGTTATTTGTACGTGGTGACTCAGGTCGCTTACGCCAAGTGCTGCATAATTTAATTAAGAACTCGATGGAAGCTACGGCTATAGATACGCACTGTCAGATACAAATCAGTGCTGGCGCTCAGCTCTATTTAAACAAGCTTTATATCACAATTGAGCTACTCGATAATGGCCAAGGTTTCTCGCCAGAAATGTTAAGCCAGGCTTTTGATCCCTATATGACAACAAAGCAAAGAGGTAATGGCCTAGGTCTTGCGATTGTGAAAAAAATTATTGAAGAACATAATGGTATTATTCAAGTGAGTAATCGAACATGTGGTGGCGCGATGATACTGATTCGATTGCCAAGCTATAATTCTTCAGCGGCATTTGCCGATCGCAATATAGGTCAAGAGTAATGGCAGTAGAAAGAATTTTAGTAGTCGATGATGAACCTGATATTTGCTCCTTGGTGAGTGAAATATTAAGTGATGAGGGCTACAAGGTTAGTATTGCTGAGAATGCAAAGAGTGCCTGTGAGCAGATTTCAAATACGCAATATGATTTAGTCTTACTTGATATCTGGATGCCTGATCAAGATGGCATTACTCTGTTAAAAGAATGGAAAGAAGAGCAAAAAGTTGATTGTCCAATCATCATGATGTCAGGCCATGGCACAGTTGAAACAGCAGTAGAGGCGACTCGTTTAGGTGCTTTTGGTTTTATAGAAAAGCCACTGACGACAGCAAAGCTCATTAGCACTGCGCGTAAAGCCTTAGATGCCCATCCACAGAAAGAATCAGCACGTGAAGATAAAGGTACTGATTGGTTGATGCCAGTAGGCTCCAGTCCAGTAGTTGAAGAGTTGATTGCTAATTGCAAGCGTTGTGCTAAGCAAAACGCATCAATTTTATTGCAGGGTGAGGAAGGTAGTGGTCGAGGCAGCCTTGCACACTATATACATCAGTTAAGTGAGCGCTCCAACCAGCCTTTACTGGTAATTTCCTATAAGCGTTTTAATGAGCTTGATGGTAGTGATATTGCATGGGCGGCGATCAAAAGCGAGTTAATAGAAAGTATTCGTAAAAACCAGGCCGGTGCTATCTATCTGGAGAACTTCAATGCTATCAATGACCCAATACAACAGCGGTTGGTTGATTTATTGCAACAGTTACACGATGCAGACGTATTCCAGCGTTTTAACGTTCGCTTGATGGTCGGTATAAGTGACCAAGCATCAAAGAAAGTATTGAGCCTATTTCAAATAGGTTTTGGTATGTTACGTATAGACTTGCCGCCATTGCGCGAGCATAAAGAAGATATTCCTGATTTAATAAATCATTTCATCGACTATTTCTGCTCTAATGAGAATTACCCCTATCGTAAATGTTCTATTGCTGCACAAAATGCATTTTTACACCATCACTGGCCAGGAAATTTAACTGAACTGAAAGGTGTGCTACAGCAGCTGTTGATCATTGGTGGCGAACAAGAAATTGAATTAAAAGAAGTGCAGCAGTTATTACAGTCACAACAAGAGCCAGGAATTAACACAAGTGGGGGTTTAGATAGTCTATTTAATCTTCCATTACGTGAGGCACGTGAAGCATTTGAAAAGCACTATTTAGTGCGTCAGTTAGAAAAAGTAGATGGCAGTGTCACGCGGTTAGCTGAAGTGGTCGGCATGGAGCGTACAAATCTTTACCGTAAACTTCGTGCATTGGGTATAAACTCAAAACAATAAGATGATAATTAAATTGTCATGATTGGATCAAAAGCAGAATGAAAATAATAATATTGGGTGCTGGGCAGGTTGGTGGATCATTAGCACTTAGTCTGGCTAGTGAATCAAATGACATTACCTTGGTTGATCAGAACGCGAGTCTTTTACGTGAGATTCAAGATCGGGTTGATCTACAAACAGTGCAAGGTCATGCCTCACATCCAAGTGTACTCGAACGTGCTGGGGCTAATGATGCCAGCATGATCGTTGCTCTCACTAATAGTGATGAGACGAATATAGTGGCCTGCCAAGTAGCCTATACCCTATTTCATACGCCAACTAAAATTGCGCGCGTGAGGGCAAGTGATTACCTCAATTACCAAGACCTATTTGTACAAGAAGCGATGCCTGTAGACTTGCTGATTAGTCCAGAGTTATTAGTCTCAAAGTACGTTAAAAACCTGATCGATCATCCTGGTGCATTGCAGGTACTTAATTTTGCAGATGGCAAAGTACAGCTGGTCGCGGCACGTGTGAGCCGAGATAGCCGGTTCACTGGTAAGACTTTGGCTGATCTTGCACGTGAATATGCCGCCTATGACTTTTCTATTGTTGCGATCTATCGTAAGCGAGAGGCTGTAGCCTTTACCGATGAAACGCGTGTTGAAACTGGTGATGAATTATTTTTTGTAACAGCGGCTCAGCAGGCGAATAAAGTAACCTCTGCATTGCAGGGTGTAGATAAGCCTAATCGACGCATTTTGATAGCGGGTGGCGGTAATATCGGTTTACAGCTGGCACAGATTCTAGAACAAAATTATCGGGTGAAACTGATCGAGCGTGATCCTGATCGTGCACGATACCTCTCTGAGATCTTGGATAAGACTATTGTCCTTCGAGGTGATGCTGCCGATGAAGATATCTTATTGGAGGAGAATATTGAGAATGTTGATATCTTCTGTGCGCTTACTAATGATGATGAGGCGAATATCTTATCTGCTATGTTGGCTAAACGGTTAGGTGCTCGTAAAACCATGTCTCTGATTAACCGACCAAGTTATGTCGAGTTAGTTGAGAGCGGCATGATTGATATTGCGATCTCGCCACAGCAAGTTACCATCGGCGCCCTACTCGCACATATTCGTCGTGGCGATATTGTTGCTGTGCACTCGTTACGTAAAGGCGCGGCAGAAGCAATTGAAGCGGTGGCACATGGTGATAAAAAGACATCCAAAGTAGTCGGTCGTAGGATTGAAGAGATTAAGCTACCCAAGGGCACCCACATTGGTGCAATTGTGCGTGAAGGGACAATGATGATTTCACACCCTGATATTTTGATTCAAGCGGATGATCACGTGATTATGTTTTTATCAGAGAAAGACCGTATCCACGAAGTTGAGCGACTGTTCCAAGTCAGCGCGACTTTCATTTAATTTAGGATCTAGATAATGCAAGGAGCCGTCATCCAACGCATACTGGGTCAGCTGCTTATGCTCTTTAGCTTGACCCTGTTACCACCGTTATTGGTTGGTGAATACTTCGCTGAGAGTGATAGTCTATACACCTTCGGCCTCGCGTTTTTATCTGCCTTTATCACCGGTGTTGTGCTCTGGTTACCGCATCGAAGTCAGCGTGCTGATCTGCGCTTACGTGATGGATTCTTAGTGGTGGTTCTGTTTTGGACCGTACTTGGTAGTTTTGGTGCCTTACCTTTATATTTTTCAGCTGCAATAGAAGTATCGCCGGTTGATGCCTTATTTGAATCTCTCTCTGGCCTAACGACAACTGGTGCAACGGTACTGACTGGGCTTGATGATTTGCCTGCATCACTCTTATATTATCGTCAGCAACTGCAATGGTTAGGGGGTATGGGCATCATTGTTTTGGCTGTCGCTATTTTGCCGATGTTAGGCATTGGTGGCATGCAGCTCTATCGTGCAGAGACTCCGGGGCCAGTTAAAGATAATAAGTTAACACCACGTATTACCGAGACGGCGAAAGCACTGTGGTATATCTATCTGTTCTTAACCGTGGTCTGTGCTTATGCCTACTGGATCGCTGGCATGAGTTTTTTTGATGCGGTCTGTCATAGCTTCTCAACGATAGCGATTGGTGGTTTTTCGACTCACGATGCCAATATGGGCTATTTTAATAGTAGCGCTATCGAATGGATTGCCATTTTATTTATGCTGATTTCAGGTGCTAACTTTGGTTTGCACTTTGTCGCTTGGCGCAGCCGTAAGTTTTCTGCTTACTGGAATGACACTGAGTTTAGGGTCTATGCAATGCTCCTAATTGGTGTGTCGCTATTGGCAGCATTGATCCTACAAAATGCACAGATTTTTTCTGATGGCTTTACACTTTGGACCAAGAGCGTTTTTCAAGTGGTCTCTATTGGCACCACTACAGGTTTTACTTCGGCTGATTTTTCAAGCTGGCCAGCAGCCTTACCGATGCTACTTATCTTGCTCAGTTTTGTTGGTGGTTGTGCTGGCTCAACGGGTGGCGGTATGAAGGTTATCCGTGTCTTACTATTGTTCAAACAAGGGATGCGCGAGCTACGTCGTTTAGTTCATCCAAACGGGCAGTTTGCGGTGAAGATTGGTAAGAAGCCGGTGGAAGGACGTGTTATGGAAGCAGTCTGGGGATTCCTTTTTGCCTATCTTGCAATTTTTCTGGGCATGATGTTGTTCTTGGTTGCGACTGGTCTCGATCATGTCTCGGCCTATTCTGCAGTGGCAGCCACTTTGAATAACTTAGGCCCTGGTCTAGGTGAAGTCAGTCAGAACTATGCCAGCTTAAGTGAAGTAAACAAACTGATGCTATGCCTCGGCATGCTCTTAGGTCGTCTTGAGATATTTACTCTATTGGTTATCTTCACGCCATTTTTCTGGCGTGACTAACGCTAAATATAGAGTGAGTCTGCCGTCAGAAAAATGGGATCAGCGCTTTGCGGTACTAGAGTGTGCCGATGCGCAGCCCTCTGCAGTACTAATTGAAAATAGCCATTTATTGCCTAGTCGAGGCAGCGCTTTAGATTTGGCTAGTGGCCTTGGTGGCAATGCAATTCATCTTGCACGAGCTGGACTTGAAGTCAGTGCGATTGATCTATCCAGTGTCGCGATGACTAAACTCAGTACCTATGCAGAGCAACAACAGCTTGCTATTAGTTGTTGTTGCCGCGACTTAGAAAATGAAACAGAGCAGCAAAGTGAAAGACTCAATAATAGTAGCTTTGATGTCATTGTTGTCAGTCATTATCTCTACCGTCCATTGCTACCATCTTTGCTTCGGGCCTTACGTCCACGCGGATTGCTGTTCTACCAGACCTTCACGCAACAGCGTCTAGGCGCTAGTGGGCCTAGTAACAATGCTTATCGCTTAGCTGAAAACGAATTATTGAGACACTGTGCAGGACTACATATCCTGCTTTATCGAGAGGATGGTTTGCAGGGTGATACGACGCAGGGGTTTCGTAATCAAGCGATGATCATAGCGCAACGTCCTTAGTAACCGCGTTACTAGAACTTTATGGATATCAATCAAATGCTAGCCACCTATTGCTTTTCCAGCCCAATGCAATAATGATTTGGGGCTTTCTCCTACTTCCCGATAGCGACTACTTTATATGATGCGTACATTCTATCCACAGGCCCAAGCAACGCGTGAATTCTATCTCCCGGTTGGTCAGCCACATCAATTATGGGTGGCTGAATACGGTAATCCTAATGGCTTGCCTGTAGTCTTCTTACACGGTGGCCCTGGCTCCGGCTGTGAAGACTACCATCCACGTTTTTTTGATCCAGAGCGTTATCGAATCATCTTGTTTGATCAACGTGGTGCCGGTCGTTCAAAGCCACACGCCTCCACCGAAAATAATACGACGCCGGACCTGATTGCGGATATAGAGCAGCTACGAGTCGAGCTGAACATTGATCAATGGGTAGTGTTTGGTGGCTCTTGGGGTTCAACATTGGCGTTGGCCTATGCTGAACAGTACCCAGAAAAGGTTATGGGCTTAGTGCTACGCGGTGTTTTTCTCTGTCGCAAACGCGATATCCAATGGTTTTATCAAGACGGTGCTAGCGCTATTTTTCCTGACTATTGGCAGGACTATGAGTCATTCATTCCTGCGGCAGAGCGTGGTGATATGGTCAGTGCCTACCATCAACGCCTCTCTGGTGATGATCCAGAGCAGCAGCTAGAAGCGGCTAAGCGCTGGTCTATTTGGGAAGGTCGGACATCAACACTACGGCCGAAGGATACGGTAATCGATCATTTTGGTGATGCCCATACTGCCCTGAGTTTGGCGCGTATCGAATGTCATTACTTCATGCATGATTCCTACTTAGAGCCAGACCAATTATTACGTGATGCCGATTGTTTAGCCGATATTCCTGGTGCCATTGTGCATGGCCGCTATGACGTGGTTTGTCCAGTGGAGCAGGCCTATGCCTTACATCAGCGCTGGACCAAGGCTGAACTAATTATCGCGCCTAATAGCGGTCATTCAGCAACTGAAGATGAAATGGTCGATGCATTGATCCGCAGTACAGATCGTTTAGCCGATGAGCTGACGTAAGAGAAAATCTTAATGATTAGCCTGATTCAGAGAGTGACAGAGGCCAGTGTCATGGTAGAGGGAGAAACGATTGCTAGTATCGATAATGGTCTGCTGGCATTGATTGGTATTGAGCAGGGTGATGGTACTAAACAGATACAGCGCATGACACAACGCCTATTGGCATATCGTGTTTTTGCCGATGCCGCTGGCAAGATGAACCTGGGCTTAGAGCAAACTGAGGGTGCGCTATTATTGGTACCGCAGTTTACCTTGGTCGCTGACACCGCCTCAGGTAATCGTCCTAGTTTTAGCAAAAACCCCGAAGCTGCGCTAGGAAAGGCCTGTTTTGAGCAATTATGTGTGCATGCGAAAACAGAATATAGTAGAGTAACTACAGGTATTTTTGGCGCAGATATGCAGGTTTCATTGGTCAATGATGGCCCAGTAACCTTTTCTTTAAAGGTAAGTTAAAGAAATGACATATTGCATCGCAACCCACTCTTCTATTGAAAAAGACTATGGCATCCCGTCACGCAAAAATTGAACGAAATACGCTAGAGACCCAAATTACGGCTGAGCTAAATATTGATGGCCAAGGTGAAGGTTCTATAGAAACTGGCATTCCTTTTCTAAATCACATGTTGGATCAGATCGTACGTCACGGTCAGTTCGATATTCAGTTAGACGCCAAAGGTGATCTTGAAGTCGATGCCCACCATACGGTAGAAGATAGCGGTATCACATTGGGTCAGGCCTTTGCTAAGGCCCTGTCGGATAAAAAAGGCATTCGTAGATATGGTCATGCCTACGTCCCTTTGGATGAGGCATTGAGTCGTGTTGTGATTGATTTCTCTGGTCGCCCAGGTTTGACCTATGAGGTTGAATATCCACGTGCACGTATCGGTGACTTTGACGTTGATTTAATCATCGAGTTTTTACAGGGCTTCTGTAATCACGCGCAAGTGACCATGCATATTGATAATATCCGTGGCACTAATGCCCACCACATTGCAGAAACAATCTTTAAAGGTTTAGGTCGTGCTTTGCGCTATGCCTGTGAGATCGATCCACGCATGTTAGATAAACTACCTTCGACTAAGGGACACCTCTAGTCTAGGCACGGAAACAGTTGTGCAAAAAATTGTAGTTATCGATTATGGCATGAGTAATCTGCACTCTGTGTGCAGTGCCTTGGCACACGCTGCCAAAGGTCAAGCCGAGGTTGTTATTAGCCAAGATAGTGCTGAGATTGCCTCAGCTGATCGTGTCGTGTTTCCTGGACAAGGTGCTGCTGCTGATTGCATGCAAGCCTTGAATCAACTCAATCTAGCCAGTGTCATTCGCAAGGCAGCTAGCGAAAAACCATTTCTTGGCATCTGCATGGGCATGCAAGTATTGCTTGAGCAGAGTGAAGAGAATGATAGTACGTCATGCCTTGGCCTCTACGAAGGATCTGTCAAAAGCTTTCGTCGCCATGTTGATCCGCAAGAAAAAATTAAAGTCCCACATATGGGCTGGAATGCAATTCAACAAAAGCAAGAACATCCATTGTGGTCAGGCATTCCCCAAGACAGTTATTTTTACTTTGTGCATAGCTATTTTGTGCAACCGACAAATTCTGAGTATGCGATTGGCCGTACTGACTACGGCCTAGAGTTTGCATCAGTTATTGCAAGCGATAATGTTTTTGCTATGCAATGCCATCCAGAAAAAAGTGCCAGCAATGGACTGCGCCTATTGGCGAATTTCATCCAATGGCGTGGAGCCTAACGAGAGAGTTTTATGATTATTATTCCTGCGATTGATATTAAAGATGGACGCTGTGTACGATTACGCCAGGGCCGTATGGATGATGAAACTATATTTTCAGAAGATCCAGTTGCAGTTGCTGCACGCTGGGTAGATGAAGGTGCGAAACGAATTCATCTGGTTGATCTTGATGGCGCCTTAGATGGTGCGCCACGTAACTTTGATATCGTTAAAGAGATTGCCGCTAACCATCCTAATATTCCGGTTCAAATTGGTGGTGGTATTCGTGATGAAGACACAGTGCAAAACTACCTTAATGCCGGTGTGCAATATGTGATTATTGGCACCCGTGCAATCACTGCACCACATGTAGTGAAAGACCTCTGTTTAGAATTCCCAGGCCACATTATTGTCGGTCTTGATGCGAAGGATGGCAAAGTTGCAGTCGATGGCTGGTCAAAACTATCGCACCACGATCTGATTGATATGGCGCAGCACTTTGAATCTGATGGTGTTGCATCCATCGTCTTCACTGATATCAGTCGTGACGGCATGATGCAGGGTGTGAATGTTGAGTCGACTGTTGAGCTGGCGGCCTCCATTCGCATCCCAGTGATCGCTTCTGGCGGTGTTACTGATCGTGGTGATATTGAGCGTCTTTGTGCAACTGATGAAGAAGGCATTGTCGGCGTTGTGGTTGGCCGAGCATTGTATGAAGGCACCATAGATTTGGCCGAAGCGCAGTCTATTGCCAATTGTCAGCAGGCAGGTTAGTAAGTATGCCGCTGGCAAAACGGATCATCCCTTGTTTAGACGTTGATGCCGGTCGCGTTGTTAAGGGTGTACAGTTTGTCGATATCCGTGATGCTGGTGATCCGGTGGAAGTGGCTAAGCGCTATGACCGTGAAGGTGCCGATGAGATCACGTTTCTAGATATTACTGCTAGCTCTGATCAGCGCGAGACGATGGCGCATGTGGTCGAGCAAGTGGCCTCTGAGGTGTTTATTCCACTGACGGTCGGTGGTGGTATTCGCAGCATTCAAGATATTCGTAAATTACTCAACGCCGGCGCAGATAAGGTTGGTATCAACACCGCGGCTGTGCGCGATCCTAATTTTGTGCGTGAAGCAGCTGAACGGGTTGGTTCACAATGTATCGTGGTCTCGATTGATGCTAAAAAGGTATCGCTTGATGCTGAAGCGAATCGCTGGGAGATCTTTACCCATGGTGGCCGTAATGCCACTGGTATCGATGCTATTCAGTGGGCGCAAAAGATGTGTGATTATGGTGCCGGTGAATTATTACTCACAAGTATGGACAGAGACGGTACGAAACAGGGCTTTGATTTAGAATTAACGCGTATCATCAGTGATACAGTGTCAGTGCCAGTAATCGCTTCAGGTGGTGTGGGTTGCTTGGAACACCTGAGTGCAGGTGTCATAGAGGGCCATGCAGACGCAGTATTGGCTGCCAGTATCTTCCATTTTGGTGAATATTCAATCGACCAAGCCAAGGCGCATATGCAGAGCCAAGGCATTACTATGCGTGATTAAACGTGAGTCTGTTGGGCATTCTCTCTGCGCCACTGGCTATGGTATCCTTTCTTGCCCAATCTTTAGAAACTAGACGGTAACCGATGGCCCAGTCAGACACCTTGTCAGCCTTGCAACAGGTCCTTCGTGAGCGGCTTGCAGCCGATCCAGATAATTCCTATGTGGCTAGCCTTTATGCCAAGGGTTTAGATCAAATTCTGAAGAAGGTGGGTGAAGAGTCAGCCGAAGTAATTATTGCAGCAAAAGGTGAAGATGAAATCGCCTTGGTTAAAGAAGTTGCTGATCTTTGGTTTCACTGCATGGTCTTATTGGTGCAAAAGGGCTTGAGCAGTGAAGACGTCCTAGAAGAATTAAATCAACGCTTTGGTATCTCTGGACATGAAGAGAAGGCCAGTCGTAGCAAGTAAATACACAGTTTCATGTGATCGGTATTACCGTTATCACGTAAGCAGTGTTTGAGAATGGAGTATAAAAATGGGAATTAGTATTTGGCAGTTAATGATTGTACTCGCAATCGTCTTATTACTATTTGGCACCAAGCGTTTGCGCAATATTGGTGGTGATGTCGGCGGTGCGTTACGTAGTTTTAAAACTGCAATGAAAAAAGAAGGCACAGAAGATGATGCCGACTCAGATAAAAAATAGCCATTAGTAAACTAGGCAGTAAGCACTAATGTTTGATTTTGGTTTCTGGGAACTTGCTATCGTTGGTATTGTAGCTTTAGTGGTCGTTGGGCCAGATAAGTTACCTGCCTTAGCGATTAAGCTGGGCCGCTTTTTAGGTAAGTTGCGACGTTACTTTGCTAGCGTGCGAGCAGATATCGAGAGTGAGCTGAAATCTGCTGAGTTAAAAGAGATGCTGGAAAAGCAGCAATCTGAAATTTCCGAACTGCGTAGTATTCTGAGTGAAACTAAGCAAGATGTAGAAACCGATGTAAAAAGTTTTACTGACCCTACCCTAGCTGATGCAGTGGCAGAAGAAGCAACTAAGTCCACTAGCCAAACTTCGCTAACTGGAAAATCAGAATCATAATGTCTGACAAGACCGATACAGGCTCAGAGACAAATAGCGAAAAGCAGGACTCGATCGTGACGCATTTAATGGAATTGCGTGATCGTATGATTAGGATCGTGGCTGGCCTAGCAGTGATTCTGGTTGCACTGCTACCCTTTGCTAATGAGCTCTATTCTTTTGTTGCCGAACCGCTACTGCGTCATTTACCAGCACAAAGCACGATGGTAGCGATTGATGTTGCCTCACCCTTTTTAACTCCCTTTAAGCTGGTCTTGCTACTAGCCTTTGTTATTACAATTCCATGGACGCTCTACCAGCTGTGGTCATTTGTTGCACCCGGCCTGTATCGTCATGAGAAACGGTTAGTGATGCCGCTGCTGGTATCCAGCTCCCTGCTGTTTTATCTCGGCATGGTATTCGCATATTTTGTTGTTTTCCCGTTGGTCTTTGGCTTTTTTACTCGAGTAACACCAGATGGCGTTACTATGATGACCGATATTTCACGCTACTTAGATTTTGTCATTAAGATGTTTCTCGCCTTCGGTATCGCTTTCGAAGTGCCAGTCTTCACCTTTGTGATGGTCAGGACCGGTATAACCACTGTAGAGGCATTATCAAATGCCCGCTCTTATGTAATAGTAGCGGCCTTCGTTCTTGGTATGTTGCTGACACCACCAGATGTGATCTCACAGGTATTACTAGCAATACCTGTATGGTTATTGTTTGAATTAGGGCTATTAATGTCGAGAGTAGTGCAAAAAAATACAGCAAATACTAGCGAAGAGAATAATAATGAAAGTCGCTTCGAGAAGATGACGGAAGCAGAAATGGAAGCAGAATTAGATGCGATTGAAGAAGCTGAAACAGAGGCCTCTGAAAATAAGATAGCTAGTAGTAATACGTTGCGCCAAACCATAGCGCAGGCTGACGAAGATAATGAAAGTAACACCAACAAAGAATAAATAATCATTGGACGCTCAAAATAATAAAACAGCAAAGCGGGCTTTGCTGATGATCCTGGATGGCTTCGGGGTTAATGATGACGGTGAACATAACGCTATTAAGCAGGCGCGTATGCCGCGTCTGGATGAATATGTAGAGCGCTATGCTTATACCACCCTGCAGGCTTCTGGTGCTGCAGTTGGACTGCCAGAAGGACAAATGGGCAACTCTGAAGTTGGCCACATTACTCTCGGCTGTGGCAATATCCTGCACCAAGACTTAGTCCATATTAATAATGCGATTGATGACCGTACCTTTTTTAGTAGCCAACAGATTGTAGGTGCTCTGGAGTCAGCTAAAAGTCGAGGGCGCCCGATACACTTGCTGGGCTTAGTCTCTGATGGTGGCGTGCATTCACATATTCGCCATGTGCAAGCCTTGCTTGAAATGTGTAAGCAGCATGGTGTTCGTCCAGCCCTGCATATGATTACCGATGGTCGCGATACCAATCCGATTAGCGCACTGCGCTACTTAGATGAAATTACGCCTTACCTAGAAGCGGCAAAAGGTGAAATTCATTCGGTGCTAGGTCGCTATTATGCGATGGATCGTGATCAACGCTGGGAGCGTACCGAAAAGGCATGGCGCGTATTGACCAGTGATGAAGATATGCCAACCGCGAGTAGTGCGCGTATGGCGATCAACGCCTCTTATGAAGAAGTGCGTTCAGATGAATTCATCGACCCCGTGGTGATTCGCGGTACCGAACGTATTGCGGAAGGTGACGATGTCATCTTCTTTAATTTCCGTAATGATCGTACCCGACAAATCTGTCAGGCCTTGATGGATGCAGACTTTGATCATTTTAGACGAGATCATGGTGGTCTAGTCGCTATGCGCACGATGACTGTATTCCATGAAGGCTTTGATTGTCCGGTTATTTTTGCGACAGAACATCCAAAAGTAACGATAGGACAGGTGGTTAGTGACCTAGGCTTAAAGCAATTCCATTGTGCTGAAACTGAAAAATATCCGCATGTTACCTTCTTTATTAATGGCGGCCGTGAGACACCCTATGATGGTGAAACCCGAGCGATGGTGCCATCACCGAAGGTAGCGACTTACGACTTAAAGCCCGAAATGAGCGCGCGTGAAGTTGCTGATGAAGTGATTCAAGTGATTGAAGATGAAGATGATCATCTGATTATTGTGAATTTTGCAAATGGCGATATGGTTGGTCACACCGCAGTACCGGAAGCCATTATTGCAGCATTAGAGGCAATGGATGTGCAGGTTGGTCGAGTGTTAGATGCAGCGGTAAAATATCAGGTGAATGTGCTGCTGACTTCAGATCATGGCAACTGTGATGAGATGGTGGATGCAATGACTGGCGAACCACACACCCAACATACGACTAATCCAGTGCCCTGTGTTGTTATTAATAGTGGTGGGCCAGTCAAACTGATGAGTGGTCAGGGCCTAAGCAACGTCTCACCGACGCTGTTGGATATGATGAATATCAAGCAACCTGAAGCAATGCAGGCGCTGTCTTTAATCTTGCGCGACTAGGCGTCTAGTCAAACGGATTCCACCAGCGCTTTTTCTTTTCCTCACCCTCTTTTTCCTTCTTTGCGGGCTCTTTTAGGCGCTGATTCTTCTCGTATTCTTCTTCGGTCGGTGCTTGGTAATCGTTACTCAATACACGCGAGACTTCACTGCTATTGGTAGCCGCATTCTCATCTGCAGCCGCTAGGGTGCGAATGGCGCTAACCAGCTGTCCAATCTGTACGCCCTTACGTAACGGTATAGTGGTGTCATTGCCCTGCTCCATAGACTCAAACTTTCGTTGTAACAAAAAGCGAATGTCTGGTGCAAATGCAGCCCATGGGTCGGCAGTGACGTATTTACGCTCGATTGCCGAGGATGTGATATCCAGTTTTTGCTGACCAAAAAAGAGCATGCCAGCGCCTGATTCAACCACACGTAGGCCGTCACGTGCGACTGAAAAGGCTACATCGACACACTTTACTACACGCTGCTCGGCTTCAGGTGAGTTGCCTGCGACCACGCATTGGCGGGTGATGTAGTTTAAATGGGTGTCGGTGACATCGACCGAGCGGGCATCAATAGAGCCACGAATTTCCTGCACTGCCTTACGTAGATCAGCATTGACGCCGCCGGCATAGCCTTCCTGGTAGACAACTACAGGCTTTTGGTAAGGCTTATAAGTGCTTTTTTTCTCACTAGCGCCACTGAGGCTGCAAAGTTTGGTGATTTGGTCTGGCGTAAAGCCTTTATCCAGATAGAACTGCACCGTATCTGGCGTACATTCTGCAAAGGCCGTGATCGGACTAAGGATAAGGAGTAATACAGGGATCAGTTTACGCATGGTATTTATGGCCTGATGAGCGGCTTAATGACCGCAATGTTTAGGAATCAAGCGGCAAAGTGTAGAGGGTTTTGGCTAACTTCTCAATTTGAGTTATCACTAAATAGTGCGAAAGTTGAATTAAATCGCAGGCAAAAAAAAACGGACATCCGAAGATGCCCGTTTTTTGGTATGACAGGGGTTCTAACTTAGAACCACTGAACGATACCTAGTGCCCACATCTTGGCGTCTTCACCAACTGCAGCACCTGAACCACCAATACCGAAGTCGTAGTTAGACGCGTCTTCGTTATCAACCTTAGAGTAGGTTAGGCGTAGCTCTGTACCAGCCGGCATTGTGTAGAACATACCGATGTTGTAAGCCTTGGCGTCAGAATCGTTAAGATCTGAACCGCTAACTTCTAGCTTGTCTGCGTCCATGTAAGAGAAACGCATGTCAAAACCGTTACCGAAAGTCTGCTTAGCAGAAATCATGAATGCATCACGTTCTACATCTACGTCGGTTCCAGTCATAACAGCAGCCATAGCAGTAGGAGCATTTGCACAGTTTTCCCAATCGTACTCAAGAGTTTCCCACATTGCAGAAACTTGAGTTGATTGACCGTTACCCCATTGCTTGATGTAACGACCCGCTAGACGGTAAGATTTATCATCTGAATCATCACAGGTGTAAGTTACAGCAGACCATTCGTCGTGAGACTGGTAAGTTGCTGCTAACCATAGGTTATCGCCTGAAGCTAGCGTAGTTTCGTACGCAAGACCCATAGACCAGATACGTGGATCTAGATCTTCAACGGTTGTAATAGAACCACCGGAGTCTTCGTATGAAGAAGTTACTTCTTCACCAGAGCCTGACTGGTTAGCGTTAGTTGTAGCAATACGGAAAGTTACACCGTTCATGTTAGGGCTGAAGTACTGGATCACTTCTTCTTGGCGACGGTTGAAAGAGTCAGATTGACTAAATGAACCATTGTAGAAGAACTGGTTACCATAACCGATGTTACCCATCAGTGAAGTATGTGAATCAGCGCCTGCGTCGTAGAATGGGTCAACCCATTGTGCAACCATTTCGTTGTATGGCATTAACCATTGACCGAACATGATTTCACCGAAAGAACCGCTTAAAGAGATCTTTGAGTTACGGTTACACCAGTTAGTGTAGCCATTGTAACGGTTGTGGTAAGTGAACTGCTCACAACGGAAATTAACCATCATCGCTTCACCACCGACCATCATGCCAGTGTCAATACCAGCTGAGAAGCCGATGTTTGCAGCGTTGTTGTTGATGCGAGTTGTATCACGTGCACCATTATCAACAGACTCTAAAGACCAGTTCTGCCAGCCATAGATTGTCCAGTTTGAGTTTGCATTGCCACCAGCAACACCACCTGCGTGTGCTGCAGATGCAGCCACTAGGCTTAGCGCTAGAGCAGAAGCTTTAACTAGTTGTTTCATTGAGTTTCCTCTCGTTTATTTAGTAAGTACTCGAGTAGCAGAGGTTATTGAGGGCAATCTGCGGCGAACCGAAGGCTGACTCAATACCCTTCAGGCAAAGACGATCCATTCCATGGAAAGACTCAACACTGAGCTAACGTTGTAAGATTACCACAAAATTTTAGAGAAATTCTATTAATTCCTATGATTGTTGTATATAAACAACATCAAGAAAGAGATATAACTAGTTAATTTTATATACTTTATACTACGCAATCATAAGGTTTCTCTAATATTTAAATTAATAGATAGAGACTGAGATGGATACTCATAACAATATGTTGTGTTTTTACAACAGAATGACCCTAGCTGGAGTGGTTTTGCCACTATTGCTATTGAGGACTGCAGTGGTTTGTTGTGAGGCTATCTAAGAGCTGAGCTGGTGTTTTGGAACAAACTTAAGGCTAGAAGCGACTACATATTCTTTGTCATAGATTAAACGAATGGTCAGACGCTCTTCTTTTTGCTCGGCTTGCACCTGCTTTAAGTCTGGGCAACGGGTTGCCAGCCAAGCACAGCTGATTGCTGCGTGGGCATCACTCTCATGCAGTAGGGCATTAATTAGGAGTTGCGCAACGAAGGTCGACTTGTCTTGTAGGTTGGGCTGACTAATCTGGCTATCTGCTAGCTCTATGCCGTGTGCTAGCTTTGCATCCATCGTATCGAGATCCTGAGCATGCTTGGAGGCAAGTGCTCGGTCTCGTTGATATTCGACGATCTTCTCACCATTAATCACAATAGCAAGGTTGATTGGCTTGGCTTCTTCGCTTGTATCGCTCACGGGTATTCTCTAGTTGCTGGCTTATGCTGTATTGATTGTTGGCCTGTTTGATGATCATAGCAAGACTTTGATATCCCGGTGCAGGCCTTTTTTGACTGCCTTATAAAGGCCCTAGCAGGAGACTAAAATATCTCGCTAGCGTCTGCCCAGCACGAGCCTTCTGCGATACAATAAGAGGAATCAGCGCTTAGGCGCAAGTATCCAATCTTTACTGAGGTGAACCCGTGTCAGACGAAACCAAACAAGGCTTTGCAACCCGCTCTATTCATGCCGGCGCAAGCCCTGATCCAACAACGGGTGCGCGTTCAGTACCTATCAATCAAGCGACTGCATTTGTATTCAAGGATGCTGATCATGCAGCGGCCTTGTTTGGTTTGGAAGAGAGTGGCTTTATTTATTCTAGACTAACTAATCCGACTGTTAGTGTATTCCAAGAGCGTGTAGCGAGTTTGGAAGGTGGTGTTGGTGCGACCTGCACAGCGTCAGGCCATTCAGCACAATTACTGGCGTTATTTGCAGTGATGGATAGCGGCGATGAATTTGTCGCTTCGAATAAACTCTATGGTGGCTCTATTACACAGTTCGGCCATACCTTTAAGAAGTTTGGCTGGACCGTAAAATTTGTTGACCCGGTTGATCCTGAAAATTTTCGTAAGGCAGTGACTGCAAAAACAAAAGCCTTCTTTACAGAAAGTTTAGCCAATCCAGGTGGTGTCGTCTGTGATATCGAAGCGATTGCAAAAATTGCGCATGAAAGTGGTGTGCCTTGCATCGTCGATAACACCCTGCCATCTCCTGCTCTCTGTCGGCCAATAGAACACGGTGCGGATATTGTAGTTCACTCCACTACTAAATTTATTTCAGGCCACGGTAACGCGATGGGTGGTGCAGTAGTCGACTCTGGAAAATTTGATTGGTCACAAAATGATAAATTCAAATCGTTGAGTGCACCTTGTGGTGCCTATCATGGATTAAACTTTCATGAGAAGTTTGGTGAGATGGCGTTTACTATGTTTTCACATGCCGTTGGCCTGCGTGATTTGGGCCCAACCATGTCAGCGATGAATGCTTATCTGTCTATTACTGGGGCAGAGACTTTATCTTTGCGTATGCGTAAGCATGCCGATAATGCCTTAGAAGTTGCACAGTGGTTACAACAACATCCAGCCGTTGATTGGGTCTCTTATGCCGGCCTGAAAGATAGCCCATTCTATGCGCTAGGCCAGAAGTATTGTCCTGAAGGTGCTGGTGCTGTTTTCACCTTTGGTGTTAAAGGTGGTTACGAGGCAGGTGTTCAAGTAGTTGATCGTTGTAAGCTATTTTCACATCTAGCGAATATTGGTGATACCCGTTCTTTGATCATTCACCCAGCATCAACTACCCATCGCCAACTGACCGAAGAGCAGCAGATTTCAGCTGGTGCTGGCCCTGATGTGGTGCGCTTGTCAGTGGGTATTGAAGATGTTGAAGATATTAAGGCTGATCTTGATCAGGCTTTAAATATTTAGAACGTTCGTATAATCATAATGACAGGCAGTCTTGTTGATTTAAGAGATTGCCTGAGTTGAAACGATTGATCTAGTTTGCAGCTATACATGTCTAGGTGGATTAGCTCCAGCTGCTTGCCTGATTATTTATTCATAAGGTATATTTATACTTTAATGTAGTAATTAGATTGCCGCGTGATTAAAATTACGGAAGTTAAAAGCGATTAAATATAAGGTTGTATGCAATTATCGCCTTGCTGCAATTTCAATATAATTATGCAGAAGATCTGCGTGAGTCATTCCCCAGTATTTGAAGCAATACAATAAAACTTAAATTTAACCCCACATAAAAAATGGAATTATTATGTCGACACTAGTAAATACCCCAGCCCCAGACTTCACTGCTGCTGCCGTCATGGCAAATGGTGAAATTAAAGAAGATTTTTCACTGAGTAGCTATAAGGGAAAGTATGTAGTTTTATTTTTCTACCCATTAGATTTCACTTTTGTATGCCCATCTGAAATCATTGCACATGATAAGCGTGTTGCAGATTTTGCGGCGTGTGGTGTTGAGCTAATTGGTGTATCGATTGATTCTCAATTCACGCATTTTGCATGGCGTAATACTCCAGTAAATCAAGGTGGAATTGGTCCGATTGGTTTCCCGTTGGTTGCCGATACAGATCACGCGATTGTGAAAAGCTATGGTATTGAGCATGAAGCAGGTGTTGCGCTACGTGGTTCATTCCTGATCGATAAAGAAGGCATCGTCCAACATGCCGTAGTGAATAACTTGCCACTAGGTCGTAATGTGGATGAGATGCTGCGTTTAGTCGATGCGCTTCAGTTCCATGAAGAGAATGGCGAAGTGTGTCCAGCCGGTTGGCAGAAAGGTGATGCTGGTATGAAGCCAACTTCAGAAGGTGTTGCTGATTACCTGGCAAATAATGCTGAGTCACTATAAGGCTTAGTAACAAAAAAGCCCCTAGGCCTAAATTGTCTAGGGGCTTTTTAATTTCAATGTAATGTCCTTTCTTTGCAGCTATCTTCGCTGTATCACTATCGCTGATTACTACAGCGCATTAAATAAAATCAGAAATTATGCAAGCCTTGCGAGTAGGGCTGATACACAGTGCTGTGGAAGTTTTTTTGGATTGGCAGAAAAGTGGTGGGCCCAGTAGGACTCGAACCTACGACAAAGGGATTATGAGTCCCCTGCTCTAACCAACTGAGCTATGGGCCCGCTGTCTGGATTATAAGCGAAATAATCAGCCTGGTATTGCGCATACGCACTGATTACATGGCTTAATGATTGATAGGGGTGAGGGCTTATACCCCCACTCTCATCGCACTGCTATAGCTTAAGACTTATTCGCCTTCTAAGAAACTACGGAGTTGCTCAGAACGAGTTGGGTGTCTTAGCTTGCGTAGTGCCTTGGCTTCAATTTGACGAATACGTTCACGGGTGACATCAAATTGTTTGCCGACTTCTTCTAGTGTGTGATCGGTATTCATATCGATACCAAAACGCATGCGTAATACTTTAGCTTCACGTGGTGTGAGAGAGGCTAAGATTTCACGTGTTGCATCACTCAGGCCAACGCCTGCTGCAGCTTCAACGGGTGATTCGATATTGGCGTCTTCGATGAAATCACCTAGATGCGAGTCTTCGTCATCACCAATAGGTGTTTCCATAGAGATAGGTTCTTTAGCAATCTTTAATACCTTACGGATTTTATCCTCTGGCATTTCCATTTTTTCAGCTAACTCTTCTGGTGTAGCGTCACGCCCCATCTCTTGTAACATCTGGCGCGAGATACGATTTAGCTTATTAATGGTTTCAATCATATGCACTGGGATACGAATCGTGCGGGCTTGGTCTGCAATTGAACGCGTAATCGCTTGGCGAATCCACCAAGTAGCATAGGTTGAGAACTTGTAACCTCGACGGTATTCAAATTTATCAACTGCCTTCATTAGACCAATGTTACCTTCTTGGATTAGGTCTAAGAACTGTAGGCCACGGTTGGTGTATTTCTTTGCGATCGAAATAACTAGACGTAGATTGGCCTCAACCATTTCCTTTTTCGCACGACGTGCACGTGCCTCACCAATAGACATACGGCGGTTGATCTCACGGATATCAGAGATCTCAAGCTTTGATTCTTTCGCGATATTGGCAAGCTTTTTCTGTTCCTTGATGACTTCATCGCGGATTTCTGGAAGATTTTCAGCGTATGCTTTTTTGTTCTTGGCTAGTCCATCAATCCATTCTAGGTCAGCAACATTCTTTTGAAAGCTCTCAACAAATTCTTTCTTTGGCATGCGTGCATAATCCACACATAGAGTCATGATTAAACGCTCATGTAGGCGGATAGAATCTACGGTGGCACGTAGGCTGGCAACTAGTGCGTCAAACACCTTGGCGGTAAATTTCAGGCGCATGAAGTAATCGGCAAGTTCTTCAGTGGCTGCCAATGTTTTTTTAGCGCTGCGTTTAGTCGCTGCTGATTGTGTCACCTTATAGAGGGCTGCCAAGGTTTCAAAGTGTAAACGGGCTTCTTCTGGATCTGGGCCAGTGTCTACTTCTTCTTCCTCTTCATCATCGTCGTCTTCCTCACCTTCTTTTTTCGCTGGCTCTTGGCCGACGATAGTAGGTGATGCGATTTCATCTTCGGCATCTGGATCGATGAAGCCTGCGATCAGGTCGGTTAAACGCATATCTTCGTTTTCGACGCGTAGATAAAGTTGCAGTACAGTCTCAATCGTACGTGGTAGATGACCTAGTGCCAGAAGGACTTGTCTTAGGCCTTCTTCAATACGTTTTGCGATTTTAATTTCGCCTTCACGCGTGAGTAGATTGACGGTGCCCATTTCGCGCATATACATGCGAACAGGGTCAGTCGTGCGACCAAACTCGCTGTCGACGGATGCTAGGGCAGCGGCGGCCTCCTCGGCAAGATCTTCGTCATTAGCAGCGGTTTCTGAAGACAGTAGGAGTGATTGCTCGTCGGGTGCTACTTCGTGCACGACGATACCCATGTCATTAATCATGCTGATGACATCTTCGATTTGTTCTGGATCGACGATAGAATCAGGCAGATGATCGTTAACCTCGGCGTAGGTTAGGTAGCCTTGCTCTTTTCCTTTAGCAATCAGGTCTTTAAGGCTAACTTCCTGGTTTACCGTTTGTGGGTTTTTCTCGGTATCCATAACAATCTCATCACAGGTTAAATCGAAAATTCGAACCGGCCAAGTTAGCGGTTTTAGTGGTAAAAAGCCAGCTACTTTTGCTGCTAAGGCATTAAAAGCCTTAGATTTCTGGTGTGTTGTCCTGAATGAAAGCGTCAAACGGTGCTCGTTTAATATCTTTTTCGAATTGGCGCATGGTATCGACAAAAGAGACTTCTCGATTGGTCATATCAGGTGGATCCCAGTCGAGTAGCTTGATTAGGTGTTCATAGGCCGGCCGGCCGCGGAAACGCTCGAGTAGGCTGACGCCGCTCAAATCGGCCTGCTGTTCAAGGATTTCAAGCATTTCTATCAGTAGATCGATGCCGGGTGTGCCGAGTAATTGGCTTAATTGCTCAATATCTAAGGCCTTACTGGCTAAACTGGGATCACGCAGCAGCAAGGCAATGGCGAGACGAGTCTTGGTGTAACGTGGGCCTCGATCATTAGAGCGAGCCTTGACCGGGGGTTGTTCGCGCATAATGCCGGTATTCGAGACCACGGTGCCTACGCGTTGGTTTAGCTCTTTCGTCATTAGGTCACGAAAAACGGTCTTTGGGATCTTCGCAATCAGCGGTTTGGCTAGACTGGCGAGTTTGGCTAGGCCTTCGGCATTATTACTATCCACTTCTTGGCCTAATTTCTGGAAAAAATAGCCTGATAAGCTTGAGGCTTCTTTTAAAAAGGCAGCAAAGGCATCGGCGCCACGCTCACGTATGAAACTGTCTGGGTCTTCGCCTTGAGGCATAAAGGCAAAGCGAATATCAATATTATCGGCATACACTGGCAAGATTTGTTGTAGCGCCTTCCATGCCGCATCCTGACCAGCACGATCACCATCAAAACAAAAGAGTAGGTTTGGCGTATAGCGTAATAGCCGCTGAATATGTTGGCTGGTCGTGGCTGTGCCTAAGGTAGCGACACATTCAGGGAAGCCAAGCTGGTTTAGAGCGACCACGTCCATATAACCTTCGACAATAATCAGTCTTGATAGCTTGCCCAGCGCCTTGCGGGCCTCATATAGGCCGTATAGATTATCGCTTTTATGAAATAGTGGTGTTTCAGGGCTATTAATGTATTTGGCTTTGGCATCACCTAGTGTGCGGCCACCAAAGGCAATGACGCGCCCTCGTAGATCACGAATCGGAAACATGATGCGGTCACGAAAGCGATCATAAAGATGGTTGCGGTCGTTCTTGCTGAGTAACCCAATCTCTTCTAGTTCGGCGGGAGTTGCCTTGGGAAAGGCCTTAGTACTGGTATCAAAGCCTTCCGGGGCATAGCCAATGTCAAAAGCCGCTGCAATCTCACCATTGATCCCTCTTTTTTTCAGGTATTCGATGGCGGCTGGGTGCTGTCGTAACTGCTTTTGATAAAACTGATTAACCTGTTCTAGTAGCTCATAGGATTGAGCAGATTTATTGACCGTCTCGACATGCCCCTGTTCTCGTGGCACTTCTAAGCTGAGGCGGGCGGCTAACTGCTCAATTGCCTCAATAAATTCCAAGCCTTCATGTTCGATTAAAAAGCTAATGGCTGTGCCATGGGCACCACAACCGAAACAATGATAGAACTGCTTATCTGGGCTGACTGTAAAAGAAGGGCTTTTTTCATGATGGAATGGGCAGCAAGCGCCATATTCACGTCCCTTGGGCTTTAATTCCACATAGCCATTGATCAGATCGACAATATCGGTCTGTTGAACAACTTGATCAATAAAGGTTTGTGGTATTTTTCCGGCCATCGCTATCTGTAGGTTGGGCTGTCGCTGCGGAGGTAAACCGCTTGCTTGAGGGCTGAGTATAGGTTCAGCCTTGCTGCTATGGCAATCAATCTAGCTCACAAATAGTTATTGGATGTATTTTTGTATGCTTGCTATAGCAACAGGCCAAGAACCAAATGCTTGTATCTCTTGCGGTAAGGAAACAATTATTTGTTTTGCCTCAGCTGCATTATTGAAATCACCCATGACTAAAATATAAAAG
>Ga0228619_1000151_pt1 | contig 31225 bp, 32 predicted proteins | sample 22DmetaG_FD_190065 | JGI IMG/M metagenome (GOLD analysis project Ga0228619, IMG submission 190065) | Seawater microbial communities from Monterey Bay, California, United States - 22D | ecosystem: Environmental > Aquatic > Marine > Coastal | place: USA: California | collected 2016-10-12 | reverse complement strand
CGGACGACGGTTCGGCATTTCTTGAAATAAGAGCAGGTGCGGGTGGAGATGAAGCTGGTATTTTTGCAGGCGATCTTTATAGAATGTATTCAAGATTAGCAGAAAGAGAAGGTTGGAGTGTAGACGTCATTGATATTAAGCAAGCAGAGCAAGGTGGTATCAGAGAGGTTGTAGCTCAATTGAATGGCAAGAGTGTATTTAAAGTTTTAAAATTTGAATCTGGTGTTCACAGGGTACAAAGAGTTCCAGAAACTGAATCTCAGGGCAGGATTCATACCTCAACTTGCACCGTAGCAATATTGCCTGAGGTTGAAGAGGTTCAAGATATTGCAATTGATAAAAATGATTTAAGGGTGGATACCTTTAGAGCATCTGGAGCTGGTGGCCAGCATGTCAATAAAACTGATTCAGCAGTTAGACTAACTCATATACCATCTGGGCTTGTTGTTGAATGTCAGGATGGGAGATCTCAACATAAAAACAAAGAAAAGGCTTTATCGCTGCTAGCTTCAAAATTAAAACAACAAGAAATTGAAAGTCAGCAAGAAAGTATTGCAAGTGAAAGAAAAATTTTAGTTGGAACAGGTGACAGAAGTGAGAAAATTAGAACCTATAATTTTCCGCAAGGAAGAATGACAGACCATAGAATTAAATTAACTCAACATAATTTAGATCAAATTATGGATGGTGATATAAAAACTATATGCGATGCCTTATTGGCTGAAAATCAACTAGCTATGCTATCTCAACTAGAATCTGAATAATTGATAAAAGATCTCAATTATTACAATAAAAAAATTAAAGAAATCTGGCCTGATGAGAGTCATATTTCTAAAGAGCTAATCTTCTATATTAAAGAAAAACTTGATCTAAATGATTTGTCTATTTTTGTTGATAATCATAAATTCTCAAAGGAAGAAGAGAATTCAATAAATGATTTTATTGAAAAGAAAAAAAACGGAATTCCTTTGGATTATATTTTGCAGAAATCTTCTTTTTATCAAAATGATTTTTTTGTTGACGAGAGAGTGCTTATTCCTAGACCCGAAACAGAAATACTTGTAGGTCATATTAATAATTTGAATCTTAGCCCTGGAATGAAGATTTTAGATGCCGGAGTTGGTTCAGGATGTATAGGCGCCTCTCTTGCAAAATTAAATCCTGAAACCCTTGTTTATGGCGTTGATTGTTCAACAGCTGCTCTTCAGGTTGCAAAGATTAACAAACAAAAACTTAATCTAAATAATTTTTATTTAATTAATTCTATATGGCTAAATTCTTTACAAGAAAACATGTTTGATATTGTTGTAAGCAATCCTCCATATGTGGCACCTTTTGATTCTCATCTTGAGGAGCTAAAGCATGAACCAATTTCAGCTTTAGTTGCTGAACAAAATGGCCTCAGAGATTTTGATCTCATATCTTCGCAAGCTATAAAAGTCTTAAAGAATGATGGTTTGTTAGCTTTTGAACATGGCAACAATCAAGCAAATGAAGTCAGAAACATAATGATCAATTATGGCTTTAAAAATATTGAGTTAATTTATGATTATCAGTCTCAACCAAGAATCACTCTAGGTAAGAAATAAATAATATTTTATGTACCACAGAACGTTCTGTAGGGAATAGTAGATTCAGGAGCTGGCTCTGCAAATGACTCAAGTCCAATAATTTCGTCGTAAGGATTCTGTAATACAGAATATAGCTTATTAAAAGGTTCCATGTCATTATTAAATACAGATGCTTTCAAGGCTTCTTCAACTTTGTAATTTCTAGGAATATACATGGGGTTTACCTTGTTCATTGAAGATGCAATTTTTTCTTCGTCAACACCCTCTTGGGAAATTCTTTCTTGCCAAACCATCATCCAACCATCAAACCTTCTTGAATTATTAAATAACTTTTTAATTGATTTAGTATCTCCAATTAAAGCCTTGGATAACAATCTGAAGCTATTGGTAAAATCAGCTTTTTCTTCCTCCATAATTTCAAGTAAATTTGTAATTAACTCAATATCATTTTGTTCTTCTTTAGAAAGGCCTATCTTAGATCTCATTAAAGATAACCAATAGTTTGTATAAACAGGTTTTATTAATTGAAGAACTTCAGTAAGCAGTTTGATGGACTCATTCTTATCTTTATTGACTATAGGTATCAGTGTTTCTGCTAATCTTGTTAAATTCCAAGTTAATATTGAAGGCTGATTTCCATAAGCATATCTGCCATTTACATCAATTGAGCTAAATACTGTTGCTGGATTATAGGTATCCATGAAAGCACATGGACCATAATCAATTGTTTCTCCGGATATAGCCATATTATCTGTGTTCATAACTCCATGTATAAATCCAACTGTCATCCAACTAGCAATTAAAGAAGCTTGCTCGTTACAAACAGCAGCAAAAAAAGCTAAATAGGGATTATCTAAAGAAGCTGTATCGGGATAATGTCTTGAAATTGAATAATCTGCTAAATCTTTAACTACCGATATATCTTTATTTTTGTAAGCATATTCAAAACTACCAATCCTAATGTGACTTGCAGCTACTCTTGTCATTATTCCGCCATAAGTTTCCTCATCTCGATAAACTTTTTCACCTGTATTGATTGCTGCTAATGAACGAGTGGTTGGTATTCCAAGGATATGCATACTTTCACTTATCAAGTATTCTCTTAAAACTGGGCCTAAAGCAGATTTGCCATCACCTCTTCTAGAAAAAGGAGTACGCCCAGAACCCTTTAACTGAATGTCTTTTAATTTGCCCTGTTGATCAAATATCTCTCCTAAAAGAAGCGCTCTACCATCACCCAGATTTGGATTAAAATGCCCAAATTGATGTCCAGAATATGCAAAAGCTATTGGTTTAGAATCTTTAATAAGTTTATTTCCAGATAAAATTTCAAGGCGATCATTAGAACTCTCAATTAAGTAATGAAGATTTATCTCTTTTGCAAGGTCCTCATTAAACAGAAGCATTTTTGGAGAAAGTACAGATGCCGGATTACATTCTTTATACATAGAATGCATTTTTTCTATGAAGGTATTTTTTAATTCCAATCTAAATATCCAATAGATTAATCAAGAAAAGAAACAAATTTATCAATATTTTCTCTTGATGTTCTGTATTGATTGATTGGATCATCTTTATTTGGATAGCCCAAAGCAACACCACACCATATAACTTCATTATCATCATGACAAATCACTTCTTTTACTGTTTGTGGATAAATTGACCAAGACTCTTGAAGACATGCTCCCAATCCATTATCAATGGCTACCAAGCACAAGTTTTGAAGATACATTCCAACATGACCCCATCCATTTTGTGCAAATGATCTATCAATTGTTATTATCATTCCAACTGGGGCACCAAAAAATCTAAAATTCTCTCTTACTTGTTTTAATCTTGATTCAATATCATCTTTCTCAATAGAAAGTGCGTGATACATATCTGCAGCACATTGAGATCTTCTTCTTTTATACTCATCTTCTAATGGCTTTGGATAAATTTCATACGCTACTTCTTCTTGAACACCATTATCAAAATTATGGAGTGCTTTGCTTGTAAGCTTATTTTTTGAATTGCCAGTAACAACATAAACTTTCCAAGGCTGAATATTTCCTCCCGAAGGAGCAGAATTTGCAATATTTAGGAGCTCTTTAATCTTTTCTATATCTACCATTTCATCGGTAAAGCTTCTTACGGAATATCTAGATTTTATTAATTCTTTAAGGGTCATAATTAGTTTATATTTTTTTTAACAATTCATTGTTCCTTCTTATATAATTTATAGCAACTATTATAGAGGGGAAATTATATGATCGGTGACATGCAAAGTTGGACTCCAAATGTGGCTAGCATTATTGAACATGCAAGAAATATTTATCCAAAACAAGAAGTTATCAGCAGAATGGTATCTGGTGAAGTACATCGAACAAATTATGACGAAGTATGCATTAGGTCAAGAAAACTTGCATCAGCTTTAGAAAAAGACGGATACAAAAGAGGAGATGTTTTAGCAACTCTAGCATTAAATACTTATCGTCATTTAGAAATGTATTACGGTATATCGGGAATGGGTGCAATTTGTCATACTTTAAATTTTAGACTTCACCCTGAGCAAGCTGTCTATATTATTAATCATGCAGAAGATAAAATCATTTTTGTAGAAGTTCCTTTTGTTCCTATGATAGAGGCTTTAAAAGATCAACTTAGTTGTGTTGAAAAATATATTATTCTTTGTGATCAATCAGAGATGCCTGAAACTGGCTTAAAAAATGCAATATCTTATGAGGAATATATAGAATCTGGCAATAAAGATTATGAGTGGCCAGCAATGGAAGACGATGCTGCATGTGGCCTATGCTATACATCGGGAACTACAGGAAACCCAAAGGGTGTTTTATATTCTCATAAATCAAACATACTCCATTCTCAAGCTGCGCTAACTGGACTAACAATTAGTCCTGATGAGGCTATATTAATGGTTGTCCCTTTATTCCATGTTTTAGCTTGGGGAATTCCTTATTTTGCTCCAATGTTTGGCTTAAAAATAGTAATGCCTGGAATGCAAATGGAAGGAGAGCCTCTTTATGATTTAATTGAAAGAGAGGATGTTACTTTGGCATTTGGTGTGCCAACTATTTGGATGGGGCTATTAGCCTACTGCAGAGATAATAATAAAATCTTAAAAACTGTAAGAAATACTGTGATAGGTGGTTCAGCATTATCATTAGCAATATTAAAAGAGTTTGATGAAGTTCATGACGTGAATGTAATTCAGGGCTGGGGAATGACTGAAATGAGTCCACTTGGAACATCTAATTTCATGACACCTGAAATGGAAAAAATGAGCAAAGAGGATAGGTATGCTGTTCAGTTAAAGCAGGGTAGGCCAATGTATGGGATTGAACTTAAAGTTGTTGATGACTCAGGAAAAGAACTACCTAAAGATGGAGAGTCGCAAGGACATTTAATGGTAAGAGGTCCGTGGGTTCTTCAAAAGTACTTTAAAGCTGAAAAAGATGCAGTAGATAAAGATGGCTGGTTCGATACAGGTGACATTTCAGTCTTAGATCAAGACGGTTATATGACTATTAAAGATAGAGCTAAAGATGTTATAAAGTCTGGTGGAGAATGGATAAGTTCTATTGATTTAGAAAATGCTGCTGTTGGTCATCCTGAGATTGCTGAAGCGTGTGTTGTTGGAATACCTCATCCTAAATGGGATGAAAGACCAATGCTTTTCATCGTTAGTAATAATGGGGAGCCTGTAAATAAACAAAGTATCCTCGATTTCTTGGCATCTAAAGTGGCAAAATGGTGGCTGCCAGATGAAATAATCTTTTTACAAGAACTTCCTCATGGTGCAACTGGAAAACTACAGAAATTTGAATTAAGAGAAGAGTATAATAATTACTATATGGAGAATGATGATGCTTAAAATAATCAAACCATCAGAAATAAAATCAGTTATTGGAACTGAAGTTGGTCTTTCAGACTGGATAAAAATTGATCAGGAACAAATAAATAAGTTTGCTGAAGCAACACTTGATAATCAATTTATTCATGTTGATCCAGAGCAGGCAGAGCCCATATTTGGTTCAACTATTGCTCATGGTTTCCTTTCTCTATCTCTTTGTGCTGGAATTCCTTTCTCTCAGGGTATGGGTTTAGTAATTGATGGAATGAAGATGGGATTAAACTATGGTCTAGATAAAGTAAGATTCCTAAGTCCTGTTCCAGTTAATTCTGAAGTGAGGATTAGAATGGAATGCCTAGATATCACTGAAAAAAATCCTGGACAATTTTTATCTAAAACTAAGGTTACAATGGAAATAAAAGGTGTTGAGAAACCAGCATATATTGCAGAAACACTTAGTATGTTTATAGTCTAGCTTGCTAGCTTAACAGTTTTCTTAGAATCTCATTTACACTTTGGGGATTTGCTTTACCCTGAGTTTCTTTCATTACCTGACCAACAAAAAAACCAAAAAGTTTATCTTTGCCACTTTTATAGGCATCGACTTGGGAAGGATTATTTTCAATTATTTTTAAAGCAATTTCTTCAAGTAATGATTCATCTTGAATCTGAACCAATCCTTTATTTTCAATAATTTCGTCTACACCTCCACCAGATTCCCAGACTTCTTCTAGAACAGATTTAGCAATCTTTCCCGATATTGTGTTGTCTGAAATCCTCTCTATCAAGACAGCAAAATTATTTGATGTTAAATTTGATTCTTCTAAATCTATATTATCTTTATTAAGAAGAGCACTGATATCACCAACAAGCCAATTAGCAACAAGCTTGGAGTCATCAGTCTTCTTACAAGCTTCTTCAAACATATTTGCCATAGTTTTTGATGATGCAATAATTTTAGCTTCAGAAATATCTAAATTAGATTCTTCTATAAATCGTTTTTCTTTTTCATCTGGTAATTCAGGTAAATTATTCTTAATTTCATTTAACTCATCATCTGAAATAACAACTGGAAGAAGATCAGGACATGGAAAGTATCGATAATCATTTGCTTCCTCTTTAGATCTCATGGACCTCGTCTCATTTTTAATACTGTCATATAAACGAGTTTCTTGAACTACTGACTCTCCAGATTCTAGAATCCTAGCCTGCCTTTCAATTTCATAATTAATAGCTTTTTCAATAAATTTAAAAGAATTTATATTTTTTATTTCTGCTCTAGTGCCTAACTTATCGTCATCTGACTTTTTTAGTGAGACATTTACATCACATCGCATAGAGCCTTGAGCCATATTTCCATCACATATGTCGAGGAAGGTAACTATTTGTCGAATAGCTTTAAAGTATGCTACCGCCTCTTTGGCATCAGATATTTCAGGCTCAGAAACAATTTCCAATAAAGGTGTTCCAGCTCTATTAAGATCAACTCCTGTTTCTCCATCAAATAAATCATGAATAGATTTACCAGCATCTTCTTCAAGATGAGCTCTTGTTATATTAATTATTTTTTCCTTACCATCCACTGCAATTTTTATTTTGCCTTTACCAACAATTGGTAAAGCCATTTGTGTTATTTGATAACCTTTTGGTAGATCCGGATAAAAATAATTTTTTCTATCAAATGTTGATGTTTGATTGATCTCTGCATTTGTAGCAAGTCCAAAACGAATTGCTTTGTAAAAAGCTTCTCTATTTGCAACAGGCAGAACTCCTGGGAGACCTAAGTCTATTAAATCAACATGTGTATTTGGCTCTGCACCAAAACCAGTTGACCCGCCTGAAAATAGCTTAGATTTTGTAGAAAGCTGAACATGAATTTCTAATCCTATTACTGTTACCCAGCTCATGATTGAGTATCTCTGTTTGGTGTTTTTTTATGCCAATCGGTAGAAATTTGAAAATTATGAGCAACTTGCAGCAATTTACTTTCTTCCAAAAAATTACCAATTAATTGTAAACCTATTGGTTTGTTATCAACCATGCCATTTGGAATTGATAAGGCCGGCAAGCCAGCTAAATTTGCAGGTATTGTAAATAAATCTTCTAAATACATTTGTATGGGATCATCACCTTTAGAGCCTTCTTCAAAAGCACCGCCTCTTGTGGTCGGAGACATAATTACATCAACCTGCTTAAAAGCACTGTCGAAATCATTTTTAATAAGTCTTCTTACTTGTTGAGCTTTTTTATAATAAGCATCATAAAATCCAGCTGATAATACGTATGAACCAATTAAGATCCTTCGCTTAACCTCATCTCCAAAACCCTCTGATCTAGTTTTAATATATAACTCTTCAAGATCTTTAGGATCATCACACCTTTTACCAAACTTCACTCCGTCAAACCTTGACAAGTTAGATGAACATTCAGCAGGCGCAACAACATAGTAAGTTGGAACAGATAAAGATATGTTAGGCAAGGAAATATCTATAAATTTGGCACCCAATGATTCATAATGCTTTTTGGATTCCTCAAACACTTTTACAACTTCATTATCTAATTTGGATAAATCAAACTCTTTAACAAGACCAATCTTTAAGCCTTTAATCGGCAAATTTAGATCTTTAGTAAAGTCTGGGGTAGTCTCATCAAGAGATGTTGTATCTTTATGGTCGTGAGAACACATTTCATTCAGGAGCATTGCACAGTCTTCAGCTGTTCTTGCCATAGGCCCAGCTTGGTCTAGGCTAGATGCAAATGCAATCATTCCCCATCTTGATATTCTTCCATATGTGGGCTTCAGACCACTAATTCCACATAATGATGCTGGCTGCCTTATAGATCCACCAGTATCAGTTCCTGAGGCTGCCGGGACTATTCCAGCTGCAACAACGGCAGCAGAACCTCCAGAACTCCCTCCAGGTACTAGCTTATCTCCCCATGGATTTTGGACATTTCCATAAAAGCTTGTTTCATTTGAAGAACCCATTGCAAATTCGTCCATATTTGTTTTGCCGACTGATATACATCCAGCATTCTCTAAATTCTCAATTACTGTTGCTGAGTAAGGTGGTATAAAACTTGAAAGCATATTTGAACCGCATGTAGTTCTTAAATCTTTTGTACAAAAAAGATCTTTTTGCGCCATTGGAATGCCTGCTAGAGCTAGAGACGATGGATTTTTATCTAATTCTGCTGCTCTATGAAGTGAAGCATCTTTATTTAAAGTTACAAATGCATTTAAATGGGTATTAGTATCTATTAATGAAAATGTTTCTTCTATTAATTCCTTGTTTGATATATCTTTATTTTTGAGCATATGAGATAGCTCATTTATGGTTTTAAATTGAATACTCATTCTACAACCCTTGGAACTAAGAAATAGTCGTCATTGGATTTTGGGGATCTTTCTAAAAAAGTCTCTTTTCGATTTTTCGCTGTTACTTCATCATAACGAGTCTTAGCAGTTTTTTCTAAAGGACTAGCAAGAGGCTCAATATTTTGAGTATTAGCATTTTCTAGCTGATCTACAAATTTGATAATATTTTCAAGGTCTTGAGTAATTTTTTCACCATTTTCTTCATTCAAAGCAAGTCTTGATAGGTAAGCTATAGTTGAAACTGTTTTCTTGTCCATATATAGGATATTATTATAAATTAGTTGGGGGGATATTAACTCAACTTATTAATTATTTACATATATTTTAAGGAATCACGTGGAATTCAATATTTTTAAGACTGTCAGAGGCTATTTTTCAAATGACCTATCTATTGATTTAGGGACTGCGAATACCCTCATATATACAAAAGACGTAGGTATAGTTCTTGATGAACCTTCAGTAGTTGCCATTAGAGATTCGAGAGGTCAAAAAACTGTAGTAGCAGTAGGGACTGAGGCAAAAAAAATGCTTGGACGAACTCCAGGTAATATTAAAGCAATCAGGCCACTTTCAGAAGGAGTCATTGCAGACTTTCAAGTTACTGAAAAAATGCTGCAACATTTTATTGCAAAAGTTCATGAACAAAGATTTATAAAGCCAAGTCCTCGTGTTTTAGTTTGTGTCCCATGCAGATCAACACAAGTTGAAAGAAGGGCTATAAGAGAATCTGTTCTTGGAGCTGGTGCAAGAGACGTTAAGCTTATTGAGGAACCAATGGCTGCGGCTATAGGAGCAGGTCTTCCTGTTGAAGAGGCTAGTGGCAATATGGTTGTTGATATTGGTGGTGGTACCTCGGAAATTGCTATTCTCTCACTAAATGGAGTCGTTTACTCTGAATCTGTAAAAATTGGTGGAGACAAAATGGATGAATCTATTGCATCTTGGATTAGAAGGAATTATGGATGTGTTATTGGCGAATCAACCGCCGAAAAAATAAAATATACTATCGGTTGCGCGACTCCTGAATCAGAAAAGCTTGAAATGTCTATCACAGGAAGAAATCTTGCTGAAGGAATTCCTGAAACATTCACTATTAATAGTGAGCAGATTTTTGAAGCTATGAAAGATCCATTATACGGAGTTGTAAGAGCTATAAGAAATGCTCTAGAACTATCACCTCCAGAGTTAGCAGCTGATATTGCTGAAAGAGGCATAGTGCTTACTGGAGGAGGTGCGTTAATGAGAGATCTTGATAAACTTATTTCTAGTTCAACTGGCATACCTGTAATTTGTGCTGAAGATCCTTTAACTTGTGTTGCCAGAGGCGGAGGTCAGGCACTAGAAATTATGGATAAATATAATATAGATCTACTTTCATCTGAGTAAACAATATGTCGAGGGTTGCACTCACCCATGTTTCAAAATTATTATATTTTTTTTGTATAGTTTTATCTTTCTTTTTACTATACATAGATGTAAATTATAAAAGCTTTGAAAAAGCAAAAAATCTTTATAAATCTTTTACGATCTCTTCTTCATATATCTTGAAAAGAGTAACAATAGATCCCTTTTATTATGTTTATGAAATATCAAAAGAAAAATCAAAGTTAATAGAAGAAAATAAGCAATTAAAACAAGAGTTAGATAATAGTTTTATTAAAAATTTTCTTATTTCAAAAGATTCTAATTTTTTTGTTGATGACAGTACTATAAAAAAATTCTTAAATTTAAATCATATAAAAAAACCATTTCACCTGGCTAAGATGAATTTTTTTGATGTAGAAAAGTATCTATGTTGCAGTCAACATAGAATGTTTATTAAGATAATTGGTAATCCAGATATAGATTTTATTGGAAGCACAGTAATAAATGATCAAGGAATCGTCGGTCAAATTATTTATGATAAATCTACTACTGAAGTGCTTCTATTAACAGATGTTGCTAGCGTAATACCAATTGTTTCAGGAAATCATTTTTGTAATGCAAGGGGGTCTGGAAGGCCCGGAGTTATTTCTTGCACTTACAGCAAACTTATTTGGCCAGATTCAATTGAAATCGGACAAGATTTCTACTCTTCAGGAATTGGTGGAATATATCCTAGCAAAATATTAATAGGAAATGTATCTAACATTAATGCTTCAGACACCAGCAATATTGTCTTTGATTTAAATTTAGTAGCTAATCCTTTGCATGGTAACTTTTTAGGCGTGGTGGAACCATAATGAGTAATATTAGTACCGCTAAACTGTTAATCTTGATATACATTGCTAATTTGATTGAGGGCTTTATAGCGCCTCTGTTAGTTAAGGCGTATATAAATATACCAATTACTTTTTTAATATTTAGTTTTGCTATATATAAATCAAGATTCAATACTAATGCTTTTTATGCTTTTTTATTTGGTTTATGCGTAGATTTTATTTCTGACTCACCAATTGGTATGAATGCTGCTCTTTTTTTGATGATGGCTTATGTGGTAAATAGTTATGCTAATACATTTAAACTTTTTTCTTCTATTCAGATTTGTTTATTTTTTAGCGGATCATCTGTTTTTTATATTGGATTTTCGCATTTATTTATTAACTTAGAAAATTTCTCATATTTAATTCTTTTTATTAGCTTTGTTATTAATACATTTTTATTTCTAATAGTTTCAATGTTAAGATTTTACTTTCCTTTTTCAAGGCTTAATTAGATTGAATAAACTCAAGAAATTTCTTTTATATTTATTTTTTTTGAATTTTATTCTTTTAATTATTATTAGCCTTATTTACGTTGCTATTGTTTTTAAGCCTAGCGAAACATTAAAGATAATTGATAAGGCACTTATATATAATTACTCTGTTAATTTTAAAGTAATAGATTCAAATAAAAACTTATTCAAGCCTTACTTTTCTGCCAAAGAGATATCTTTTCAAAACAAGAAGAATGATGAAATAGCATATATAGATAAGTTCGGGATAGGACTAAATATTTATGAATCATTAACAAAACATCATTTAAGTTTGTTCATGTTAGAAATAGATTCTATTCGTATTTCTGAAAATAGTGCCGGTGGAGATTCTGAACCATTCCTAATAAAAGGCAAAAACTTAAATTTTTTAAATAATGATTTGCAAATTAAATCAAAAAATTTTTCTGTCCTATTCAATCATGAAAATACTCAAGCTGTCTTTCATCAAGGTGTAATTAATTCTTATTCATTTAAAAGTATCGAGGCTCTCTTTGAAGCAAGCACTGATTCAGTTTATTACTCAAGCGAGCATTCTTTTAATAGCGAATCATTAATTGAAAGTAATTTTTTTGATTTAGGGGCATTTAAAAATCATGACATAAATCTTGGGTTAAGCTCTAAGGGCACTTTTAATTTTAAAACAAAAGAATCTAGAAGGTTGGATAGGCTAAAATTTAAAAACTCAAAGATAGTAAATAAATCTGGTTATGTGGTAGATAAAATTAATGCAACAATATTTGGAAATAAAAATTCATTATATGGTTTATTTCAATCACATATTCCGAACCAAATAATTAAAGGTTCTATCGAGGGAAACAATAACGAAACTTTTAAAATAAGAACCGATATTTTGATTGATATGGGTACATTAATTGATCCGAGCAGTTATTTTGATATTAATGGCAATGAAATTTTTAGAACAGTTATGAATATTTCACAAGAAAATACTTCAATCAAACTATTATCAAAGCTAACAAATACTGAAATATATTCAACAATTAACGAGATAAAAAAAGACAAAAACGAAATTCTGGAGACTGAAATATTTATAGAAAATATTTCCAACCCTACATACAAGATCAAAAACAAAAATATTGAGGCCTCTATTGATTCAAAAGGGTATGGATTTTTTTCATTTGGATCTGCTTTCAAAGAAGTGATCAAAAAAAATCAACATGATAGTGGATTATATATTTACATAGATTTGAATGAATTTGATACAAATAATATTATCCTTGAAAACTCTAGTGACGATAATAGTTTATTAAAATCAATAAAGTTAAAATCTAAGAAATTTATTTTTCTCGATAATACATATTTTAATCAGTCTATTGACATAACCTTTGGGGATGAACCTATCATCATCATGAAGGGAGATGACCTAAATGGATCTGTTAAGATAGATAGGACTAATTTCATTAAAATAGATCTTAAAAATACAAAGTTTTACCTTGAAGAAATTGGTTCATTTGAATCAAGCCTTCCAAATGATATAAGCAACATTAATTTGAGGTTTATTGGAAAAAATATCCAAACAAAAAATAATTTTATTCAAGACATAGATTTTTATTTATTAAGAAATAAAAATGTCATTACTTTAGATAATATTAATATCAATAGCACAAGACTAGAAGTAGGTCCAAATTTTGATAATCAGAAGGCATATATAAGTTACAACAATAATTTAGATTTGTATAAAATTAAGGGTAAATATAAGCTAGATAATTCTTCTGGGTATTTTAGTGCTTTATCTAAGTATAATTTTAATTTTTTTGAGACAGATATAAATATTCAATGGAATAGCTTGAATTCTCTTGTAAATTTAGAGGGTAAGTTCGATTTTTTAATTAAAGATCTGAATATAGATTCTGATATATCAGAATCTACTTTTTTAAGAACGCTTAGAATATTAAATTTAAATGCTATTATCGAGGGATTGGATGATGTGTCTGATGACATCCTTCAAATTAATAGGGCTTCTGGAAAATTTATATTGGGTAAAAATAGAGCGTTAATTAAATCTCCAATCGCTCTTGAGACTGATGAAGCGTCACTTAAATGGAATGGAGAGGTTCTTAAAAATCAAAAGGGTGAATTAGATAAATTAAATCTAGACTTATCACTAAGATTAAAAATTTCTGAAAATATTCCATGGTATGCAGCAATTTTTGGTGGCATACCAGCTGTAGCTGGCGGCATGGTTTTTGAAAATTTATTTGAAGATGCTATTCAAGACATATCAACAATTAATTTTAAAGTTCAGGGCACCATTAATGAGCCTGATATAGAGAGATTAAATTAAAAAGATTGTTGCTAATCCTAAGAACGATAGAAATCCTATTACATCTGTAACAGTTGTAACTACAACACTTCCAGCAATAGCTGGGTCTTGATTTAAGCTTCTTAGGATCAAGGGAACGAAAACTCCAGCAATTACAGAGCTAATCAAATTTATTACTAATGCTAATGAAATCAATACAGATAAAAGTATTTCGTTAAACCAAAAAAATGTAACCAAGCCAACTAATATTGATAGAACAAAGCCATTAAGAATTGATACTGCCAACTCTCTTTTAAACAACCATTGCAGATTAGATGAATTAATTTGCTCTAAAGTTAATCCTCTCAGGACTATTGTCAATGTTTGTGTTGCAGCAACACCGCCCATACTAGCAACAATTGGCATAAGGATAGCAAGGTAAACTATTTGATCCAAAACATCTTTAAATATATTTATAGTCATTGATGCAATAAATGCGGTCAATAGGTTCATACTTAACCAAAATACCCTACTTCTAGCAGCTCTTCCTGGTGGAGCAAAAGTATCCTCAGCAACACCAGCCATTCCCAAAAAATTTTGATCAGCATCTTCCCTAATAACATCTAAAACATCATCGATGGTAATTCTGCCTATGAGCTTGCCTGACTCATTAATAACTGCTGAGGATATAATGTCATTTCTTTCAAATATTGTAGCTACCTCTTTATCATCTTGACTCACCAAAATAGGATTTGCACTTGTATCCATAACTTCTCGAACAGATAAACTTGGATTACTTGTTATTATCTTTCCTATTGCTAATTCACCAACATATCTATCTTCTTTATTAACTACAAAAATTTTATCAGTATTATCAGGTAACTCTTTTTGATCTCTTAAATAATTAATAACAACTTCTATGCTATGGCTAGGCCTAACACTTATAACATCTGTATTTAAAAGACCTCCTGCAGTATTCTCGGGATAAGTTAGTCCAATTTCTATTCTTTTTCTATCTCTAAAGGACATTTTAGAAAGAATAGTATTCATTCTATCTTCTGGTAAGTTTTGAAGAATATCCACAGTTTCATCAGGCTCAAGTTGTTTTACTGCTTCAGCTAATTCATCATTAGATATGCTTGAAATTAATTCTTGTTGGATTTCCTCTCCAAGATCAGCTAAAACATCTCCTTCTTCATTTGTCTCTAAAAGTGAAAAGAATAATTTTCTTTGTTTGGGAGGAGATGATTCCAATGCATGGGCAATCTCTGATGAGGATAGCTTATTTAAAAGACTTCTAACTTCCTGAGTAGTTAGGTCTGCATAATTATCTAATAAAAGATTAAGAGTATTTTTTTCATCAAAGCTTTCCATCACTTGATTCTACATTATTGTATATTTGATTACCTATTTCTAGAGGAAGCTATATTGAGTTTTTTGCGGTATTTTGTAATTGTTCTTCTTGCAAGATTAAAACCTCTTCTATTTAACTCTAAGGCAATTTTATTATCACTTTTGGGTTTTTTTTCTTCTTGAATAATAGACTCAATTAATTGCATTAGTTGAATTGGTGTAACGTCCCTGGTCTTAGATACAGATGAAATTAATAGCGACCTTAAAGGGATTATTCCTTTGGGCGTATCAATATACTTCGATCTAAGTATTCTTGAAATAGTTGATGGATGTAAACTAAGTTCATCAGATAGATTTTTATTAGATAAAGGGTTAATTTTAAGAGGATTTTCTTGAAAAAAGGAAATTTGTTTTTTGCATATCAGTTCCCCAACTCGCATGACAGTGTCATTTCTTTTTTTTACAGAGGATAAAAGCCATTTTGCATCCTGTATTTTTTCTGCAAGCTTTTTATTTGGTTTATTTTTTAATTCTAAGTTTGTTTGCTCAATTAAATCTTCATCAATGTTAATTGTTGGAAAACTATCATTTATAAAATTAACTGAAAGTGATTCATTAGTAAGCTCAATTTTTAAGTCTGGAATTACATAATTCGTATTTTCAAAATTCAAACCAGGACTGAGATCGCATGATTTTATCTCTAGCATCGCTTTTTCAATATCAGATTCATCAAATCCTTTGTTTAAAAATATACTATTTATTTCATTAAGACTATCTAATTGATTTTGATTTAACATTTCCAGGCATAGTTGTTTAATTTTCTTATTAAAATCTTTTTTATTAATTTGTATCTTTATACATTCTTTAAAATTTCTATAGCCAATTCCTATAGGCTCTAAGTTGTGGATAATATTTAAAAGTATGTCTTCAATATCTTGAACTGCAGTTTTTCCCTGCACCATTTTATTTATTTCATCTATATCATCTATGAGTTGACCAGACTCATCAATACAATCAACAATTGTAAGAGCAATTTCTTTATCTTTATCTTCTAAGCGTAAATCATTGATTTGATTAATCAATGTATCTCTGAGATTTTCTACTGCAGCTACATTGAAATCAAAATTAGCATCATTATAATTTTCATCAATATCAAAATCTTCAGATATTTCTTTTTCAACAAATGGATTTATATCAATTTCATGATCAATTTTCTGAATTAATTCATATCTTGATAATTGGAGCAAATCTATAGATTTTTTTAGTAAGGGAGTTAGTGATATTTTTTGTTTTTGCTTAAACTCTTTTACTAATGATAAAGCCATAAATTTTAGTTATACATGTTGCCAAGATAAACTTCTTTTACAATCTCATTATTTATTAGCGAGGATGTATCACCTTCAGCTATTAGAGTTCCATTATTGATAACCATAGCTTGATCGCATATTTCTAGAGATTCTCGAACATTATGATCAGTTATTAATATGCCTATATTCTTTTCTTTTAATTTATTTAAGACTTGTTTTATATCGTCTATCGCAATTGGATCGATGCCTGCAAAAGGCTCATCAAGAAGTATTATTTTTGGTTCTGCTGCAAGTGTTCTTGCAATTTCAACCTTTCTTCTTTGCCCACCGGACAGCTGTCTACCTTTTAAACCTATAATTTTTGATAGGTCAAATTCATCTATTGATTTTTCAATAAATTTCTCAATATCTTCCCTTTTTGTTATAGAAATTTCTGCAAGACCAAGTAAATTCTCATAGACAGATAAATTTTGAAAGATTGAGGGTTCCTGAGGAAGATATTTAATTCCAAGTTTTGATCGTTGGTGCATAGATAGTTTAGATATATCTTGACCATCAAGAATAATCTCACCATTATCTTGATTTAAAAGACCAGCAATTATATAAAAGGTTGTTGTCTTACCTGCACCATTAGGACCCAAAAGACCACTAATTGTTCCAAGAGGAACATTGAAACTTACCTCATCAACTATAACTTTGTCTTTGATAGATTTTTTAATATTTTTTAATATGAGCATACTTAATTACTACTAGTAATCTTTCCATCTTTTAAGCTAAAGCTAATTTCATTTGAGGAGATATCAATGTTTTCGTAGTTCATTTGAGCATTGCCAATTAGCTGAACCTCATCAGCTTCAGAAAAAATTATTTTATCAGCGCTACCTTTAAATATATTATCATCATAGATTGATTCAATTCTTGAGGGAGTCCCATTTACATAAACAATTTTATTAAGATTGTTATAAAGAGCTTTATCAGCATTTACTATAAAATTTTTAGATTTTATAAATACATTTCCATTAAAAAGTATCTCATTTTTGTCTTTTATTACTTCTATAGTTTTCGAATTTATAGTGAGATTATCTGAACTAAATTCGGCATTCATGGTTGTTGTTACAAAACATAAAAATGAAATAATTATTTTTAGATTACAATTCTTCAACTATAAAATCCTAGCTTGAATTAAATCATGCATTGAAATAATGCCTACGCTCTTATCTTTTTTCATTACAACTAAAGTAAAAATTTTGTTCTTTTCCATAATTTTTGCAGCATCAATTGCCAAAGCTTCATCCTCAATAGTAATAAACTTTTTGGTCATCACATCTCCAATCAAAGTTGCGTTTATATCTACCCTTTGATTAAGACATCTTCTAAGATCGCCGTCAGTAAAGATACCAACAACTTTTGAACGATTTTTTACAAGAGTAATTCCGAGGCTTTTATCAGTCATCTCAATAAGAGCATCAGATAGTGCAGTCTTAATACCAACCTTAGGAATATTATCACCTGAATGCATTAAGTGTTTCACTTGTGTAATTAATTTTTTTCCAAGTTTTCCAGCAGGATGCGATGAGGCAAAGTCTTTTTTTGTAAAACCTTTTGATTCTAAAAGAGCAATAGCAAGAGCATCCCCAAATGCCAAAGCAGCTGTTGTTGATGAAGTTGGAGCAAGATTTAGAGGACATGCTTCTTTAGACTTAATTTCAATTGCAATATCTGATATTTTTGCAATTGTTGATTTTTTATTACCTGTTAAAGATGTTATTTTTTTTGTTAATCTTTTTAAAGAGGGCAAAATATTTATAATTTCATCTGTTTCCCCTGAATTAGAAATTAAAAAAACAATATCTTTTTTTCCAATTAAACCAAGATCACCATGAGCAGCCTCAGTTGGATGAATAAAAATAGATCCAGTGCCTGTGCTTGAGAGAGTGGCAGAGATTTTTTGTCCAATATGTCCAGATTTACCAACACCCATAATGATAAACTTACCTTCATTAAATCTAACTGCATCACATAGAGAAACGAAATCTTTATTTATCTGTTTTGATAAATTATTAATTGCTTCTGATTCTATTTTAAATGTCCTTGAAGCAGAACTTATGTAATTAAATTTTTTCATATGTTTAACAGATTTACTCAATTTTTATTATCTTCTAAATGCTATAATAGAACAATGTATACAGTTATAAAAAACTTTTTGTTGTCAGTTATATTTTTGCTATCTGCCATTCCGCTCATGTCTGAAAGTGATCCCCATATTTTTATTGATGATAATGCTCAATTAATGGTTGCTGTTTTAATTGAAAATAAGGCTTTGTTTTTAGAAGACAGACAGCAGTATGAGCAGAAAATTAAAGATATTTTTGAACCTATGATCGACTTTAAAAGGGTTGCTGCCAGCGTTATGGGAAAAAAATATTATTTAGCATCAACTTCTGAACAAAGAAATGAATTTGTGGAGATTTTTAAAGATTCATTATTAGATACCTACGCCGAGACTTTAGCACAATGGGAGAATCAAAAAATTGTTACTGTTTTCCCTAAAAAAATTGTAGTCTTGGACAATTTAAAAAATATTGAAGTTCAGCAAGTTTTAAACACTGGAAGTACTAAATATCCGATTTCTTACAAACTAAGAAAAAATAAAAATAATAGCTGGTCAATTGTTAATATTATTGTGAATGGCGTTAATTTGGGGCTTACATTTAGAAATCAATTTCAAGCATTAGCAAATAAAAATAGTAATAATATAGAAGAAACATTAAAAGGATGGGTTTCAGATGCAGGAGATGCCGGAATAAGTGGATAAGGAGCTAATAAAAAATCTTATTTCTAACGAGATAGCTGATGCTGAATGTTTATTTGAAGGGGACTCGTGTGGCTTCAAATTATTAGTTATATCTAAATCTTTTCAAGGTATTTCATTAATTGACCAACATAAGATGGTTTTATTGCCATTAAAAAAACAATTTGAATCAGGCGAACTTCATGCATTAAGCATAGAAACTAGAGTAAATTAAATGGAAAAATTATTGATTAATGGTGGAAGTTCATTAAGTGGGACTATATCTTGCTCAGGAGCTAAAAATGCAGCACTCCCAATGATTGCTGCAACAATATTATCTAATGAATGCATAACACTTAAAAATTTACCTTATCTGCAAGATATTACTACAATGTTTGAACTCCTTGGATCTATGGGTGCCGAAATAGTTCTAAATGAAAATATGGATTTCATGATCAAGTCAAATGATCTCAAAGAAAAAGAAGCAAGATATGAGTTAGTAAAAACTATGAGAGCCTCTATTTTAGTTCTTGGACCGCTAGTTGCAAAATATGGAAGCGCAAAAATAGCTTTGCCTGGAGGTTGTGCAATTGGTAGTAGGCCAGTTAATTTCCATTTAGATGCGCTTGAACAACTGGGAGCATCTATTTCATTAAGAAATGGATATATAGAAGCAAGTGCGGATAGATTGATTGGAGCTAATATTAAATTTGATGGTGTAACAGTAACCGGTACAGAAAATATAATGATGGCTGCCTGTCTTGCAGACGGTATAACAACTCTTACAAATGTTGCAAAAGAACCTGAAATTATTGATCTCGCTGATCTTTTAAATGCTATGGGTGCAAAAATTACAGGTGCTGGAACAGATAAAATTACTATTGAGGGGGTTAGAGATTTGCGTGGAACAGAATTTGGTATTCCAGCAGATAGAATTGAGGCAGGAACTTACCTAGTTGCAGCGGTAGTAACTGGTGGAGATATTACAATTAAGGGTATTAACCCCGAACGTTTAAATAAAGTTTTAGATAAGTTAAAAGAAACTGGGGCTAAAATAAGTACTACAAAAAATTCAATATCTCTGGCAATGACTCGACAAAAGCCGAAGCCTGTTGATATCACAACAGCACCATTCCCAGAATTTCCTACAGATATGCAGGCTCAATTCTCTGTCATCAATGCTATTTCTGATGGCATATCTAACATTTACGAAACTGTTTTTGAAAATAGATTCATGCATGTTCAGGAACTAAATCGCATGGGATGTGATATTCAAATTAATGGAAACCAGGCTATCGTCAATGGTGTAGAATCATTATATGGAGCTGAAGTTATGGCAACTGACTTAAGAGCTTCAGCAAGCTTGATCTTAGCTGGTTTATGCGCAAAAGGGCAAACAAAGGTCGATCGTATTTATCATATTGATAGAGGGTACGAAAGAATTGAAGAAAAATTGAATTATCTTGGAGCAAATATAATCAGGCTACCGAGTTAATTCTTTTATTTCGCTTGATTTTATCTCAATTGTTTTATAATTATTACCATTAGTTAAAACCTCAAAAATAATATTATTTCCGAGACTGGAAAATTTTAGTGAGGAAGTTAAATTTTTCCAATCACCATTGCTACCATTTATACTGATTATGATGTCGTTTACTCCAACCCCTTTTTCAAACAAAGGTCCGTATTTATCAATTTCAATTATTCTTAGACCATTAACTAGATTATTTTTTATATTAAGTCTTATGGGGGCTACCCTGAAATTGCCAATCCAGCCAGATCTTATTTTTCCATATTGAATTAACTCGGAAGCTATTTGAACTATTTTATTTGATGGTATTGCAAACCCAAGCCCTTGAAACCCTCCAGTCTTTGAAAATATTTTTGTATTTATACCAATTAAATTACCATTTTCATTGATTAATGCTCCTCCTGAATTACCAGGATTAATTGCTGCATCTGTTTGAATAAGTTCAAGATAAGGGTTGCCATAATCTCTTCCAGTAGCACTAACTATTCCACTAGAAACAGAAATGCCAATTCCGTAAGGATTGCCAATTGCCAACACTTTATCTCCAATTTTAAGCTCGCTACTATCAGAAATATTGATAGGGTTTAATTTCTCATTTGATTTTATTTTTAATACAGCAATATCAACATTAATATCACCACCAATAATTTTTGCATCAAACTCTTGGCCATCATTTAATTTAATTTTAATAAATTTATTTCCAGAAATAATATGAAAATTTGTAACAATATAACCATCTTGAGAAAAAATAACTCCACTACCAATGTTATTATTTGAATAGTTTCTATTATTATTATAGGAGTGTACGGTTACAACAGACTCAATAGAATTTTCAGTAGCAGAAACGAATCTATCTTGCTTATTGCTAAAAAATATCCATGAACAAAAAATTGTTATTGAAATAACTAATAAATAGTTTATTTTAGTTCTTTGTATAAAATTCATCATATTAATGATTCAAAATATCATCGATAATTTAAAAAACCAAGGAATTGAAATAGATTTAGCACAATCTAATTTAATTAAAAAAATGATTGAATCAATTCCAAAAGAAAAAAGTTTGATAAATAAATTTAAAAAACGTAAATTTAATAAGGCAAGCTTTTATATATGGGGAGAAGTTGGCAGAGGCAAAACACTTATCACCAAATCTTTTTTAAATGAAATAAAGATAAATAAGGCTATATTTCACTATATAGATTTCATGCAAAATATTCATAATGAATTATCTGTCATGTCTGGCAAAAGTGATCCTTTAAATTTAATAGCCAAGTCTTTAAGTAAAAAATATAAAATAATTTTTATAGATGAATTTCAAGTTGAGGATGTTGCCGATGCTATGATTATAGGAAACTTGCTTAACCAATTAATTCAATTAGATGTAGTTTTGTATATAACATCTAACGCACACCCGGATGATTTATATAAAGACGGTCTTCAAAGGCAAAAATTTATTGATGTTATGAAGGCAATGCAAAAACAATTTAATATTTATAAACTCGATGGAATGATAGATTACAGATCAAGAAATATAGCAAATGTTAATCAGGAAAACTCTAATAAGTTTTTTGATGAAAAAGATATTTTATTAGTCATTAAAGAAAATTTTGATAATAAAAATCTCACAAAAAAAACATTGAATATTAATTCTAGACAATTTACCTGCAAAGCTGTCTCAAATGACTTCTTGTGGATATCTTTCAGTGATTTTTTTATTGAGCCTAATGGATCGAGCGATTATATGGAAATCTCAAAAAATACAGAATGGGTTTTTTTAAATGATTTCAAATATTGCGACGATAACTCAACTGATATTATTAGGCGATTTATATCATTTATAGATATTTGCTACAGAGATAAAACTAAAATTAAATTTTTTTTTAATGGCATTGCTTATGAAAAGCTATATACAGGCAATAAATTAGAAATTTTATGGGATAGGTGTCAAAGCAGGCTCAGTGAAATGCAAACTTCAGAGTATTTAATTTGAAGAATTATGCATTAAAATATTGCTAATTTTTGTTGTAAACATTAATATTCGCATCTTACAAAAATATGATTATGAAAACATTCTCACTAAATAAAGAAAATATTGAAAGACAATGGTATGTGGTCGATGCTTCCGATAAAGTATTGGGAAGATTGAGTACAAAAATTGCTGATAGAATTAGAGGCAAAGATAAAACTACTTTTACTCCCCATACTGATGGTGGAGACTATGTAGTAGTTATCAATGCAGAAAAAATTAAAGTAACTGGCGCAAAGTTCAGTGATAAAAAATATTATTCTCATTCTCTATATCCTGGTGGCTTAAAGACTAAAACTTTCAGAGAGATGAATGAAAAATTTCCTGAAAGAATTATAGAAGAAGCAGTAAAAGGAATGCTGCCTAAAAATAAACTAGGCAAGTCCATGATTAAAAAGCTAAAAGTTTTTAGCGGGCCTGAGCATGATCATGAATCTCAACAACCAATTGAATGGAATCCAACGATATGACAATTGAAACTCATTACGCAACTGGCAGAAGAAAAACTTCTTCAGCTAGAATTTATCTTTCCTCAGGAAAAGGGCATATAACTGTTAATGATAAACAATTGGATGTTTACTTCGGTAGAAAAGTTGCTCAAATGTTAGTCATGCAGCCTTTGGAGATGACAGAACTCTCAGATAAACTTGACATTAAAATAAAGGTTAAGGGCGGTGGTAGTTTTGGACAAGCTGGTGCTATAAGACATGGTATTTCACGTGCGTTAATCTCATATGATGAGGAGCTAAGACCTCAACTTAAAAAAGCAGGTTTATTAACAAGAGATCCAAGAAAAGTTGAAAGAAAAAAACCTGGTCTAGTTAAAGCAAGAAAAAGTAAGCAGTTTTCAAAACGATAATTTTTTTCAAATTTTTTGTACAAAATTAGTGGTATAATGCGCTAGTTTTTTATTAGTACAATCTAAGCACACAAAGGTCTAATGGAAGAAAAAGACAATACAAGAAGAAAGGTTTTAATAGGTTTAACAAGCGCTGTTGGCTTATCAGGAATTCCTTTTGCAGCCACTCCATTTATAGCATCATGGAATCCTAGTGCAAAGGCTAAAGCAGCAGGCGCATCAGTTAAATTAGATGTTTCAAAAATGCAATATGGTCAACAGATACAAGTTGCATGGAGGAAACAGCCAGTCTTTATTATTAGACATACAAAAGAAAGTTTGGAAAGTTTAGAAGCAACCTTACCTAAATTAGCTGATCCAGATTCTAACGCGATAGAGGAGCCATACAGAGGGCTAAATCCTACTAGATCTAAAAGCTCAGAATATACAATTGTAGCTGGAGTTTGTACTCATCTAGGTTGCTCTCCTAAATACCATCCAGAGGTAGAACCAAAACCATGGGATGCTTCCTGGGCTGGTGGCTTTTTTTGTCCTTGTCATGGATCAATGTTCGATATGGTTGGAAGAGTTTACAAAGGCGTACCTGCACCAACTAATTTGCCTGTCCCGCCACATTTTTTTGAGGGATCAATACTTACAATTGGAGAAGATGGAGGAATTGCTTAAATGAGTGAGATGGTAGGAAAATTATTTGGTTGGGTTAATAGTAGATTGCCTATTGCAAATACGTTTGAAAGGCATTTATCAAAACACCCAGTTCCTTCAAAAGTTAATTTTTGGTATCTATTCGGTGCTCTCGCATCAGTAGTATTAATTATTCAGATTGTTTCAGGAATTTGGTTAATAATGCCTTATTCAAATACCGAAGAGGAAGCTTTCTCCTCAATTGAATATATTATGAGAGATGTTGATTATGGATGGGTCATTAGATACATGCATACAACAGGTGCATCAATGTTTTTCGCTGTTGTTTATCTTCATATGTTCAGAGGCTTGTTATATGGCTCATATCAAAAACCTAAAGAATTAGTATGGATTTTCGGTTGTACGATTTATCTAGCAATGATGGCAGAGGGTTTTCTTGGTTATGTTTTGCCATATGGTCAAATGTCATATTGGGGAGCTCAAGTAATTATATCTTTATTTGGTGCAATTCCATATATAGGTGAATCATTAGAACTCTGGGTTAGAGGTGATTACTACATATCAGGAATAACTGTATCAAGGTTTTTTGCTCTTCACGTCGTAGCATTACCATTAATATTAATAGCACTTGTTTTTTTACATCTCGTCGCACTCCATGAGGTGGGAGCTGGTAACCCTGAAGGCGTTGATATAGAAGAATTCTTAGATGAGGATGGTATCCCTTTAGATAGTGTTCCATTTTTTCCATATAAGGTTTTGAACGCTCTAGTGGGAATAGGTGTCTTCATGACTGTTTTTGCAATTATTATGTTCTTCTTTCCTGAGGGTGGAGGATATTTCATAGAAATGGCAAATTTTGAAGAAGCTAATCCACTTGTCACACCTGAACATATAGCTCCAGTTTGGTATTACTCACCATATTACGCTATGTTGAGAGCTGTTCCTGATAAGCTTGGTGGCTTAATAGTAATGGGATCAGCAGTAGCAATTTTATTTGTAGTGCCATGGTTAGATAGGAGTAAGGTAGCATCAATAAGATACAAAGGTATATATAGCAAATTTGCATTAGCTTTTTTTGGCATAAGTTTTTTAACATTAGGTTATTTAGGAACTGTTGGGGTTACAGAAGTAAGGAAAACTATGAGCGTTATTTGTACGGTAATCTATTTTGCATTTTTTTTATTAATGCCTCTTTACACAAAATATGAAAAAACTAAAGAAGTACCAAAACGTTTATGATTATGGTAAATAATTTTAAAATGATTCAAAAATTTTGCGAACTATTAATTTTTGTAACATTAATATTCTGCATAAATAATTTATTCGCAGCAGAAGGCGGTCCTTGCAAAGACTATGGTGAGTGCGATGAGTTTAAATATTCTCTTAACGATATGTCATCTCTTCAAAGAGGAGCATCAACCTTCCTAAATTATTGCTATGGCTGTCACTCTCTTCAATATTCTAGATGGGGAAGGGTTGCTAAAGATCTTCAAATACCAGAAGAAATATTTTTTGAAAACTTAGTTTTTGATAAATCTGTAAAACCAGGTGATCTTATGACTGGTTCAATGTCTAAAGAAAAATCCTCTCAATGGTTTGGAGTTGCTCCACCAGATCTTACTCTTGTGAGTAGAGTGAGGGGGGATGATTGGATATATACCTACTTAAGAGCATACTATGAAGATTCATCTAAGCAATATGGTGTAAATAATTTGGTTTATCCGGGAACCGCTATGCCTAATGTTTTAATTGGACTTCAAGGCAATCAAAGGCTTGTTTGTAAAGATGTTCCTATCATTGCAAACAATGGTGGTGAAAAAAGAGATAATTCTGGAAACACTATAACTAAAGAAAAATGTGGTTACTTAATGGTTGAAGATGGCTCTGGTGAATTAACAAAAGAGCAATTCGATACACTTATATATGACCTTACAAACTTTCTTGTATATGTTGGTGAGCCTGCAAAGGCTACAAGAGAAAGAATGGGTTGGTATGTTATATTTTACTTTCTAATATTCACTGCACTATCAGCATTGTTATATAGAGAATACCATAAAGATTATCATTAAAAACTAGGGGATAAATATGATTCTATATTCAGATCGCGACGATCATTACAGTCAAAGAGTTAGAATAGTTTTAGCAGAAAAAGATATCACTGCTGAGATTAAAGAAGCCAAGCCAGAAGAAACTCCTGAGGATATTCTTTCAATAAGCCCATATCACAAACTACCAATATTAGTTGATAGAGACTTGGCTATTCATGACCCATCAGTAATGATGGAATATCTTGATGAAAGATTCCCACATCCACCTTTATTGCCAGTTTACCCCGTTGCAAGAGCTAATAGTAGAACACTCATGCTTAGAATTGATAGAGAATGGTGTCCTATTGTTGATAGTTTAATAGCAGCTGAACTTCCTGAAAAAGAGTTATTAAAATTAAGAGAAGAGCTACTTCATGAAATATCGTCGATTGCTCCAACATTTAAAGAATTTAAATTTTTTATGAGTGATGAATTTACACTTGTAGACTGTTGTTTTGCTCCAATTCTATGGAGGTTGCCATCTATCGGAATTAAGCTTCCCATAAATAGACATCTCAAACCACTCTTAGACTATCAGAAAGAAGTTTTTAAAAGAGCTGGATTTTTAGATAGTCTCTCCTCATTAGAAAGAGATCTCAAGGAAGAATAGTTTAAGAATTTAAATCAACTTTCATCATAGAAAGTTCTCTTTTAATACATTGACCTTTATTAACCTTAGCCATTCCGGAATTAAATTTTACTTTTTTTCCATAAAAATTATTTTGATGAATACTCTCAGCTAAAATCAGATCTTCTATAAGTTCTTGATTTAGTTCATCTTTAAGACTCTTAACTATTATCTTTGAGGATAAGTTAGTTAAAAAGTAAGGAGGAGCTGGGATGATAATATTTTCAAAGTCATTGAGCTCTTTTATCGAGGATGCTCCTAATAAAATCTCAATTGTTGAATAAAATTCAGTATCTATTAGATAACTTCTAAATATAGGAACCAAGCTTTTACCTATATTATATTCTGTTAAAAAATATATTTTCTTAAAATCTTTTTTTTCCCTAGGAGAATGTTTTATTGTAATAGTTTTATCATTCCTCTTTAAATCATCAAACCTTTTAATACTTGAATCAAAACCAATAACAGTTTGTGCAAAACTTTCGTGACTATTTTTTTTATCTAAAAAATAAAATTTAGAATTTGGTTTGTCTACTTTTAATTTATCTGCTTGACTCTTAAATTTTTCACTATAAATAACTAATATATCTGCTTGATTATCAACCTCTGTAAAAAGTCTAGAATTTAAAAGAGATCTTTGATCTTCTATGAAGCTATTGCAAAAGAATGAAAGATTTGACTCTAAGAGATTGCTATTTAATTTTTTACCGTTTTTATTAAATGTGACATCAAATTTATAATCTTCTTTCAACAAAGCAGATATGAAATATTCCTTATTTTGATTGCTTAGTGAGTAATTCAGATTGAGTTTACTAGTCTTTATTACCATCGAGATATCATTTATATCAACAAAGCCTTTTGTATTATTTGGCAAGGTTGTCGTGCAACCGGAAATCACAGTAATTAAAACTGTTAGATTAAATGTTAAACTTAACTTAATCATAATTTTTAAAACATGTTATATCTAATATCAACACCTATAGGCAATCTAAATGATATATCGCTCAGAGCAATAGAGGTTTTAAATAGTGCAGATTATATTTTTGCAGAAGATACCAGAAATACAAGTAAGTTATTAAAGTTTATAAATTGTGATAAGAAATGTAAATCACTCCATGAACACAATGAGAAAGAAGTATCTTTACAAATAATTAAAATATTAAATAATTCTGATATAGATATTGCTTTGGTTACTGATGCGGGAACACCAACCGTCTCAGATCCTGGGTATCATCTCACACAGAAATGTATTGATAATAATATTAAGTATACTTTGATACCTGGTCCATCCTCTGTCATAAATGCTTTAGTTTTATCCGGTCTTCCAACTTCAAGTTTTTCTTTTTTAGGATTCGTACCTAGAAAGAAATCTGCAAAAATACGATTCTTTCAATCACTCAAAAAAGAAAAAAATACTATAATTTTATTTGAATCTGCAAAAAGAATTGAAAACACTCTAATTTGTATTGAAGATGAATATTCTAGAAATAAAAAAATTTCTTTGTGTCGTGAAATGACAAAATTATATGAAAATATTGAAAGAGGAACAGCCGTTTCATTATTAAAAAAAATTAACGATGGTGAGCTTATTCTAAAAGGTGAATTTGTCATAGTAATAGAGCCATTTTCATTAAAAGATAGTGATTTAATCTTTAACAATAAAATTTATAAATCTTTTCTTGATAATATGCCCGCTAAAGAAGCTGCAAAAATTATATCTACAATCACTAAAGAAAATAAAAGAGACGTATATAAAAAGTTATTAGAAGTAAGATAGCTTCTATACCAAAATTAACTATAATGTGGCTGAGTTGGTTGGATGATCGCTAGTTTATTTCTAGAGGAAAGTCCGGACTTCATAGAGCAGGGCGCCAGGTAATACCTGGGAGGCGTGAGCCTACGGATAGTGCAGCAGAAAATATACCGCCAATTTTATTGGTAAGGGTGAAATGGTGAGGTAAGAGCTCACCGCTTAATTGGAGACAAATAAGGCATTGTAAACCCCAGCCTGAAGCAAGACCAAATAGAAATCCTGTAAAGCTGCTCGCTTAGGATTTGGGTAGGTTGCTAGAATATTATGGCAACATAATATCGAGATAGATGATCATCTTTCACAGAATCCGGCTTATAGACCAACTCACTTTATTTTATATATCTTTGAAAGTGTGAAAAAGTGTGTAAATGTGTTGCAAAGTGCGCAAAAAGGCTATATATTTTAAATCATGTACGGTTTTAATACAGTTTCGCTTGATAAGAAAGGTAGATTAGCAATACCCGCTAAATATCGGTCACATTTAGTAAATAATAGTGAAACAAAAATTGTGATTACAAAAGATCCACAGTACCCCTCATTAAAGGTATATCCAGAGTCTCAATGGATTGAAATCTCTAATAAATTAGAATCATTACAAGGATTAGATCCAATTGTCAGAAATCTTCAATGGACTATCTTAGGTAATGCAAGTGTTCTTGAATTTGATCCAAGCAGCAGAATGTTGCTACTAATTCCTGCAGATTTAAGAAAATATGCAGATATATGTGATCAAAAGCAAATTTCTCTTATTGGAATGGGAAATAAATTTGAAATATGGAATGTAAATCATTGGGAAATGAGACAGACAGGCGGATCATTATCAACAGAAATTTTAGATGTAGTTCTTCCAGATAGCATCAAATCAATGTCTTTTTAAATAGGGGATAAAAATGAATTTTGAAGTAATAGGCCAAGCGGTTGAAAACGCTAAGATAAAAGTAGTTGGTGTTGGGGGAGCTGGAGGCAATGCAGTTATCCATATGATTAATCATAATATACAGGGTGTAGATTTTATTTGTGCTAATACTGACACTCAAGCTTTATCTCAAGCTGATGGAGCAATTACTTTAAAGCTGGGCAATGGACTCACAAAAGGATTAGGAGCGGGCGCAAATCCTGATGTTGGCAGAAAAGCTGCTGAAAGTGATAGGGCTGCTATAGAAGAGCTGTTAGCTGGCGCTGATATGATTTTTATTACAGCTGGAATGGGGGGTGGTACAGGAACTGGAGCTGCACCTGTTGTTGCTTCAATAGCAAAAGACTTAGGAGCATTGACCGTTGCTGTTGTAACCAAGCCTTTTAAATTTGAAGGTAAAAAAAGAATGACAGCTGCTGAAAAAGGTTTAGCAGCACTTGTTGAGGAGGTTGATAGCTTAGTTACTATACCGAATCAAAAGTTATATGAAATTTTAGGAGAAGATACTGCAATGCAAGATGCTTTTGCAAAAGCTGACGATGTACTTAAAGGAGCAGTTCAGGGTATCTCAGATATTATTATGAAGAAAGGACATATCAATGTTGACTTTGCTGATGTGAAAACAGTGATGTCTGAAAAAGGTATTGCGATGATGGGTACTGGAAGAGCAAGCGGTAAAAATAGAGCTGAAGCTGCAGCAACCCAGGCTGTAAAAAGCGAGTTACTTGAGGATATAAATCTTAAAAATGCTAGAGGTGTGTTGGTAAATATTACAGCAGCAAAACCGACTCTTGGTGATCAAACAGAAGTTGCAGATATCGTAGAGGAAATAGTTCATGAGGATGCAAATATAATATATGGGCTAGTTTACGATGAGTCAGTTGACGATGATTTACTAGTAACTATAGTTGCTACTGGAGTTGATCAAAGGGCTCCAACTTTAATAATTGATAATCAACCATCAATTCAACTAAACCCAGTAGGCTTAGGAAAAGAACACATAAGTCAGAAAGGTGGCACATCGTCTGCAGCGGAAATTGATTTCCTTGATGTGCCAACTTTTATGAGAAAACAAGTAGACTAAGATGCTTCATTTTCCAGTATTGCTGGAAGAGTCAGTTGATTTTCTAGTTCAAAAAGTAGATGGTAATTATATAGATTGTACTTATGGAAGAGGCGGTCACAGCTCTGCTATTTTAGATAAAATTAACAAAAACGGTCATCTCACCTCATTTGATAAAGACCCAGAAGCTTATAAACATGCTTCTAAAATTATAAAAAATAATTTTAAGCCAATTCATAACTCCTTTAATAATATCAACAAATATTTTAGTAATAATTCTGTCGATGGTATTTTATATGACTTAGGAACATGCTCAACTCACTTCGATGATGCTGCCAGAGGTTTTAGCTTCAGAAACGATGGTCCTCTTGATATGAGATTTAATACCTCAAAAGGTGAACCACTTACC
>Ga0228619_1000149_pt1 | contig 31346 bp, 22 predicted proteins | sample 22DmetaG_FD_190065 | JGI IMG/M metagenome (GOLD analysis project Ga0228619, IMG submission 190065) | Seawater microbial communities from Monterey Bay, California, United States - 22D | ecosystem: Environmental > Aquatic > Marine > Coastal | place: USA: California | collected 2016-10-12 | reverse complement strand
GCTGGTGGGGACAAAACACAACGATCAGTATTATTGTCTCAATTCTCATCTTAGTTGGAGCAATTGTTATTGGTAAACTTTTGTACTGGTTGATTGGAACCTTCGCAAAATCGCTAGCTGCAAGAACAAAATCTGGACTTGACGATATACTTATTGACAAACTCGAAGAACCAATTGTATATGGTATTGTAATTCTTGGATTCTATTGGGGATTCACACGACTCCACTTCAATGAAAGCGTTGACAGCTTCTTTGCGAATGTTTTCATGATTTTATTTATTCTAAACGTTACATGGCTTATTGCTCGAGTCATAGACTCACTAATAGAGGAGTACATTGTTCCAATTGTAACAAAATCAGAAAGTGATCTAGATGATCAACTTCTCCCAATACTGAGAAAAACGATCAAGGCCGTCCTATGGATTTTTGGTATCGTTATCGCACTGAGTAATTCTGGATTTGATGTTGCGGCACTTATTGCTGGATTAGGTATTGGAGGTTTGGCACTCGCTCTGGCTGCGCAAGACACAGTGAAAAATATTTTCGGAGGAATTATGGTATTCCTCGATAAGCCGTTCAAAATAAAAGATAGAATCAAGGTCAATGGAATGGATGGTGTCGTAGAAGAAATAGGAGTTCGAAGCACACGGCTGAGAACGCTTGAAGGTCGCTTGATTACAATACCAAACGGTCAGTTTAGTGATAACGCTGTTGAAAATGTATCTCTCGAACCAACCCGAAAAGTGAATATTAGTTTAGGATTAACCTATGATACGACACCGGAGCAAATGGAAAACGCAATGAATATCATCAAGGATATTATTAAAGCAAACTCAAAAGTTGAAGATGATGCGCTGGTCGCCTTTAATGCGTGGGGTGATTTTGCCATGGGCATTCAAGTGATATATTACATTAGCTCACCAGATTTTATTTTCTCTGCGCAATCGGAGATAAATCTTGAAATTTTGAAACTGTTCAATGCCGAGGGACTTGAGTTTGCATTCCCAACCCAAACCATCTATAAAAAAGAACTATAAGTGTTCGGATTGGCAAAGAAAGAAAACGATAAAGTAGAAAACAATATAGCAAGTAATAATGACAGTTGCTGAAATCCGAAAAGTATTTTTTGATTATTTCGAATCAAAAGGACACGAGATTGTGTCAAGTGCGCCAATGGTGGTGAAAAACGATCCTACATTGATGTTCATCAATGCTGGAATGAATCAATTCAAAGATTATTTCCTGGGAAATTCAATTCCAAAAAATCGTCGTGTTGCCAATTCGCAAAAATGTCTTCGTGTATCAGGAAAGCACAATGACTTGGAAGAAGTTGGAGTAGACACCTACCACCACACAATGTTCGAAATGCTCGGTAATTGGTCTTTCGGTGACTACTTCAAAGAGGAGGCCATTGAATGGGCATGGGATCTACTCACAAATGTCTATAAAATACCAAAGGACCGTCTCTACGTTACTGTATTTGAAGGTGACGAAAGTGATGGGGTTCCAATAGATCAAGAAAGCTTCGATATTTGGAAAAAATACATTTCTGAGGATCGAATTATACTCGCAAGCAAAAAAGACAACTTCTGGGAGATGGGTGATATTGGGCCATGTGGGCCTTGCTCAGAAATCCATGTTGACCTAAGAGCAGAGGAAAGTCGTTTAATTACAGATGGAAAATCACTGGTAAATGAAGATCACCCCCAAGTAATCGAGATTTGGAACAATGTCTTCATGCAATTCAACAGAAAAGCAGACGGATCATTGGAGCCATTGCCAGAGACTCATGTTGATACAGGAATGGGGCTCGAACGATTGGCAATGACACTTCAAGGAAAACAATCCAACTATGACTCAGACTTGTTCCAAACGCTAATCTACAAAATGGAACAGGTGTCTGGAGTCATTTATGGTCAAAAAGAAGAAACAGATGTCGCATTGCGCGTTATTGCTGACCATGTCAGAGCAATTGCATTTTCTATTGCTGATGGACAGTTGCCATCAAATACAGGTGCTGGTTATGTAATACGCAGAATTCTCCGTAGAGCAATTCGCTATGGTTACCAAACCTTAAATTTGAAAGAGTCATTTCTTGCCGACCTCTCGATCCTTTTGTCAGAAATAATGGGTGATGCTTTCCCGGAAATCAGACAACAACAAGAATTAATTTATAAGGTAATTAAAGAAGAAGAGACAAGCTTCTTTCGAACTCTTGAGCAAGGATTGCGCCGTATCGATTCTGTGATAGCCACAGTAAAAAAAGCAAATAAAAACACGATTGATGGAACTGTCGTCTTTGAATTGTACGACACGTTCGGATTCCCATTGGACTTAACATCTTTAATTGCTCGAGAAAATAATCTTCTCGTCGACGAACAAGGATTTGAGGCGGAACTTGAAAAACAAAAGAATCGATCGCGGAAAGCTACAGCAATCGAAACTGAAGACTGGACAATAATCCGTGAAGATAACGTTGAAGAATTTGTCGGTTATGACCTCTTATCGACTTCTGTTAAAATCGTTAAATTCCGGAAAGTTACCCAGAAGAAAAAAGAGTTCTATCAAGTCGTTTTCAATCTTACTCCTTTCTATCCAGAGGGAGGAGGTCAAGTTGGAGATACTGGCTATATTGAGAGTAATGAAGGGAAGTCGTCAATATTCGACACCAAAAAGGAAAACAACCTCATCGTCCACATGATGAAAGAACTTCCAAAAAACACGAGTGCGACATTCAATGCTGTCGTCAATTCATCGAATAGAATGGCAACCGCAAATAATCATACCGCAACACACCTGCTGCACAATGCCCTTCGTAAAGTATTAGGTGAACATGTTGAACAAAAAGGTTCTTTGGTCAATTCAGAATACCTTCGTTTCGACTTCTCTCATTTTTCAAAAGTAAGCGAAGAAGAATTGGCACAGGTGAGTCAATTGGTGTCTGAACAAATTCGTGGTAATATTCGGCTTGATGAGAAAAGAAATACGCCGATGGAAATTGCACAAGAGATGGGCGCAATGGCTCTGTTTGGTGAAAAATATCAAGATACGGTACGTGTAATAAAATTTGGTGATTCAATTGAGTTGTGTGGAGGAACACATGTTCAAGCTACGGGTGAAATTGGTTTGTTCGTCATAACTACTGAAACTGCAGTAGCTGCAGGAGTTCGAAGAATTGAAGCCATTACCTCTCAGAAAGCGCAAGAATTTTACGCAAAGAAAGCACGCTTATTTGATGCTGTGAATTATGCTTTGAAATCTCCGAAAGATGTTGTGAAAACAATCAATGAATTACTTGCTAAAAACAATACCTTGACTAAAGAAATTGAGCAGTATCAAAAAGAAAAAGCAAAATCAATTAAAAATGATTTAAAAGCTAAAATTGTGGCGTTTAACGGAACAAATTTCTTAGGTGACATCGTTGAACTCGATGGTGGTTCAATTAAAGATATTTTGTTTCAATTACGTGGTGAAATTGACAATTTCGTCGGGGTAATCGGTGGGAAAAATGATGGAAAATGCACATTGAGCATCATAGCATCTAACCAAATCGTAGCTGATAAAAAGTTCAATGCTGGAGACATTGTACGTGAGGTTTCAAAACACATCCAAGGTGGTGGAGGTGGTCAACCGTTCTTTGCAACTGCCGGAGGGAAAAATAGTGAAGGCCTCACAATAGCAATACAAGAGGTGAAAGAACGAATTGTATGATGAAAAAGGCATTACTAATAACTTATTATTGGCCTCCTGCTGGTGGGGCTGGCGTTCACAGATGGCTGCGATTTAGTAACTTTTTCAAAGAAAACAATGTTAATCTGCACGTGTATTGTCCAGATTCTGCAGCTTATCCGATGATCGACAAAGATCTAGAACGTGAGGTAAGTGCAGACATATCAGTAATAAAAAGGAAAATATTTGAACCACACAAAGTTGTCGGGAAAAAAAACAATCCCAATGTTAGTGGCGGATTTACACAATCAAAAAAAACCTCATTGGTCCAAAAATTGATCATTTGGATTCGGGGGAATTTATTTATTCCTGATGCGAGAATGTTTTGGATAAGACCAAGCAGTAGATTTCTCAAATCATACTTGTCCCAAAATCCAGACATAACCACCATGATTTCGACAGGTCCACCGCACAGTGTCCATATGATTGCGTTACGACTTAAAAAGAAATTTCCAGAGATTCAATGGATTGCTGATTTCAGAGATCCATGGACAGACATTGATTTTTACAACGACTTAAATATCGGAAAATGGGCAAACAAAAGACACCATCAATTGGAAAAATTGTGTTTGGATACTGCAGATAAAATTGTGACTGTCAGTGACAACTGCGCTCTCGATCTGGAGCGTACTGTAAATAAAAAAGTCGAAGTCATTACCAATGGCTATAACTTTCCAGAACGAGGAAATAAAGTCAATTTGGATGAGAAATTTACGATTTGTCATTTTGGTTCTTTGCCTTTTTCACGAAATCCAGAAGTATTGTGGGAATGTCTTTCAATTCTGTGTAAAGAAAATGAAGAATTTGCCAATGATCTGGAGGTTAAGCTGTATGGTCCATCTGATTTTTCAGTTGTTGAGCGAATCAACTTTTTTAAGCTCAACGATAAAGTACGACGTTTCTCAATAGTCAAACATTCAGAAAGTATTAAGCTCCAGGAAAAAGCTCAACTACTGTTACTTGTAGCCAATAATACCGGAAATGTAAAAGGTATACTTACAGGGAAATTTTTTGAATACTTAGGTGCATATCGACCAATTTTAGCAATTGGTTCAAAAGACAGTGATTTAGAAAACGCTGTTAATAATACAAAAAGTGGTGCTTTTATTGGAAATAACGAACTTGATAAATTAAAAGCTGAACTATTGGAATTTTATGCACTTTACAAAGAGAACAAACTGAAATCAAACAGTCGGAACATAGACATCTACAGTAGCAAACATTTGGCCAAAAAATATTGTGAATTAATCAACTAAATATGTCAAATCAACATAATTTGTATATTTACAGGCAGTTATATCCTTATTTTGATAGTTCATCAAACTCGGATATGCGAAACTACGAAATATGAAACTCCGTTTACTGACTTTATTTTCGATAATTGTGGTCCTAGCGATTAAGTCGTACACGATAAGTGCGCAGGACGGAATAATTGATGATGCCGATATTGAGCTTTTAGCAAAATGGGAATTGAAAAATAAAAGTGATTCAATTTCTCACGAAAGGCACGTTGTTCGCTTGGTGAAAGTTCTATCTGAATCACCGTATATTGCTGATGAACCGAACACCTTTCTAAATCAAAATGAGTTTTATGAGGGCTACCGACGTTTTAAACGTGTCGCAAATGCATACGAATTGAACAAATGCTTGATTCATCCCTCACCAATTGTACGTGTATATGCACATCGAGCCATTTTTGAAAATGAAGTTGAACCGAATACGCATCACCTCGAATTCATTTCAAATGATTCCACACACATCGGATGGATGAAAGGTGGCGTTATGATCGAAACTACTGTAATGGATGTCGTTACTCAAAACTTATTTTTTGCTTCGGCAAAAGACACACTTGATGATCTAAACGCAACTGCTGATCCTGCTCAAAGTTTTATATTACCATAACAAGAGCGTCAAAAAATAAAGAGTAAAACATTCCATTCAGTTCTAGCGATGAGGATTGGAGAACATTTTCACTTCTTCTGCTGAGATAGTATCCCCCCCTAGAATGATCAACCGCTCAACAATGTTTCTTAGCTCCCGAATATTTCCTGTCCAATTGATCTTTTGTAATTCGTCAATCGCTTTAGGATCAAATGATTTTCTTGCAATTCCGTGCTCAGCACAAACCATCGAAATAAAATGATTGGCCAAAAGTGGAATGTCATCTCTTCTGTCATTCAATGAGGGAACATGAATCAAAATAACAGCCAAACGATGGAACAAATCCTCACGAAAATTCCCATCGTGTATTTCCTGTCTTAAATCCTTGTTCGTGGCAGCAACAACACGGGCATTTACTTTTATATCTTTTTCACCCCCTACTCTTTGAATCACATTTTCTTGCAACGCACGAAGTACTTTGGCTTGCGCACTTGCCGACATATCGCCAATCTCATCGAGAAACAAAGTACCGCCTGAGGCTAGCTCAAACTTCCCTTTTTTCTGCTTCACAGCTGAGGTAAATGCACCTTTCTCATGTCCAAACAACTCGCTCTCAATCAATTCTGCAGGAATTGCGGCACAATTAACCTCAATAAAAGGCTTCCCCTTTCTCAAGCTTTGATCGTGCAACGACTGAGCAACCAATTCTTTTCCTGTTCCATTTTGACCAGTCACCAAAACACGTGCATCAGAGGGAGCAACTTTTTCAATCATTTCTTTGATTTGTAAAATTGCTTCTGTTTCACCAATAATAGAAGACCCCTTAAAGCGATTCACTGTTTTTTTCAGTACTTTCTTTTCTTCAATCAATACTGTTTTATCATTGGCATTGCGCAACGTAACTAATATTCGATTCAAATCGAGTGGCTTTTCAATGAAGTCAAAAGCTCCTTTTTTAATTGCTTGAACAGCTGTCTCAACATTACCATGACCGCTAATCATAATAACAGGGATATCAATCTTTGCATTTTTTAATCCTTCGAGCACCTCCATGCCGTCCAACTCTGGCATCTTAATATCGCAGAATATTATATCATACGTTTCAGATTTAGCTTTATCCAATCCTTGCTTACCATTTTCAGCTTCATCCACCTCAAACTCCTCAAACTCAAGAATTTCTCTCAATGCCCTTCTTATAGCTCTTTCATCATCAATAATCAATATTCTGCCCATGCCCTAAACATTTGGTTAAATGTAAGAAAAACGTGTTTATTTTCATAGGAAAGCACTTTAAGTATGTAATCATCTGAAAATCTCTATTCTTGGCAATATTCTGCTCTAAGAAAAATCACTTTTGAAATAAATAAACCATTAAATAATTGCATCACCAACTAGTCCAAATGCTCCTTCTTTAAGCGAATATGGTGATAAAAGTACTCTATCCACATTCAATTTTTGAATGATCCATTTTATTTTGAACGCTGCAATCGGTATCATTTTTTTTCTCATTGGAACGATCCATTTGTGATTTATTCGATCCTCATAACGCGAATCAATGACCCAATTTAACTGATCTAAAAGAGGTAAGAGCGGAAGAGTGACCATCTTCTCCTCTGCAGTGAACTTTTTTTGAAAAATCATTTCATAAAATGTTTCAAAACTTCCAGATGCACCAATTAAAAGAGTTGATCTATCCTCCTCAAAAAAACGACCTGTACGCGCTTCTAAATATTCATTAATGAATTTAAAATCATTTGCTGTAAGATTGTTTCTCTTATTTAGATTCTGGTACAAACGTGACACGCCGATATCAAAACTTTGAGCTTCAACTATACCTCTTGCATTCGCTGCAATAAACTCGGTACTTCCGCCACCAATATCCATAATTGTAGCGGCCTGCTTAAAGTCGAATAACCATCTTACACCGCGATAAATCAATTGCGCCTCTTGACTTCCAGAAATTATATGAATTCGGATTCCAATGTTCTCATAGACTTCTTTAACAAATAATTCACCATTCTTCGCACCTCTTAATGCCGATGTCCCAAAACCAATGATCTCGTCGACATTTTGTTTTTCACATCGTTTTTTAAATCTAAATAAGGTCTGCATTGCTCGCATCCATGCATCCTCAGCAATAGAACCATTGTTGATGCCATTCATCCCCAAAAGAACAGCCTCTTTCTCACAATAAATAATTTCTAGTTTGTCTCCAAAAACTGAACCAACAAGTAAATTGAATGTATTGGTACCAAGATCAATAACTGCCTTTTTCATTCTAGGTACTTCTTAACCATTTTAGTATATGTCGCAAGCGCAGACGGTGACCAAATTGTAAAATTCCATTCTTGTACAACCGCGATGCAATCCCTAAGACAAAAAATGCACTTAGCAAAAGCGTAAGAAGTGCGAGGTACACCTCGTACCCATGTCCAGGCTCATATCCTTGGGCTAACTTAACCATTACTACAACTGGACTAGTAAAAGGAACATACTGTAAAATAGAAGTAAGGTTACTTTCCGGATGATTCATTGCGAAATATCCAGCATAAAGTGATAAAAACAACAACAATACCAATGGAATAACAAATTGCTGACCATCACTTTCAGTTCCCATGGTCGCTCCAATTGCCGCAAACAAGGCACCGTAAAATAAATAACCGGCGATAAAAAACAAGACGAAAAATGGAAGAATGACCCCAAAATTAACGCGTTCATATACAAGCTCTACAAATTGATTGTACTCCAAGTTCGCATAATATTTATCTGCATATGATTTCTGCGAAGCTTCAATCGCAAACTGATCAAAATTCATATTTGCCGGATCTAACATATCTGGAAATAACAATTCTCTCATAAAAAACAACCCAAAACCAATAACTACTATCCAAACAACAAATTGAATTATTGCCGCAAAACCAATCCCCATAATTTTACCACTCATTAATTGTCGAGGCGAAACAGAAGCAAGTAATACTTCCACAATACGATTGCTTTTTTCATATGTGACACTTCGTAAAATGGTCATTCCAAAGAGGAAGATAAAGGAAAAAATAAGTGTCCCATAAAAAAAGCCAACCCAGCCGCTCAAATCGGATGCTTCATCTCTTGGGTCATAAACATTATGAAAAGAGAGATTTAAAGCCTGTTTGATTTTAAGATAATCATTGATCGAAAAATCGGTAAACTCTCCAACCATAATCTCTTCTATTCTTCTTTCAATTTGATATTGAACCCTCGTTTGCATTCGCGTGGATGGAAGTTCGCGATAAAAGATATGCCCCACTTTATTGGACAGGACTTTCTCATTCACTTCCACCATTGCATCAAATTCCTGATACCTCTTGCCGTCTCTGAAATCCTCAATCTCGATATAGTCGTCGGCAAAATAATAGTTTATAGCTTTATCGTCATCAGTAATTATTTTGTGCTCCAATAAACCGGCCTTATCAGTCACCAACACTTTCCACTTTTGTTTTCCCTCACCTCCAAAAGCGAAGAGTATATAAATAAGTGTTAAAATCAAACTTGGGCCAATTACAGACATCAAAAGAAAGGACCTTGATCCTACTCTTGCTTTCCATTCTCGAACTGCGATTAACAAACTATTTTTCATATCCCTCCTGACTTTCAAGTTTAATAAGATCAATAAATACATCCTGCATCGATGGCAAAACCTCCCAAGCAGCCTCAATTTTCACTTCTCCCAATAGTACTTTCAGCAGATCTTCAAACGAACTTTCATTTCGCATTTTTACTCGAACAGTAAACTTATCTTCTCCATGAATTTCTTTATCCACAATTTCAAACCCAGTCCACAATGCATTTACAAATGCAATCATGCTGCCACTAAAGCGTACTGAATACAATCCGGTCTTACGTTCGTCCTGCAACTCAGACACTGAACCTTCGGCAACTTTTTTCGCCGCATCAACAAGCACAACTCGATCACAAATCTCTTCTACACTTTTCATATTGTGTGTGGATAAGATAATGGTCTTCCCAACTGCTTTCATTCTGATAAGCTCATTTTTAATCAATTCGACATTGATTGGATCAAACCCACTGAAAGGTTCATCCAAAATCAAAAGATCGGGCTCATGAAGCACTGAGCAGATGAATTGCACTTTTTGAGCCATCCCTTTCGAGAGCTCTTCTATTCGTTTCTTGCGCCAATCATTGATTTCAAAACGATTGAACCAATAATTACTTTTTATTTTTGCATCAGCTTTCGATAATCCACGCAACCTGCCTAAAAACTCAACTTGTGCCTCAACAGTCATGTTTCTATAAAGACCACGTTCTTCAGGTAAGTAACCAATTTGCGACAAATCGCCAGCAACCATCAAATCGCCGTTTAATCGTATCGATCCTTCATCCGCTTGAACAATTCGATTGATAATTCGAATTATTGTCGATTTTCCAGCTCCATTCGGACCGAGTAATCCAAAAATCTCACCTTGATTTACATTAAAAGACACGTTGTTTAATGCTTCTCTTTTGTAAAATGACTTCGATATATTTCTTACTTCTAACATGACAATGATAATAGCGTGAATATAATAAAAAGTGTGTCGATAGTAACAGGAAAAAACCACTGGTTCGAATCTATTTCAACTTTTCTAACTTCTACTGAATCAGGTAAATCCTCTTATTCTGGATGTTTAACAGCCACCACCATCATAAAAGTAAGTCGATGGCGAAATAAATATCATTAAGTGAATTACAAGAATTTACTACTACGTTGTTGCTCCTCCACAACTAGATCCTGCTCCAGCTGTACAACCATAGCAATGCTGATTCACTATAACCTCTCTATTTTGAATCTCTTCAAGGTTAAACTTGGTTATATGCTTCCCTTGCACCGCTACTTTCAAATCAAGCATTTGATTGAAATCACAATCAAACAAAAATCCATCCCAGCCTACTGATATCGAATTCCGACACATTACAGCTTCAGCTGCTAATGGGTTGTATGCATTTACTAATTTATCCATATATGCCTCATAGTTGTTAGAAGCAACCAAATACTGTAGATAACGACTTATGGGCAGATTCGTAATGGTAAATAAATTATTGAATTCAATATCAAAATCTGACTTCAGTACTCGTTTGTAATCTTGTTCTAATTTCATTTGATCTCCAGGTAAATCAGGACCAGATGGATTAAAAACTAAATTTAAGATAAGCTCTGAGTCATTTGTTCCATAACCAACTTTATTTAACATTTTGAGCGCTTGAATACTTTGTTCGAACACACCATTCCCCCGCTGAGAATCTGTATTATCGGCAGTATAACAAGGGAGTGATGATATGACTTGCACTTTGTGTTTTTTGAAGAATTCAGGGAGGTCATTGTACTTTTTGTTCGCAACGATAATTGTCAAATTACAACGAACAATAATTTCTTTTCCTTTCGCTGTTAGTTGCTCAACAAACCAACGAAAATTGGGATTCATTTCCGGTGCACCTCCCGTTAAATCAACCGTTGAACAATTTGTACGATCTAAAGCATCCAGACACTGTTCCATTGTTTCAAGAGTCATTATTTCTTTACGGTCTGGACCCGCATCGACATGACAATGATTGCATACCTGATTGCACATTTTTCCGAGATTGATCTGAAAGGTGTCCAATTCTAGAGGCATAAGTGGAAACAACCCAGAAGCGCCCAAATTATTTTCAAAACGGACCAATCCACTCTGATCTATCAAGTCCAGTTGACGACTGGTTTCAGACAACTCATGCTTTTGAGCTGCCAGTGATTTATGTTTTAGTATATTCATAGAAGTAACTTCTCAATTTTTGAAACGCGAACAACAGAAATTCATTGTAGTTCTCCACTAAAATAATTTATCTCGCAAATTTTCCCATCTGTATACTTTCGAGAAGATGAACAGCAATAGAGGTTGAATAACAATAAGGGTAAGTAATAAATCCCATCCAATTTCTGGAACAGAATGATCTATAAACAATGCATTTGTTTGAAAGGCCTGCCAATCATTGGTCAGTATCAATGCACCGAATAGATTATTGGCTACGTGATATCCCATACTCAACTCAAGTCCATCATCGAAGTGGGTAATTAAACCAAGAAATATTCCACTGAAAATGTAATAAAATAGTATTCCCTTTCCTAAAATCTGAACCTCAGGATTTCCTGAATGAAGCCAACCAAAAACACCTCCAAGAATAACAACAGCAAGTAGGCCATTTTTCAAACTCTGCCCCAGCCCTTGAAAAAGAATTCCACGAAACAAAAGGTCTTCGGCTGTAGTTTGAATTGGAATTAATAGCACTGATACGAGCAAAAGCGGAAAAAAAGTTTGCAAATCAAATTGAAATTCAATAGGCATCCCTGATAAAGTTCCTACAATTAATAGCAAAACAAGAAAAACGGCCCAACAACCAAAGGAGAAAAAGAACCGACTCCAATCGTAACGCGCGCGAGAAGTAAATGCGGTTCGGATGCGTTGCTTCTGTATAAACTTAACAGATAAAAGCATCACCATGAACCCTATTAGAAATGGAGAGAGCTGGACTGCTAATACAGCAGTACTATTTTGTACTGTTGGATAACCTCCAAGACTAAATCCCAAGTAACGCCCTGCCAGTTCATTTACTACTATACCTGAGATCAATGTAGAAATAATAACTAAGCACAACGTAATTATGTACGCGCCTCTCGGACCTTCTGCAGCTTTTCCCTGACTTAAAAAACTCATGGCTTACTGAAACATATCTTTCATCCGTTGAAAGAAACCTTTATCGTGATGGTCCGGACTCGGAGTAAAATTATCACTGCCTCTCAATTTCTCTAAAATCTCTTTTTCTTCTTTCGATACTTTTTTCGGAGTCCAAACGTTGATGTGTACGAACAAATCTCCTTGTCCATAGCGCTGAACATGAGGCAAACCTTTACCTTTCAATCGAAGTACCTTCCCACTTTGTGTTCCTGGTTCGACCTTTATTTTGGCCTTCCCTGAAACTGTTGGAATTTCAATTGAATGTCCCATAACAGCATCAACAAAGTTGACATAGGCATCGTAATGAAGGTGTTCACCATCTCTACGTAAATCCTCATGTTCTATCTCTTCAATAACGACAATTAAATCTCCCGGTATACCGTTAAATGGTCCAGCATTTCCTTTACCAGTAACACTCAGTTGCATGCCCTCTTCCACTCCAGCTGGAATTTCAATTTCAACTACTTCTTCCTGTCGCTTCAAACCTTGTGCATCAGCATCATTTGATTTCTTATCTATCATTTTTCCTGCACCACGACAGACATTACATGTTGATTGTGTTTGCATTGCACCCAAGAATGTTTGAGAAACTCGAGTAACTCGTCCTGTTCCATTGCATGCGCTACAATCTTTATAAGTTACACCAGGTGCATTCACTAGTTTATTGACCTTTATCTTCTTTTGGACGCCTTCTGCAATCTCCTGAAGACTCAATTTCATTTTAACGCGTAAATTCGAGCCCTTCACAACACGTGCTCCTCCTCTCGGGCCGCCGAAGCCGCCTCCACCGCCAAACGCGCCTCCAAAAATATCGCCAAATTGAGAAAATATGTCGTCCATATTCATGCCTCCACCAAATCCACCGCCACCCATTCCGGCATGTCCAAACTGGTCATAACGACTCTTTTTCTCAGAATTACTAAGCACTTCATAAGCCTCTGCAGCCTCTTTGAACTTGTTCTCAGCATCTGCATCTCCCTCGTTCTTATCAGGGTGGTATTTTAAAGCTAACTTTCGATAGGCTTTTTTTATTTCCGATGCAGAAGCACTTTTGGCAACACCTAATACTTCGTAATAATCTCTCTTCTCGCTCATTTTCAATTACTTATTGTCCAACAACAACTTTTGCGTAACGAATCACCTTGTCATTAAGATAATATCCTTTTTCAACGGCCTCAATCACTTTCCCCTTGTCCTTCTTTTTAGGAGCAGGAATATTAGCAATTGCCTCATGCAGTTCGCTATCAAAAACTTCGCCGTCAGCTTTCATTTCTTTCAAACCCTTTCCCTCCAAAATCGTTTTGAATTTGTTGTAAATAAGATTGAACCCTTCTTTTACACTTTCAATTTCTTCAGCATTTTCATTGTTTGCTTGGGCTCTCTGAAAATCATCAATTACCGAAAGCAGGTCTTTCATCATTCCAGCATTCGCCGTATTGATGATATCTACCTTTTCTTTATTGGTGCGCTTTCTGTAATTATCGAACTCCGCATGAATCCTTATGTATTTGTCATTCAATTCAGCATAACGTTGTTCTGCAGTTGGTTCTTCATTTTCTTCTATTGTATCTTTAGTTTCATTCACCTCATTCTCTTTCACTTCCTGATCGTTTTTGATCTCTTTTTCGTCTGACATATCAATTCTAATTTTCTTGAATAGAGAACGCAAAGATACTGCCATTAAGGGAATTAGGACATGTTGTCACCTTTATTTTATGTAATAATGAAAATGTGTCAGTTTACAGTACAAATGTGACATTCATGTCTTATAATGTTCTAGCAATGGCTTACGAAGTAAAATCAAAAAAAGTAGCCTCGAGGATTTGTCGTGAAACGGAATAGTTATCCTATTCTTCTTATGTCTGCACCTAAATTATTCAAACGGATATCAATATCTTGATAACCACGGTCAATTTGTTCAATATTGTGAATAGTACTTTTTCCATTTGCAGATAACGCAGCAATTAAAAGCGAAACACCTGCCCGAATGTCTGGGGATGTCATTTGAATTCCCCTGAGGGCATTTTCTCGATTCATTCCGATCACAGTTGCTCGATGGGGATCGCACAAAATGATCTGAGCCCCCATATCAATCAATTTATCAGTAAAGAACAAACGGGATTCAAACATTTTTTGATGTACCAATACCGATCCTTTTGCCTGAGTCGCTGTCACGAGCACTATTGATAATAAATCTGGTGTAAATCCAGGCCAAGGAGCATCAGCAATGGTCATAATTGAGCCATCAATAAACGTATCAATACAATAGCTTTTTTGCTTCGGTATGAACATGTCATCTCCTTTTTTCTCAATTTTGATCCCAAGTCGTCGGAATATCGTCGGAATAATCCCAAGATTCTCCCAACTAACATCCTTAATGGTTATTTGAGAATTTGTCATGGCAGCCAATCCAATAAATGAACCAATCTCAATCATGTCAGGAAGAATTCGATGATAACATCCACCGAGCTTTTTCACCCCTTTGATTGTTAGCATATTGGAACTTATACCTGATATTTGAGCTCCCATACTATTCAGCATCTTACAAAGTTGTTGCAAATACGGCTCACACGCCGCGTTGTATATGGTCGTCTCCCCTTCCGCCATAACTGCTGCCATGACGATATTTGCCGTACCCGTAACTGATGCTTCATCCATGTGGATGTATGTTCCTTTCAGTTTTTTCCCTTCAACAGCATAAAAGTGCTCTCCAGCATCGTAGTTGAACTTTGCTCCTAACGCAATCATCCCAGCAAAATGGGTATCTAAGCGACGGCGACCTATTTTATCTCCACCGGGCTTTGGTAAATAACCAACTCCAAATCGGGCAAGTAATGGGCCCACGATCATCACAGATCCACGAAGGGAACCTGCTCTTTTTTTAAAATCTTCCGTTTGAAGGTATTCTAAATCCACATCTTTGGCTTGAAAAATATAGGTCCCCTTCTCAACTTTCTCAATTTTAACACCCATTGCTTGTAGCAGACCAATCAATTTATTGACATCGACAATGTCAGGGATATTGGATATCGTTACTTTTTCAGAAGTAAGCAATGGTGCGCAAAGCACCTGTAAAGCTTCATTTTTAGCTCCTTGAGGCGTAAGTTCTCCTTTGAGTGGCTTTCCGCCATGTATTTCGAATGATGCCATTTAAGTCGTTGATTTAATTTCTCCTGTGAATCTACGGAATGCATTAAAAGTATCCGAGATACCGGTAAAAAGTTATCCACTTCAAAACGTTTATCGCAGAGCATTTCGTATGAAATTTTTCAGAAAAACAAAAAAAGACGGACCTTATCGGACACGTCTTTAATCAAATTAGAGTCAGAGGAAACTACTACCTTCTCCGCTTGTAGTTCTGCTTCTTCTTATTATTTCTTTGATTCTTGTTGTTTCTTTGATTGTTTTGAATGCCCAATTCTTTCAACATCTGATTGGTTCGAATTAATTCGTCTGGGTTCTCAATTTTTAAGTCGCCATTGGACAACTCGAACAGTTGATCTGCAATCACGTGATTTTCAACTGCATTATTATTGTGCAGAAGAAACTGTTTTTTCATAAAATTACCCATTTGATTGGTTAGGTATTCGCGTTCCCCCTGATCTGCATATTCTTTCGAAGATTCCAAAATTTTTTGAGAATATTGACCATAATGACCAAATCGGATTTTACTCTTGGGATAAGGCACTTCATTCGGTTTCTCATCCAAAATTTCCTTTTGTGGCTTATCGTATGGAGAATCCACATCAAGTTGAAAATCTGACATAATGAACAGATGGGTCCATAGTTTATGACGGTAATCATCTACATCTCTAAGATGCGGATTCAACTGACCCATTACTTCTATTATTGCTTGAGCAGCTCTATTTCTCTCTTCCCTATCATTGATCTCTTGGGCATGCATGATCATGTTTTGAACGTTACGTCCATATTCTGGAAGAAGTAATTTCCCTCTTGTTGTATTGTATTCCATAGTTTGATCGCTATGCGATTCGTTTAGATAGTGGCAATCTACTAATTTTCAAGATGCTTGGCAAGTGCATTGTCAAAAATATCCTTTGCTCCGTCAATAAAACCAAAGTGTTCATCATCAACCATCATTTTACCTTTGGTCACATGACCCAACAAGGTGAAGCTTATTCCGGACCCCATCATTTCCTCTATAAATGCATCCTCTTGATCCTCATTTACGGCGACTACAACTCTTCCTTGTCCTTCACCAAATAAGAATGCATCTTCTCTAACCTCTGAATCAGTAACAATATCAAAACCGAGACCACGCGGCATACCCATTTCAGTCAATGTAACAAACAATCCACCATCCGAGATATCATGAACAGCGTTCACATGCGCATTCGAAATTAACCCTTTAACTACCTGATGTGATGCATACTCCTCCTCCAAATTGAAATACGGTGCAGGCGACTCTTTAACACCATGATAAGACACTAAATATTCTGAAGACGAAATATCATTATACGATTGACCAAGAATGAAAATTAGATCACCTTTGGATTTAAAATCCAACGACATTGTTTTGTTTTTGTCTTCTACCAGTCCAATCATTCCTATTGTTGGAGTCGGAAATACTGGAACCTCAACACCGTCGGTGACCGTCTGATTATAAAAAGAAACATTACCTCCTGTAACTGGTGTCTCAAACTTTAAACATGCCGCAGACATCCCTTTAATTGCACCTACAAATTGCCAATATGACTCTGGATTGTATGGATTCCCGAAATTTAAGCAATTCGTTATCGCACTTGGATTTCCTCCAGCACATGTAATATTTCTTGCAGCTTCTGAAACTGCAATCATTGTACCGACTTCAGGATCAGCATTTACAAATCTCGAATTGCAATCTACTGTCATGGCCAACGCCCTATTTGTACCTTTTATGTTCACAATACCAGCATCTGCAGGTTTGTTTGTCGCCATATTCTTGGTTCCAACCATTGAATCATATTGTTCATATACCCAACGTTTTGAAGCGATATTTGGATGTGCCAGCAATTGAAAAGCTACATCTTTTAGGTCATCTGGTTGTTTAATGTCATCAATAGAAAACTTCTTATACTCTTGATAATATGCCGGTTCAGAATACTCTCGAATATAAACAGGAGCTCCTCCCCCCAGAACTAATGATTCTGCAGGCACTTCAGCCACAACATCCTCGCCTTTCATATATCGAACCGTTCCTCCCTCGGTTACAACTCCAATTTCTTCAGCGTGTAAATCCCATTTGTCAAAAATATCTTTTACGACCTGTTCTTTTCCTTTTGCTACAACAACCAACATCCTTTCTTGAGATTCAGAAAGCAATATTTCATAAGGCAACATGTTTTCTTGTCTTGTAGGCACTTTGTCGAGGTCAATATCCATACCAACATTCTCTCCGGCTGCACTCATTTCACAAGAGGAACAGGTAATTCCAGCTGCCCCCATATCTTGCATTCCAACAATTGCGTCCGTATCAGCAAGCTCCATCGTTGCTTCTAAAAGTAATTTCTCCATGAAAGGATCCCCCACTTGAACAGACGGTAAGTCATCTGCAGATTCTTCAGTAATATCTTTAGACGCAAAAGCTGCTCCAGCAATTCCATCTTTACCTGTTGCTGCACCTACTATAAATACTGGGTTTCCAGGCCCCGACGAAGTCGCAGAAATAACCTTTGACGGATCCATTATCCCAGCAGAAAATGCATTAACTAGGGGGTTGGTGTTGTAGGACTCATCAAAAAACACTTCACCTCCAACGATTGGGATTCCAAATGAATTTCCGTAATCACCAATACCTTTAACAACGCCTTTTACCAACCATTTGGTTCTATCTTTTTCTATATCTCCAAAACGAAGTGAATTTAATTGCGCAATTGGACGCGCACCCATCGTGAAAATATCACGATTAATCCCTCCAACTCCTGTAGCAGCTCCTTGATACGGTTCCAGAGCACTTGGATGATTGTGTGATTCGATTTTGAAAACACAACCCAATCCATCACCTAAGTCAACCAACCCTGCATTCTCTTCTCCTGCTTTGACTAACATATGCGGCCCATCTTTTGGAAGCTGTTTTAGCCAATGAATCGAATTTTTGTATGAACAATGTTCAGACCACATTACAGAATAAACTGCAGTCTCTGTAAAGTTTGGCGTCCTCCCTAGGAGCTCTTTTATCATTTCGAATTCGTCTTCACGAAGCCCGAGTTCTACGGCTTGTTCAACTGTTGCAACTTGTTGCGCTGTACTTTTCATATTGTAAATAAACTGAACTGCGAAAATAAGTATAAATCTTATGTTGTTCTGAGAAATTCAGGGAGATTATTCACGTGTTTTGAACATTTACCAATTTAAATGCCTTGATGTTAATCCAATCACTTTTCAACCAAAAACTTTGAATCTATGCAACGCATTAATTATGAATAATTCCTTACCTTCGCGTTTATCAATTTTGAATTTTATGAATTACGATATTATTGTTGTTGGAAGTGGTCCCGGTGGTTATGTAACAGCCATACGAGCGTCCCAATTAGGATTAAAAACTGCAGTCATTGAGAAGGAATCGCTCGGAGGTATATGTTTGAACTGGGGATGTATCCCAACAAAGGCCCTTTTGAAAAGCGCCAATGTATTTGAGTACATTTCACATGCTGCTGACTACGGAATTAACGTAAAAGAAAGTAGTGCTGATTTTGGAGGAATGGTCAAAAGAAGCAGAGGCGTTGCAGAAGGAATGAGCAAAGGAGTTCAATTCCTAATGAATAAAAACAAGATCGATGTGATCATGGGCACAGGCGCCGTGAAAGCGGGAAAAAAAGTAGCTGTCACGGATGACAAAGGAAAAACAACAGAATACACAGCAAACAAAGGAGTAATCATTGCAACAGGTGCACGCTCGCGGCAATTGCCGAACCTACCCCAGGATGGTGAGAAGGTTATTGGATACCGAAAAGCAATGACATTGGAAAAACAACCAAAAAAATTAGTCGTTGTTGGCTCGGGAGCAATTGGTGTCGAATTCGCCTATTTCTATAACGCTATAGGAACTGAAGTTACCGTTGTGGAATACCTCCCAAATATTGTCCCAATAGAGGATAAAGACGTCTCTAAAGAATTAACGAAGTCTTTCAAGAAATCTGGAATTAAAGTAATGACAGATTCTTCAGTAGAATCAGTTGATACTTCTGGAAAAGGATGTGTTGTCTCTGTGAAAACAAAAAAAGGAGAAGAAAAAATCGAATGTGATGTCGTATTATCAGCCGTTGGTATTGAAGCAAATATTGAAAATATTGGCCTCGAAGACGTTGGTATCGTTACCGACAGAGGGCGAATAATCGTGGACGAGTTCTACCAAACAAATATGCCAGGGTACTACGCAATTGGAGATGTGTTACCTACTGCTGCACTCGCACACGTTGCATCAGCTGAGGGAATTATCTGTGTAGAAAAAATTGCAGGTGAAAACCCTGACCCATTGGACTACGGAAATATCCCTGGTTGTACTTATTGTTCTCCGGAAATTGCATCTGTCGGAATGACTGAAGCTCAAGCAATAGATGCAGGACACGAAATCAAGGTTGGGAAATTCCCATTCGCTGCATCAGGGAAAGCATCTGCTGCAGGAGCAAAAGAAGGGTTTGTTAAATTGATTTTTGATGCAAAATATGGAGAACTTCTCGGAGGACATATGATTGGAGCGAATGTAACAGAAATGATTGCTGAAATTGTTGCAATCCGCAAACTAGAAGTTACCGGTCATGAACTAATCAAAACCGTTCATCCACATCCTACCATGTCAGAAGCAGTGATGGAGGCGGCAGCTGCCGCATATGATGAAGTTATTCATTTATAGAATTAAAGATTCAATGCATAGATATACGAAAGCCGATCCCCACGAGGGTCGGCTTTTTTTATACATTTGAAAAACACGATTTGAATTCACCTACATGCAGTTGATCTCGATAATCATTCCATTCAAAGATGCCTCACAATGGATAAGCAAAACCATTGAATCCATTCAACTGCAATCAGGAAATTGGGAATTGATTTGTGTAAATGACCACTCCACAGATGGAGGCGAAGTAGAAATTCTCAAATTCCAAGACACACGCATTCGGGTTGTCAAAAATGAGGGTACTGGAATTGTTTCAGCACTTCAAACTGGACTCAAACATGTCAATGGTTCTTATCTCACAAGAATGGATGCAGATGACATCATGCCAAAAGGAAGACTTCTAGCGATGGCTGAGCTTCTTTCTAAGTCACCACCGAAAACGATTGTCACAGGAAAAGTAAATTACTTCTCAACCGGGGAATTATCAGTCGGCTTTGCAAATTATGAAATATGGATCAACGAAAGAACTGACAACAATGATTTCTACAAACATATCTTTCGTGAATGCCCCGTAGCTTCACCAAATTGGATGGGGAGAACCGAAGAATTTAAAACATTTGACTTTTTCAGTCAATTGAAATACCCCGAAGATTATGATCTTGTTTTTCGATGGTTACTAAATCAATTCACTATTCAAGGAGTCAGAGAAACAACACTATTGTGGCGGGACCATCCAAAACGTATATCAAAGAATTCTAACGCATACAATCAAGAAAATCTATTTAAGCTAAAACTTGGTTGGTTCAATTTCTTGCACCCGAAACCAAAGTCAATTGCATTACTTGGAGCCGGCACAAAAGGGAAAATAGCCGCGAAGATTTTACTCAAAAATAGTCGTGTCATGAACTGGTATGATTTGAATTACTCCAATTTCAATACCCCCGTTTATAACCAGCAAATCAACAATTATAATTTAATCTCAGAAGATCTATTACTCATTGCTATTTATCCAGAAAAAAGGGAAGAGTTGGAAGCATTTATCAGATCAAAAGGTTATGTGCTGGGCACAAATGCATGGTACCTTTAGAAGAATCATCTTATTTCGATCCAATCCCAAGTTTTAGTCCAACATTTCCAACTAGAACACCTTGACTGTGCGTTCTTTCTTCCCATGAACTTAACCAATCGTCCCCAGTAAATATATGATTTGCTGTGTACGCTATCTCACTGTGAAAGCCAAGGCCAAAACCACCAAAAACATCTAGTGAAAATGACTTAGATAACCAAAATTGATACCCAAAATTAAAGTAAAAGTTCAATCGCGAAAAAGACCCACGTCTTGTACCGTCAACAAATCCGGATACGTCTTCAAAACGAGAATTCATCAATTTGTATTTCAAAACTGGACTTACATAAAAACGATTCAACGCTTCAGTTTCGTCCAAAGGATAATAACGAAAACTAGCCCCTATTAAAAATCCCAATGCACTTTTTGCTACTGTCACAGGTTGAAAAGGATCAATAAAATGATTATTAAATCCTGTCCTAAGATTCGATAGTGTTGGACCGATTTCAAAATCAAGACTGCTCTTCTGGCTCAGTTGTCTTTCATAGCCAAAGTTAATCTCTCCTGCCAACAAATTGATCGGAGCAAATTTAACAATTTGAGTATTATCATTCAAACGTATATCTCGGTTTCGATCTTTCTTGTAGTTCTTGCGGTCAATTATAATCACCTCATTTTGTGCCATTGATCCGAAGGAAATGAGAAAAATTAGGGATACACTAAATAGTTTTATAATACTCATTTTGTTTGTTTTTTTATTAGCTAGCATATGTATAATGATATAGTTGAATAATTATTGTACAAAGAGCACATCTTTTTTTTCGAATTTCTTGAATTCAAACTCGAAATCGATACGTCCTACGTTAATTCCTGCCCAGCCCACTTGATTTATCAAAACCGTTTCACCAGCCATATTCTTCTCTTCTACAGGTCTCTCAAGAAATGTGTGCGTATGCCCGCCAATAATCAAATGTATATTTTTTGTTCGCCGAGCCAATACAAGATCAGATACTTGATCGTCATCATAAGCATATCCCAAATGCGAAAGACAAATAATTAGATCACAACCTTTCTCCTTTAGTTGCTGGGCTTGGTCATTTGCTATTTCTATCGGATCAAAATATTTCGTTTCACCAAACTTGACCTTTGGTACCAGTCCATTTAATTCCACACCAATACCAAAAATTCCGACCTTCATGTTTCCTTTCTCGAGTATAAGGTGCTCTCGGGTAATTCCATCAATAGGTGTATTAGAAAAACCATAATTGGAACACAAAAACGGAAAGTTAGCATATTCAACTGCCTTGACAAAACCATCCATACCACCATCAAAATCATGATTTCCCATTGTTACGGCATCATAACCTAATTTTGACATCAACTTCATCTCCAACACTCCACCATACAGATTAAAATATGGAGTTCCTTGGAAAATATCACCTGCATCAAGAAGTAGAACATTCTCTTCTTCTGTACGTATTTTTTGAATCAACTCATAGCGCCGAGCGACACCACCCTTCCCAGGATACTTTGCATGATTCATTGGAAAGGGGTCAATATTTGAATGTATATCATTCGTATGTAAAATAGTCAAACGATTGGATTTGACACTCTTACTTCTACCAACGTCTCTTGACAAAACAGAGGGCGCAACAAGGGAGCATCCTGAAATCAAGGCGGTCGTTCGAACAAAGTCTCTTCTTTTCATATCTAAAAGGATATTCGAATTTCATTGTCCCAAATCAATCTACCTTGCTCAGAGGCCTCTTTAAGCATCAAATCACGCATCAATAACCCCGTATTCTGAATCTCAATACCTTTGGTGAAGAAATCCATGTGATCTCCTCCTCCCAAAAGATAATCTGATGTTATAACCCAAAAGAACCTTGGATTTATATAATCCTCAACAAAACGTATCTTTCCTGCTTTTACCATTGCTCCAGATATAGGCTCTCCTCCACTTTTTTTAAAATAAGCCTCGATTTCCTCAATAGTTGACATGGGTAATTTTACCGCAACAACTTCATTGTCAAAAGGCATTAGTTTGAAAATATCCCCAAGTGAAACATTCCCTTTATTGATCGGATTTCTCAATCCTCCAACGTTTAGTAAACATAATTTAGGCAATTGATCTTTAATGGATTGTTCTACTTGATTATATATGGCATCGGCAGCCCAATTGTTCAATGCTCCTCCGGGGCGACCTTTTGTGAAATCTTGATCTGCTATGGCAATCGTAGAATCCATTTTAGCATCCATCTTAACTTTGTAAGGTCGAATGAGACTATCAATCACATTATCAGATGAATTCGCGCCAGTGACTGCAATTTGTTCTGCTTCAAAGCCAATGCCAGTAACAGAAGAGCAGGCCAAAAGACCTGCTCCAATGAAAAATACTATCAAGTACTTGTGGATCATTCAATAATGAACTTTTGTTGAACTTTGCCGTAAGGTGTTTCTACCTCAACAATATAATGCCCTGCTTCAAAATCGCTTGTATTTAACTCCAACAACTGCAATTGCGATTGATGTTCAGATACAACCACGCGTCCCTGCATATCAAGAACGGTATAACCTGAAATTGTCGTTCCATTCACTTGAATATATACTTTATCGTTAGCAGGAACTGGATAAACAACGAAATTATTTTCTAATTTCTCCTCTATACCAACGGGGCATCCATTGGGCAAATGCACATTGTCATCAAAGTTGATGAAACAAACAAAATCAACAGAGTCAATGAATGGATTCCTATTGCCTTGTAGGTCAAAAATGTATTCATTTCGGGCAATTTCATAGTCGTCAGGTAAATCCGCAAAATGCCAATCCTTTAGCAATTGCTCATCTTGCTTGTCTGAATCAAAATCACCGGTCAACTCAAAATTATATGCGGTAGCCATATAAAAAATTGACCGTGCGGCATTTCCTTTATGGATATCTCTCGGCTCATAAACCATTTGTCCATCAATATTTATTCCAACGTTTCCTTCGAGAAACGTAAAAACGATGTTTCCAACAATGTCGCCAAGAGGAAGGTTACTTCTAGGCGAATTCGCACCAGACAAGTTCGTTGGATAGAGGTTGTGCTGATCGGTATACTCAGGTGACTCTGGGTTGTCTGCAGGCCAAGAATGCATCCATGAATGAGCAAATGTGTGCTCTCTACTGTAGCCTGTCGCCGTCCAATCAAATGGGTCATCAAACACTTTTTTCTCCCCTGAATAAACGCATGTCACGTAAGATTGACCATTGAGTGTATCACGAATCTCAAATTCACTCATCATGGTTTGTTTGTACATGAAATATGTAATTTGAGTATGTGGATTGATCAGAGCATAAAGATCAGAAGGAAGTGAACTAGAAGAGGTCGATATTCCATCGTAATATGTACCAATTTGTTCACCCAAACTTGTAATATTCCCGATGGCAGGCGAACTAGTCAAATAATTCTCAAAACCACCCGAACCATTGTAAGCATATACTGCAAAATAGTAATCTTGATTTGCAATAACTCCTCTCGGTGTAAATGAAGTTCCCGGTCCTGCATAAGCAACACGAGCATCCCCAACTACATCACCTCGTAAATAACTTGTTCCGTCAGTTGGAACTCCAGTAATTGCACTTCCGTTTTTCCACAATACCAGGTATTTCCCGGCTCCTGTACCAGCAGTATACTGTCCACCTAGAGTATAGGCTTCTAACAACGGAAACGTGAGTGCTGTCGCATTTGCAGATGGTTCAGAGGCGAGATTGTCTGTTCCAACACCTTCAAAATTGATAATGTACGGATTCTCATCTGAATCATTGGATCCAATCTCTATTGAAGCGAAATGTGATCCAATACCTGATGGTGAATAGTTAATTGTATACGATTGACTCGATAAACCAGCGATACTTGTTGCAGAAATAGTTGATGAAAAATCAGCTGCATCGGCACCAGTAAATGAATGCCCTGTTAGAATTAACGGAGATGACCCCGTATTTTCAATCGTAACATTAATTACCGAATTGTTGCCAATAAAATAATCGTCTGTATGTAAAACTGTTGTTCCTTCTACCAAAACATTAATTTCGTATACTGGAGCAACATAGGTCACGATATCATTAAGATCTCGAGGGACTATTTGATAGTTTGAGTTGTACTGACCAATCAAACCTGTGATTGTAATAGGACCTGAAGGAATCGGCGCTCCAACAAGATTAACCCCATTGTTCACACGAACATCCAGAGTGCTCGAACCATCACTAATTGTGTATGTCGTATTTCCTGAAAAGTTTCCTGTCTCCACAAAGGTTACATTTTGAATCTCTACCAATTCTGATTCTATGCTTTCACCAGCAGAGGTAATTGGTATTTGAAGTGGACTTGGAAAGTTAACTGCGGGTCCATGATTCACAACATTTGTTACTGTTGAAATTTCAAGCAAACCGGCAAACTCAATCAATGGGCCGGTAACCGAAATAGAATCTCCTCGATTGACTCCAGTAATTGGGCCACCATATCCTGCAATCCCGGCGGTTCCATCTTGCATATAACGAATCGGACCCAACTCTGCGCCATTGGTTGCCACACCATGAACTGTCACTGTTTGACCAATTCCAAAAGTACGTGCATTGGCAATATCTGTCTGTGCAGAAAGAACACCAGACACCAGAATTACTGCTAAAATTAAAAGTATTTTTTTCATATTATTTTTTGTTTTTATTCTCATTATTTAAAACTGAAATCCAACTGATACATTGAACCGAAGACCTTGACCGATAAATACAGTCGCTGAATTTGCGTCGTACGTATCTGAATTGTCCAGATGTCCATTATTTCTGGCATCAGAGATATATGTTGTATTTAATGCGTTAAATACATTTGCTCTAAAGTTCAATTGACTTTTTTCAAATTTCAATCCATAGCCAGCATGTACACTCATCAGCCCATATCCCGGGATTATCCATGGTTCAATGGCAACATCTGTTCCTGTTAGATCATCTGGATTGAAGTCACTGTAATAGCGATCAAAATATGTGTATTTGATCTTGATATATCCATTTTTCACAAATGCATATCTCAAGCTTGCAGCGTATGAAGATTGAGCAGCATCGCCGACATGAATTCCTTTTGCATTAAGAACACTTGTATCTCCCAAAACAACAACTGTCTCATTTGATTGCCAAGTCCAATCTCCAATACTCACCATTCCCTCCAAAGTAAGATTCTTTGAAATTCGATATGCCAAATCAATCTCACCTCCAATGTGTAAGGCATCCATACCTGGCACATTGATAGCTATAAATTCCTGAGGATCATTTGGATCTTGGATTTGTAAACCAAATGGCAATGGTCTATTTTCCCAGCGCGTGCAGTATCCGTTGAAGTTACCACTCAATCGTTTTGATCTAAACCCATATCCTACTTCAAACGCAAGAATGTTTTCATTTAAAATATTACCAAAAACCTTATTGTTGTTATTGTCTATTACATTTGAAAATTGTGGCGTTCTGCTCAAGACACCAAGGTTTACGAAAACATTTGATCGTTCTGTTAAGTTCAAGTTAGCTCCAGTCTTGACAGTAAACCCGGACTTAGAAACCCAATCCGTTTGGTTATCTACGAGTTCAGGAGAATTCGAATCATAGGTTTTTCCATCGTATTGAATTGTTGTTGTATCGTCTATTGTGTATGTTGAATCTCCAAGTGTAATTTGCTTGTTCCTAAAATAATCAATGCCTTTGTAGAAATTTGACACACCAGAAACATTGACGAATGCACTCCATCGACCATACGAATATTCGGCCTGACCGAAACCGCCTGCCCATTGCACAATTCCATCCCGGTGGTTTTGATAAGGACGGTCCTCGCGAGCGATTTTGTCCCCGACGTATTTCATTGGAGTATCAGCATTTAAATTTGATTCATTGATGAAGTAATCTCCTCCCAGTAAATCAACAACTTCAGTATAATGTGTGCCCTTGTAAAATCTATAATCAAGACCAGCTGCAATTTTCCATTTGCCATTCACCTTGTAATCAAATTGAGACAGTCCGCCAACCCAAAAATGATTGTTAACAGATGCCGAAATAATCTGTGATGACTTGTGATGAGTAGGATGGTAATTTGTGTCTACTGTACTTATCATAGATCCGAAAAAAGGATATTCAATATTTCGATCCTCCATTACATCCCAGTCAATGAGTCCTGTGCTATCCCTCAATATATTGGATGAAGAAGTGAAAAATCGCTGTCCGCCACCTCGACCAATCGATACATATGCTATATTCGACCACGATAGTTTGTCATTAATCTTCCAGAAATCTTTTAAGGTGATCTGAGGTTTATGATAAAAGTTTTTTCGCTCATTTTGAACGTATCTATTGCCGTTCTCATCAGTTCTCCAACCCCAATGTTGGTTAAATTGCGACCCGTTATCACGATCTGAATCAATCAAAGAATCAGCGATACCTAAAGAAGAGGCATATTCTGAATCCCAATATTCGATTGGCTGCGAATAAGAGCGTTGACCATGATTCTGTGGTGCACCAAAACCGCTTAGAGAAGTAACATGACTCCCCCATTTCTTTTGTACCTTAAGATAATAAAATCCGCCTTGCGTATTCAATGCATCTACCCAGCCATCACCTTGTTTATAAGATCCAGAAAACAAAACTCCCCAGCCATTCTTAAGGGTTCCGGATTTATAAGCGAGTGATGTTCGTAAAAAATTCCCTGTTCCGTATTCTTGACGAAATTTAATCTGACGCTTTCCTCCTGTATTTTGAGTAAGAATATTCATTGTTCCTCCTACAGAGGGCATTGCAAGCTTTGTGGCTCCCAAACCTCGCTGAACTTGTATTTGTGATGTAATTGCATCCAAACCAAACCAGTTTGACCAATAAACCCAGCCATTTTCCATATCGTTGACAGGTACACCATCGATCATGACTCCCACGTTTCGCTGGCTAAAACCACGAATGGTAATTCTTGCATCTCCATCACCCCCGCCTGTTTGCGTCGCATGAACTCCTGGCTTCGAATTCAAAACCATTGGAAGATCTTGGGAGCCAAGTTCCTCCTGAATTTCTTTTGCCCCTAAGGTTGTCACAGCTACAGGTGTTTCCCTATCTTTTGCAAGGTTTCCAGTAACATTCACAGCTTCGATCTCCTGACTTCCACCGAGGAGTATGTCATTTTTGACATAAGGAGCATCAACGCTAATTGTCATAAAAAGAGTGTCAAATGACAACATTGAAACGACAATTTCATACTCCCCAAAAGGAACATTTTTTATGGTATAATTTCCATCAAAATCGGATATAGCGCGCAGCTTAGGTGAGATTACTATTTTTGCGCCAACAACAGGCTCTTTTGCCCCATTATCTGTTACGGTGCCACTTAACATTCCCACTTGTGAAAATGATTGTAACGAAACGAGTAGTCCAAAAATTAAGAGTAGTGATTTCATAGCTTACAAAAAAAGAGGTCTCTCGACAATGTACACGAAAGACCTCTAATTATAATTCATTTGTTCTAATTATTTAACAATCACACGTTTTGTGATTGTACTTCCGTCGATAGCACTCATTTTTACAAAGTAAACACCTCTTCTACCTGAAAAGTCGAATGAAACGACTGACTTTGTGTTGTTCTCCATTCTTCTTACCTCTTGACCTAAAGAGTTCAAGACAACTAGTGTATTGTATGTAGCAACTCCACTAACATCAAATTCAGCAGTCGATGGGTTTGGAAAAACACGCACTGGCGCATTCGAAATCTCCTCACTAAAACCGAGAGTTGCACAGTCACATGTATGCTCCCCTAAAGAGAACCAGTTACCATACAATTGCCCTCCTATATCAACAACAGCAGGAATTGAATCGTACTCTTCTAATGGATCGAAGAAGGACGGTAAGTTCGTGACACCACCAAGAATTGATGCCTTACGAATCATTGAATGATCTTTGGTTACTTCATCGCCCGCTCCAGTGTATGGGAAATCAGACGTCCATGCAACACCAGGATCCTCTCCCAGTTTACCAAACATATCAATCAATTCTGCATTGAGAATGTCTCCGATAGATCCTTTTGCCAAAACGACAACATCGTTTCCGTTCCAATAAAATGCATTCGAAACATTGTATTCTGGACAGTAAAATTGATCCGCTCTAGCTTGAAGCGAATCCCATACAGGAGCTTCCTGTCCTGTTCCAGCTTGATCCAGCTTTTCGATTACTCCAACATGCGTTCCTAACGATGGAATAGTTCCAATCAAGGCAACAGCATTCGCAGGCGTTGCTGAAGTTGAACCGTTTGAATATCGAACAATAATGTACTGACTGAGGTCAATATCAGCATCAGTCGGATTGTACAATTCAATTGCTTTGTTGTTCGACCATCCTTCTACGTATTCAGAGATAAATAAATCAGAGCAGTCTTGAGCCATTGTCATTGACCCGATGCAAGTAGCGATTAGTAGTAGTGTTTTTTTCATAGAAACTATTTATGTATGATTAAGAAATTCCGACAATGAAACGTTGATAATACCAATGAATTCGAGATATAAATGCGTTTCGACTACTATTTTTCGAATGAAAAGTAATATCCATTAGCTCATTATCAACTTTGTTGCACAACGACGTGGTTTCAATCTTTTCCGACGTCAAGGTTATCACATCGATGTTCTAGTTACAAATGTAGGACAAAAATCACTTCAATATATCAATAAATTATTAACAAAGCTTTAATGTTTTACACGATTAATCGATTTTTGAAAAAAATAGTTCCTTAAATTAGACTTTTCGAACATAAATTCAATCCACTATGAAAATGAAATTTTCTCTTATTTCCACATTTATAATGTTGACCACCCTAATTTTTGCTCAGTCCAAAATTGAACCAATAACCTCAGCTCCAAACCAATACAATGAGACATCAAGTAAAATAAGATTGATGGCTCAAAAAGAGCACATTACGGTAGAGGATATTTGGAAAGATTACAAATTCATTGGTGCTGGAGTAAATGGGTTTCGATCGATGAAAGATGGAAACTACTTCTCTAAGATCACAAGAATTGACGGTGAAAAGGCCGTAACAAAACATAGCTTTGTTGATTACTCCGGTTCAGGAGAAGTTCTTATCGCACCCACCATAATTTCTAGTATCGATATGGATGGATATTCATTTAATTCAGATGAAACAAAAGCACTCATTACAACAGAAACAAAAAGTATCTACAGAAGAAGTTATTCTGCTGTTTTTTATTGCTTGGATTTACAAACAAAAAAATTACAAGCGCTGGACCCAGAACGTCAGCCACAAACATTAGCAGAGTATTCGCCAGATGGAAATAAAGTTTCGTACATCTTCAAAAACAACCTCTATGTAAAAGATCTTTTAACTGGAAAAATAAAGCAACTGACAAAAGATGGAGCAACAAACAAAGTAATAAACGGAACCACGGATTGGGTCTATGAGGAGGAATTTGCAATCACTAAAGCTTATGATTGGTCGCCAGACAGCAAGTATATTGCCTTCCTTCGTTTTGATGAGAGCAATGTTCGTGATTTCACCATGACCGCATTCCACGAACTCTACCCGAATTACCACACTTTTAAATATCCAAAAGCTGGTGAAGAAAACTCAAAAGTCACAGCTTTGATCATAAAAGCAAAAGGAGGAAAAGCAAAACAAATTGACCTAAGTGACTATGAATACATCCCGAGAATGCAATGGGCAGAAAAGGAGAATAATCTGATCATTCAAACAATGAACCGCCACCAAAATAAATTGAGGTATCATTTAATTGCATTAAATAAAAATAAGATTTCAGTGAATTTAATGTATGAAGAGCAATCAAATACATATGTTGAAATTGACGATAACTTGCTACTTCTTCGCAACAGAGAAGCAATTTTGCGCACCAGTGAACAAAGTGGATTTAATCATATCTATCTTCTAGATTTTAATGGAAACACAACTCAAATAACGAAAGGCAAATGGGATGTAATTGAATTTCTAGGAGTAAATGAAAAAAGTAATACGATTTATTTTACCGCAGCAAAAAAAGGTCCACTACACAAAGGAATCTACTCTATTAAAATG
>Ga0228619_1000130_pt1 | contig 33137 bp, 30 predicted proteins | sample 22DmetaG_FD_190065 | JGI IMG/M metagenome (GOLD analysis project Ga0228619, IMG submission 190065) | Seawater microbial communities from Monterey Bay, California, United States - 22D | ecosystem: Environmental > Aquatic > Marine > Coastal | place: USA: California | collected 2016-10-12 | reverse complement strand
CGCGTGTCACCCCTATGGCAGAAATTCGAGAGCTTGGCTCCCTCTTGCAGCGGGCCAGCCTCGCCTTGCCCGTGGCGGATTCACTAAAAATACCGGCGGCGTACAGCGATATTTATCACCTGATGCGAGATTTACGTGACATGGGCGAGACCAATATCATGACAGCGCGGCAAAAAACTTTCACCGCCAAATCACTTTTTGTGCGGGCCCAAGAGATCTTTGCCGCCCAATTCCCTGCTGACGAGGGCCGCATTGCCTGCACATTCGATCTGGTTTTTCTGTCGGGTTGGGCACCGCATGCGAGCCAACCTAAAGCGTTAAAGCCCGGATCCGTGACGAAATCGCTCCAACAAGCCTTAGAAGAGGCAAAAAGCTCCTTGGGCAATTGACGAGACCCATTTTCCAGTTATTTGCAAGATAACACTTTCAGGAGCACATCGTGACAGATCAAGACACCGCCTATTTGCCCTTATCCGCTGCACCAGCAGATCACCCGAAGGTGAAGGCGCCAAAGATTGGGGTTCTGCTGTCCAATCTGGGCACACCGGACAATTATGACTATTGGTCTATGCGCCGCTACCTGGGTGAATTCTTATCGGATCGGCGAGTGATTGATTATAGCCCATGGCTTTGGCAACCTTTGCTTCAGCTCATCATTTTAACCAAACGACCGTTTTCGTCTGGTGCGGCCTATAAGTCAATTTGGAATATGGAGGAGAATGAAAGCCCTCTGGCCACCATTACAAAAGCGCAAACCCAAGCCGTTCGGACAGAGATTGCCAAACGCTATGACGGTGATGTTATGGTCGAATATTGTATGCGTTACGGGAACCCCTCCACCCAGTCAGTTGTTAAAAAAATGGTAGATGCCGGCTGCCAGAAAATTCTGTTCTTTCCGCTCTACCCACAATTCGCTGGGGCCACCTCTGCCACGGCTAACGATGAGTTCTTCCGCAGCTTGATCAAACAAACTTGGCAACCGGCCGCTCGGACTGTCAGCCCTTATTTTGATCGTCCCGATTATATCAACGCATTGGCCACCTCGATTGAACGGGCCTATGAAAGCGCAGATGTGCGTCCAGAGGTTTTGGTGTGCTCCTATCATGGTGTGCCAAAGCGCTATTTGATGCAGGGTGACCCCTATCATTGCCAGTGCCAAAAAACCACGCGCCTGTTGAAAGAGCGCCTGGGTTGGAACGCCACACAAATCGTAACAACCTTTCAATCAAAATTCGGTCCAGAGGAGTGGTTGCAACCCTATACGGTCGAAGAGGTGGCGCGTATGGCTGAGAAGGGCCAGAAAAATATTGCGGTCTGCGCCCCAGCTTTTTCAGCCGATTGCATAGAAACGCTGGAAGAAATTAACGAAGAAATCAAAGAAAGCTTTGAGCACGCCGGCGGCGAGCATTTCACATATATCCCCTGCTTGAACGACAGTCAGGAACATATTAAAACTTTGAGCAATGTGATTTCAGAAAATCTACAAGGCTGGATCTAATCAAAAAAGGGCCCCTGAAACAGCGGCCCTTTTTCAATTGATACTTATAAGCAACGACTTAGTTGATTGCCAGTGCCACGATCGCGATCAATGCCAGTGGAATCAACAAGGTGCTTGCAGAACCAGCTGCTTGATCCATTGTGGATGCAACAACAGGTGCTTCCATGACCGGCTCGCTCATACCGCCTGCGAAAGCTGTGGTTGCGGCTGCCGCAAAGACTGTCGCCAAAATTAGTTTTTTCATTTTCGTCTCCATTCGTTTTGGTTCTCACGACTCTCATGCAGAACCTAAAAGTTAACCCACCCAGATTACGATGCGGATAAAGCAAATTAAATTTGTTTTTGCAAATGCAGTTTCGGCATGTTTTCGCCAAAAGTGCGACACTCGTCAAATAAGCAACACCTGAGTGCCAACCTTAGTCAAATCATATAATTCTGCAATTTGCTCATTGTAAAGCCCGATGCACCCATTCGAGGACCTGCGGCCAATCTTACGCGTATCATGGGTTCCGTGAATACGGTAATAGGTCCAAGAAAAATAAAGAGCGTGGCTTCCCAATGGGTTGTCCGGCCCTGGCCCGACAAACTCAGGCCATTCCGGGTTTCGTTTGCGCATCTCGGGCGTTGGTCGCCAAGATGGGCCAACAACTTTGCGCACAATTTTCGTCCGGCCTTTGCGTGTTAAATCGGCGGTCATCGGAACAGATGTGGGATAGAGTTTGTAAATAGATTCGTCCTCAGACCAGTAATGCAGCGCACGCGAGTCTATATCAGACAAAATTGCCCCGTTTTTAAGCGTGTCAAAATAGGGGCGCCAATCCAACATTCTAAAACTGCTGATATTGCGCAGGGCTGTCTCGCTGGAACCTGTGTCCACCTCGCCAGCATCAAGAAGCCCGGTCTCCTGCGACAGGGCGAGCGTGCCTGACAAAGATGCCGCCCCCGTCAAAAACGCCCGTCTTGGTAAGTGTAATTTTGCTCGGCCCATGTTATTTTACTCCACATGTGTTGAGGTTGCTTACAATGAAACTCGACAACACACAAATCAAAGACGCGTGATTTGCAGCATTTGTCTTAATATTGGGTTTGATTAGCAACGCATTGCCGCTATGTACGCTGCACAGCATTGAGGGATTAACATGATTTATCGGGTCGTTCTAGCGATTGGCTTGCTCCTAATGGCGGCATGTACACAGGGTACCGGCTCCAATACCGGGCCCGGAGATCACCCGTTGCGTCCAATATATGTCATTAACCCCTCGGATGCAGCGCGTATTCAATATAGCATTTTGGATGGTATAAACAGCCTTCGGCGCGCAGGTGGACTGCAAACCTTGATCTTCAATGCCAAACTAAACGCCGCTGCCGCCACACATGCGCGCGATATGGCGGTGCAAAATCGCGCCTGGCATTTTGGTTCGGATGGGTCCTCTCCGCTCGACCGTATGGAGCGCGTCGGATATGAAGGCACGCTTCTGGGCGAAAATATTTCCGAAACCTTTGAATCAGAACTTGAGACTCTCGCAGCTTGGATGGAGACCCCAGCCACGCGGACTATCATCCTCGCGCCAGACGCGCAGGAAATGGGTTTTAGCTGGTATCAAGAACCAGGTGGCAAAATTTGGTGGACTTTGGTCACAGGCATAGAAGCGCCGAATTAGAACATAACGCGCGACCCTGCGGTGCCAGTTGCGCCCCAGAGGGACGCTAGGGATAAATCCAAATTGGCGTGCCGATATCAACCATGGCATAAATTTCTTCAATTTCACGGTTACTCACAGCCACACATCCCCAGGTCCAATCTTTGAAAAAGAAGCGATAGGAACGGGGCGTTCCGTGTATAAAGATATCACCGCCCGGACTTCGCGTTCCAGCGGCCCGTCGATCAGCCGCATTGGGATAAGATATGCCTACAGATAGATGAAATTGGCTGTTGGGATTTTTGCGATCAATGACATATTGCCCCTCTGGGGTTTTTCCATCGCCTTCAAATTGTTTATGACCAATGGGGGCAAAGCCCAATTTAAAGTCATATTCTTTGAGAACCGTATTCCCTTGGAACAGGAACATGCGGCGGTCCGCCTTATATAAAACCAAAGCTGTCGCTTTCGGGAGATCGGTCCGTACAACGGGCTTGGGATCAGAACAGGCGGCCAGGACCAACGCGGCGCACAACATCGCGACAATTTTAAAAACTCTCATTGCACTCACCCCAAGTCACCTGGCCCATCTCTACCTTAGGATTACTAAAATACAACTCATCAATCTTGAGCCATGCGTTCCTCAATCGCCTTAAGTCGGGCCAAGACCTCGTCGCGATAGGTATCTGTTTTTTGATCTGCTTCTTCAGAATGGGCGTCCTGCATAGAGTTTACAATCAAACCCACCAGCAAGTTCACCACAGCAAAAGTCGTCACCATGATGAAGGGCACGAAAAACGCCCAAGCATAGGGGTATACTTCCATCACCGGGCGCACGATGCCCATCGACCAACTTTCCAATGTCATGATCTGAAATAAGGAATAGGCCGACTGTGCAAGCGAGCCAAACCATTTCGGAAAATCGGTGCTAAAGAGCTGTGTTGAAATCACCGAGCCAATGTAAAAAATAATCCCCATCAACAAAAAGACGGACGCCATACCCGGCAAGGCGGTGATGAACCCCTCAACCACCCGGCGCAAGCGCGGTGCCACTGAAACCACGCGCAAAATACGCAAAATACGCAGAACCGACAGACTCTGAGCGGCTGGAACAAGCGACACCGCAACAATCACAAAATCAAAGATATTCCACCCATCGCGGAAAAACCTCAAGCGGTAAACCAACAGCTTCAGAACCAGCTCCACCACAAATATTGCCAAGCAAATGCGATCCAAAAATCCAATCAGCAAGCCAACCTTCGCCATGGCCATGTCAGACGTCTCTAAACAGAGAATGACCGCATTAAACAAAATGACGGCAGTAATAAATTTACGGACCCCCGCTGACTCGAGGATTGTTTGAAGAGATGTCATCGAATTTTAAACCTTGCTGAAATGGGCAACAGTCTCGATATGCGGTGACCATCTAAATTGATCAACCACTTCAATCCATTTTAGCAAATAACCGCCGTTACAGAGCAAGGCCGCATCACGAGCAAAGCTAACAGGGTTGCAGGACACCATCGCAATATCGCGCAAATCGCTTTGCGCCAATTGCCCGACTTGCTGTTCTGCGCCGGCGCGGGGTGGGTCGATGATAGCAGCATTGAACGGTTTTAAGTCCGTGTGATCGACCGGGTTGCGAAACAAGTCCCGGGTCGACGTTGTGACACTCTTGATTCCCTGCGTATGACGCACGCCATGGGCCAAAGCCTCAAGCAGCCCGGCATCATTCTCAAAGCAATGCAACGTCGCCACATCCGCCAGCGGCAATCCCAATGTGCCAGCGCCCGAGAAGAGATCTATCACCCGATCCGCCCCCGCCAATGCACGCGCAACTGCCGATTGGAGCGCACGCTCGCCCGCCTGCGTGGCTTGTGCAAATGCCCTTGGCGGTGGAGATAATGTCACGCGGCCAAAGGTCAATTGCGGTGCCTGATGCTGGCAAATGATTTCATTTCCCACAGACAGCCGCGCAATTCCATTGGTTCCAGCCCATTGGGCAAATGGACCAAAATCTATGTCTGCGAGGTGATCCAATCCCTCAACTGAGACATCAACCCCCCGATCTGTCGCCAATACCCAAAAGCCAAGCTGGCCTTTGCGAGATCCAAATTGTGCTGTAAATTGCTCAAGTGCCGGTATGATATTCATAATCTCAGGCACCAAAACCCTACAGGGCTCAATCGGCTGAATCGTGTCGCTGGCCTTACCAAAAAAGCCAACCGTTGCACCCTTCTTTGTGCGCCGGCCTGTGAGTTTGGCGCGGCGCCGGGAATTTTCAGGCGACGTGTGAAGCGCTTGGACTTGCGCTGTGATCCCCTGGGCCGCCAAGGCCCGCAGCACAACCTCTTGTTTCCACTGCGCCACGAAATCAGGATGTGCATGATGCAATGCGCAGCCCCCACAGCGCTTATACGCGCGGCACAGCGGAGTGATGCGACGCTCAGAGGGTGTGACAATTCGTGTATCTTGCAACCGGTCACCCTGCAAATCCCCGGAAACCACCTCGCCAGGCAAGGCACGATCAACAAAAATTGGTCCTGCGGCCAAACCATCGCCCAGGTGCCCTAAACGTTCGATTGTGAGTTCCATTAGGTCTCTTCCATTGCCAAAAAGCCACCAGACTGGTGCTTCCAAAATCCAGCGTAGGCCCCATCGGCTTCTAACAGGCTGGCATGAGTTCCCTGTTCTACAATGCGGCCCTCGTCAAGCACCACGATGCGATCCATATGCGCAATGGTTGACAGGCGATGCGCAATTGCAATCACAGTCTTGCCGCTCATCACACGATAAAGTGTTTCAAGAATGTCTGCCTCCACCGCACTGTCCAGCGCTGAAGTGGCCTCATCCAGAACTAAAATCGGCGCATCTTTCAAGATCACCCGCGCCAAAGTAACCCGCTGCCTTTGACCACCTGAGAGCTTCACACCTCGCTCACCGACCCGCGCATCATAACCTTTGCGCCCCTCGAGATCTTCCAGCTGCAAGATAAATTCATGCGCTTCTGCCTTTTTCGCCGCCTCGATCATTTCTTCCTCAGTCGCTCCGGGTCGACCGTAAAGAATATTGTCGCGCACCGAGCGGTGCAGCAAAGAGCTGTCTTGCTGCACCACACCAATTTGCGCCCGCAAACTGTCCTGTGTGACTTGGGAAATGTTTTGGCCGTCAAAATAAATGGCCCCAACTTCCGCCTCATAAAACCGCAGCAATAGCTTAATGAGCGTTGATTTTCCTGCACCGCTGGCTCCGACGACCCCAAGACGCTCACCTGGCTTGATCTCAAGTGAAACATTCTCAAGGCCACCAAAATCCTTGCCATAGCGATGTGTAAGATTGGCAACTGAGATATGCGCCGCTTGCATCTGCAACTCCTGAGCGCCCGGCGCATCAACCAGGTCAATGGGTGCAGAGATTGTCTCCATACCCTCGCGAATAACGCCCATTTCTCTGAAAAGCGTGGTCAGAGCCCACATGATCCAATGGGACATGCCACTCATCCGCAGGGTCAGAGCGGCACCAGCGGCGACCACACCCACATCCGCGCTGCCGATGCTCCAGAGGTAAATGCCCCACCCCACAACGCTGACGACCAAAAACCCATCAAGCAAAATCAGACCAAATTCCATCGTCGTGTAAAGCCGCATTTCCTTTTGAAAAGTTACACGCGCCTCTTCAATTGCCTCGACCCCATAATTCAGCTCTTGATTGTTCTGCGAGAACATTTTGACCACATGAATATTGGTGTAGCTGTCCACCACACGCCCCGTCACAGCACTGCGCGCATTCGACGCCGCCGCCGATGCGGGGCTGACGCGCCGCACAGTCCATAAGACCAAAGCAAAATACAGCACCGTCCATATCCCAAGCGGGATCATTAACCGAGGATCAGACTCCCCCAATAGAAAAAATGCCCCAATCAAATAGACAACGGAAAACGTCACCGCATCAATCAGCTGATAAACAAGTTCGCCGGTCGCAGGTGGGGTTTGCATGATCCGGTTGGCAATGCGCCCTGCGAAATCATTTTCGAACCATCCCACAGATTGCCCCAACACATGACGATGCGCGCGGTAACGCACCAAAGTACCCACATTTGGTAAAATCGTATTGTTGAGCAAAAGGGTTGAAAGCGTCTCTATCAGCGGTCGGATCAACAGGGTAAATCCGGTAACCAAAGCAAGCTCTACCCAATAATTGTTCCAAAACTCAGAGGGTGTTGCTTCAGTCATCAGCACAATCAGTCGCGCGAAATACCAGATCAGAAAAATCTGGACCGCGGCAACAAGCATTTGAAAAAAGGCAGAAAGGCAAAATATCGTTTTGAACGGGCGCAGATAGTCACGCAAAAAGGCCAAAAGCGCGCGCGGTGGGCGATTGCTAACGGGGTAGGGTTGATAGGGATCAACCAATCTTTCAAAAAATCTAAACATAGCCGCGCAGAATACTGTGGCTATGCTTTTTTGCAAACACAATAATGTGGTTAAACAAACGAACCCTTGAGACAAGGAATTTCACCCGAGGCCGTCCAAATGCACCAATATTTCATCTTTGGTCAGCTGCATATCCCGTGCAATCCAAATGTCTTGTGCACGCTTCAAAGCCGCCCCAAGCGCAGGGCCATGATACTTCGGCATTAAATCGACCGCTGAAACTGGGCAAACAGATTGGGCGCCGCGGCGCACCGCCTCTTGCTCCACCGCCGTGACCCTCTGCTCTGTCCAAGCCGCACGCAGCAGCCAAGACGACCAGCCCGGTGCCGCGCCCAGCGCATATCCATGCGCCAAGGCTTTTGACGTATTTTGTCCGTGAAACCGCAGCGCCTCAACCCGGCGTGCCTGTAAATTTGACAGCCGTAAACAGTCTTGGACCACCTCACCACCCAGACAAGCCAGACGGCGAAGAGCATCGGGGGCAAGCCCCTGCTCTAGGTCTACCAAAAGCGAAACCGAGCGCGCTGAAGCTCCTGGCAGCACGCGCCCCAAGATCCCAGATGCCTCCATGGCAGACAGCGCTGGCGCGGGATCGGCGGCGGCCAATAGTTTGAGCAGCTCGGCACCAATCCGTTCTTTGGAAATCCGCTCCAAACCCGATTGCAGAGCCGCACAGGCTGCAAGTGCCTGTGCATCAACACCCTCAAGAGGATCACCGTACCAAGCCCAAAACCGAAAGAACCGCAAAATACGCAGGTAGTCTTCCGCAATCCGGGCCTGCGGCTCACCAATAAAGCGCAACCGGCGCGCTTTGGCATCGTCTAGCCCATCCAATGGGTCGATTACGTGGCCCGACGCCTCTGCATAGAGCGCATTCATCGTGAAATCGCGGCGTGCGGCATCTTCTTCAAGCGATGTGCCAAAAAAAACCTCAGCGTGCCGACCATCGGTGGTCACATCTTTGCGAAATGTTGTGATTTCGTAAGATTTTCCACCCATCAAAAACGTCAATGTTCCATGATCTGCGCCGGTATCGACAACCCCTATGCCATGGGCTTGAGCAATCTGCCGCATCTGATCTGGCTCCGCGTCACTGGTCAAATCAATATCCGTTGCCACAACTCCCATCACCGCATTGCGAATACAGCCACCCACATACAAGAGCCGCGCGCCAGACTCCTCGAAGGCCGCAAAAAGCGGCGCTAAGATCTGGATATCGAGCGTGGTGGGATCAACTCTCATAACGGATCCAACTGATCGGCCAAACCGCGCAATATCCGCGCGGTTGCGCCCCAAATGTAATACGGCCCGTAAGGAACGCAATAATAAGAGCGCCTCTGCCCGCGCCAGTGTCGCGATTGAACTTGGAAATTGCGCACCATCATCACATGAGACAAGGGCACTTCAAACACCTCAGCCACCTCGCCGGGGTCCGCCTTGACCACCCAGGGCGTGCGGATCCAGCCAATGGTTGGAGTGATATTAAACCCCGTCACCGTTTCATGCGCAGGCAATTGCCCGAGGATTTGTACCAAGGATGGATCCAGCCCGGTTTCCTCATAGGCTTCGCGCAGCGCTGTGGCTGAAATATCCGCATCACCCACATCGCGCTTACCGCCGGGAAAGGCAATCTGGCCAGGATGAGAGGACAAATGCGCCGCACGTTTGGTTAGAACCACATGAACGCCAGAGGGGCGCTCAATCAAAGGCACCAAAACACCGGCCTCTTTCTTCGCTGACCCGAGCCCGGACGCCCCCGGATTAAGATCATAATCCGACGAGGTGCCGCCCGGCCGCGCCAGGGCGCGGAGAATATCAGCGTGTTGCGGAATCATTTTCAATGGGGGTTTGGGCCTCAAACCCCAGGGTATCGGGATCAAAGCTGTAATGCGCGCCGCAAAACTGGCAATCGGCGGTGACTTTGTTGTCATCGGTGGTCATATGCGCGATGTCTTTGGCCGAGTAAATTGACAGGCTTTGGCGCACACGATCAGACGAACAGGTGCAGCCAAAGATGACAGGTTGCGTGTCATATACCCGCGGTTGCTCCTCATGAAACAAACGAAGCAGCAATTGCGTCGGCTCAATGGATGGTCCGACCAACTCGAGCTGATCTACGGTATCGAGCAAAATATTCGCCCGGTTCCAGTTTTCACTCCCATCTGAATCCAAAAGATCCTCCGCCGAGAGCAAACCATCTTCACCCTGTGGCGCGTCTGAGGTCACATGCGACCCTGCCGCAGGCATATGTTGCAGCATGACGCCGCCGGCGCGCCAACCATCGGTGCCATCCGCTTCCTGCGAGTAACCAAATGCCAAAGAAAAGCGGGTCGGTATTTGTTCGGATTGCGCAAAATAGGCCTCCGCACAGGCAGAAAGAGAAGCTCCAGCAATCGGCGTGATCCCTTGATAGGGCTGCATATCCTGACCTTGATCGATCAATATAGCAAAATACCCATTGCCAATCTGATCAAAGCCCAGTGCTGCTGTATCCAGCGTCTCTGCATCATAGCTTGCATAGGCCCGAATACGCGCCGGCGCGCCATCTTCTGTCGGGCCATAATAGTCAGTTGCAATCAAGCGCACCGCACCGCTGCCGCGCACTTGCAGCGAGAGTTTCCAGCGCAGCTTAATGCTTTCACCAATCAATGCCGTGAGCAAAGCCATCTCTGCCACCAGTGCCTCAACCACAGATGGGTAATCATGCTGCGCAAGCACCTGATCCAATACACCATCAAGCCGCGCGACGCGGCCACGAATGTCGGATGCGTCCAATTGAAACGGTAAAACCGTATCGTCCCAGCTTATTTTTGCAGTTTGCGTCATGATCACTTTCCATAGATTGGCCTTGCCTTAAACTGTCCATATAAGCGCGTCTAGGCTGACACCACGTTTTGGAGAGAAGATTGCTACGTTTTGGCACCACACCAGACGCCCATCGCCACTACAGGCGGCGCCCCGGCGCCTATGCCATTTTGCCTTATAAAGGCGGGCTTTTAGCGACCTATCAAGGCGGACGAAATCAAGAATATCAACTGCCTGGCGGTGGTATAGATCCGGGCGAATCACCGCTTCATGCCTTGCATCGTGAAGTCTTCGAAGAGACCGGCTGGTGCATCACGCAGCCGCAGGTATTTTTTCGCTTTAAGGTTTTCAGCTTTATGCCGGACTACGATCTTTGGGCAGAGAAGATTTGCACCATCTATGTCGCACGCCCCGTCTATCGTAAATCCAGCCCCTCAGAACCCGATCATCATCCTGTTCTTTTGCCGATTGACGTGGCCCTGAGCGATCTGGCCAGTGAAGGCGATCGTCATGCGGTGGCCAAATTTTTCGGCGCGCGCCACCTTAAACCTTAGATAATCAAATCCACCATCGCCTCATCTCCTGTGATGTCCCGAATAGACATGCCCGCCGACTCAAGCCGCTCCGATAAGAGCGCGAAATTCTCTGGCTTCGAAGTTTCAATTCCAAGCAAAACCGTCCCGAAGTTGCGCGCAGATTTTTTGAGATATTCGAAACGCGCAATATCATCATCCGGCCCCAAGAGACCCAAAAAGTCTTTAAGTGCCCCGGGGCGTTGCGGCAGGCGCAAAATAAAATATTTCTTCACGCCGGCATAGCGCTGGGCCCGTTCTTTCACCTCTGGCAATCTTTCAAAGTCAAAATTGCCGCCCGAGGAGACGCAGACCACGGTTTTGCCTTTGATCTCATCTTTTATGTCTTTCAACGCGTCCAAGGCCAGGGCTCCTGCTGGCTCCAAAACAATGCCTTCTGTATTCAGCATGTCCAAAATTGTGGTGCAAATTCTATCCTCGGGGATATCCAGCACATGATCCGCATCAATACCCTTGAGCGCGGCAAAAGTATTTACACCAATCTGTGCCACCGCTGCCCCATCGACAAATGTATCCACCTGTGCAAGCGCAACAGGGGCACCAGCTTGAACCGCCGCAGCCAGGCTTTTGCCGCCAGTGGGTTCTACATAAAAAATTTCTGTCTCAGGCGCGCGCGCTGATAACAAAAGCCGCGCAGAAGACGACAGGCCGCCGCCACCCACAGGCACCACGAAAACATCCGGGGCGCGGCCCAGTTGTTCGAGCATCTCATAGGTCACAGTCGCCTGCCCCTCAATCACATCCGGGTCATCGAAGGGTGACAGAAAATGCCCGCCGACATCCTTGCAATAGGCTTGGCTGGCGCGAAGCGTGTCGTCAAAATAATCTCCCACCAATTGCACCTGCACCCAATCGCCCCCAAATAGCCGGGTTTTGCGAATTTTTTGCTCCGGTGTCGTAACGGGCATAAAAATCACGCCCTTTTTCTGCAAATGCCTGCAAACATAGGCGACGCCCTGCGCGTGATTGCCGGCGCTTGCACAGACGAACACATCTTTATCCGCCTGTTTGCCCATGGCGTTAAATGCTCCGCGCAGCTTATAGGAGCGCACGGGCGACAAATCTTCTCGCTTTAACCAAATATCCGCATCATAGACATTTGAAAGATGGTCGTTGCGCTGCAGCGGTGTTGCAGGAAACAACTTGCGCATGCGGTTGGTAGCCTCAGCGGCCTGGATGTTAAAATCTGTCATGAAGAATTAGTGGCTCAATCTTTAAAATTGCGCAAGCAATCAGGCCGGCTGCATATTATGCCACGCGCTTTACAAAATTGCGCTGCACCAACTTGCCGCGCAAACAAAAACCATATACCTCCGCGCCGACCACACCTTGCCACATTTGGATTGGAAAACGCATGTCAGCCCCTAAAAAAGTTGTCCTGGCCTATTCAGGCGGATTAGACACCTCAATCATCCTCAAATGGTTGCAAACCGAATATGGCTGCGAAGTGGTGACATTCACGGCAGATTTAGGTCAAGGTGAAGAGCTCGAGCCCGCCCGCGCAAAGGCCGAGCTTATGGGCGCCTCCTCAATCTATATCGAGGATGTGCGTGAGGAATTTGTGCGCGATTTTGTCTTCCCCATGTTCCGAGCCAACGCGCTTTATGAAGGTCTGTACCTGCTGGGCACTTCCATTGCTCGCCCATTGATTTCAAAGCGCCTGGTCGAAATTGCACAGATCGAGGGCGCAGATGCAGTCGCTCACGGCGCGACCGGCAAGGGCAATGACCAAGTAAGATTCGAGCTGGCGGCCTATGCATTAAACCCTGACATAAAAGTCATCGCCCCCTGGCGCGAATGGGATCTGACAAGCCGTACCAAGCTGATCGATTTTGCCGAAAAGAACCAAATTCCAATCGCCAAAGACAAGCGCGGCGAGGCGCCGTTTAGTGTTGATGCCAACCTTCTGCACACCTCTTCAGAAGGCAAAGTCTTGGAAGACCCAGCCGTTGAGGCGCCCGATTATGTCTATCAACGCACCGTCAGTCCAGAGGATGCGCCAAATACTCCTGAATATGTTGAGATTGGCTTTCAGGCTGGCGATGCTGTCTCCATCAGTGGCGTGGATATGTCGCCCGCAACGGTTTTGACCGAGTTAAACCGGCTTGGCGGTCAACATGGTATTGGCCGACTTGACTTAGTGGAAGGTCGCTTTGTCGGCATGAAATCGCGTGGTATTTACGAAACCCCAGGCGGCACATTGCTGCTCGAGGCACATCGCGCCATTGAATCCATCACCCTGGACCGCGGCGCTGCACATCTAAAAGATGAATTGATGCCAAAATATGCCGAGCTGATTTACAATGGTTTTTGGTTCAGCCCAGAGCGCGAAATGCTTCAGGCTTTGATTGACAAGTCCCAAGAGCATGTCACGGGCACTGTGCGTTTGAAGCTCTACAAAGGCTCTGCTCAGACGGTGGGTCGTTGGTCAGATTACAGCCTCTATTCTGAAGCGCATGTGACGTTTGAAGATGATGCGGGCGCTTATGATCAAAAAGATGCAGCGGGCTTTATTCAGCTCAATGCCTTGCGCCTCAAACTTTTGGCCGCGCGTAAAAACCGCAAGGGCTAAACCTCGAACCTGGGCGATTATTTAGCAGCTTGCAGCTGCTGATAGATCGCCTGCGCTTGTTGCCATAGGTCCTCATAAGCAACATCAACTCTTGGCGCTGGGCCAGGTGCGGGTCCAAATCCCCTGGAGCGATGAACCGCGTCATACCAATGAGACGCCCAGATACCATCATGCTCTCGCGGGCCAGCCGGCCAGGTCAGCATCGCAGGGTCAAAGGCTATTTCCAACCGCGCGCATAGCGCGGTGAGCGTAGATTTCGGATCTGCCAAAACATCGTCACTATCAATCACGATCGGCACCTGGCCCAGCTCTAGGCACTGTTCAAAGATTTTCTTTTGTTGCACAAACCCGAGATCATAGAGAGTCACATCTGCCCGCTTGCGGGCATAGCTGGCAATCACCCGCGCGGGATCACGAATAAGAAACACATTGCGAAAATTTGCCAACAGATCCATCGGGAAGTGCTCTAACATATGATGGGTCATATGCTTTTGATACCAAATCGCCGCGCCATCAGGCATCGGTCCCGACAACTGGGCACTCACTTGCATAGGATCACAGGCCATGCTTGCCATTATTTCAGCCCGCATCGGATGATCTGCATTGGAATGGTGAAGGTAGGCACCATAAAATGGCTCATCCACAACCTGCGTGTCCGCCCGATTGCCAAAGGCATACATCATTGCCGTCGACAAGTTGCGCGGGCCAGACCACATTGCGATCTTCATGCGCAGACCTTGGCTATGAGATCTTGATATAGCCCGCGAATACGGCGGGTGACTGGCCCCATGTCTCCGCTGCCAATGGGGCGGCCGTCAATCTCGATCACAGGAGTTTGCGCACCAAATGTTCCAGTCAAAAAAGCCTCCTGCGCGCCATAGGTGTCCACCAAACTGAAATTGCGCTCAAACACAGGGATGTCATGGGCGCGGCACAGATCAATGACCTTTTGCCGGGTGATGCCATTCATGCAATAATCTCCTGTGCTGGTCCAAACCACGCCCTCGCGCACAATAAAAAAATTGCAGGCATTGGTGGTGTTCACAAAGCCATGCACATCTAACATTAAAGCCTCATCCGCTCCGGCCTTTTGCGCCGCGATACACGCCAAAATGCAGTTGAGCTTAGAATGTGAATTTAGTTTTGGATCCTGTGTCATGGGCAGGCCGCGCATATGCGGCACCGTGGCAAGACGAATGCCGCGGGGCAGGCTAGGCTTTGAATGCTCCATAATGATGGTAAATGTGGGGCCAGATTGTGAAAGGTCGGGATGCTGAAACGGCCGGATTTTTACCCCCCGTGTGACCATCAGCCGGGCATGCGCATCGCTTTGCATCCCATTGGCCGCTTGCGTGTCGCGCAAGGCCTGAACCACCTCACCACGGTCCATACCTATGTCAATGTCCACCGCCTTAGCCGCTTCAAACAGGCGGTTGAAATGTTCATCCATAAAGGCCCATGTGCCATTATAAAGGCGCAACCCCTCCCAAACACCGTCCCCAAGCATAAAGCCGCTGTCATACACGCTGACCAGCGCACGCTCTTTGGGCAGCAATTGCCCATTCAGGTAAATCAAAATGTCTTCATTGCGGGCATCGTCCGCAGCTTGGTGGGTTGTTACATGATCTGTCATACATCAAGCCTAGGCTGAGAGACATTTCGAGCCAAGAGGGAAAACCCACTTGAACAAGCAAAACGCGGCAAGGGCGTCAAGCCCGTTGCTCAACCGCCAAAGTCCATCACCTCTTGCAGACTAGGAATAGCATCCGCTGTACCGGGCCGCATAACTTTGAGGGCTGCGGCACGGTTGGCACAGGTTAGAGCGGTTTGAGGGTCTTCTCCCAATGACAATCGACCTATGAAATAGCCGCAGAAGGTGTCACCCGCGCCAGTGGTGTCCACGGGGGTGACAGGAATTCCAGAGACCTCAAACAGCTGATCTGCGGAAAAATCATGATAGACGGCTCCTTTTGCACCATAGGTGATGAGCATTCCATCAAGCCCAAGGCTGGCCATGCTGGATATGCGCAGAGCCTGTTGGAGCGCTTTCGCCTCCTGTTCATTCATGCATAAAATATTCACAAATGGCAGAACTTCGACCGCAGCTTTCGCCTCGAAAGGTGCAGCTGAATAGACCACGCGTGCACCCTGAGACCGCGCCAAGCGGGCCGCGTGTCGTTGATGCGCGGTTTCATTTTGCATGACCAGCCAATCACCCTCGCGGACCGGAAGCAACCATTCGGTGAGCTGCGCTTCGCTCATCGCCGTATTCGCTCCAGAATATATTGTGATGGCGTTTTCACCATCAGCGGCCACGGTGATGATTGCGTGACCAGAGGCACAGGGCAGACGGGCAATTGCATCATCTGCCACACCCAAAGACACAAGCCGCTCAAGCAGCCAATCCCCATCGCGGCCCACCGCTCCCAAATGCACCAGATCCGCACCGGCTTGAACCATAGCCACGGATTGATTGGCTCCCTTGCCGCCCAGGCCTTGATCTAGGCCTGTCGCCGCAAGGGTCTCCCCAGGCGAGGGAATATGCGGCACCTGGTAAAAATAATCGGCATTGATAGAGCCGAAATTATAAACCGTCATCTGATATTACAGGCGGCAATTGCCGCCATATTGAGAATGTCATTCACCGAAGACACGGTTGAGCAAATCTGAATTGGTTTGTCGATGCCTGTCAAAATCGGTCCGATCACCGTCGCACCACCCATTTCCTGCATCAATTTAACCGAGATCGAAGCAGAATGCCGCGCTGGAACCACCAAGACATTGGCCGGGCCAGATAGGCGGCTGAACGGGTATTTCTTCATCTCATTGACGTTGAGCGCGACATCCACCGCCATCTCACCTTCGAATTCAAAATCAACCCCACGTTTCTGCAAAACATCCGGAGCAATGCGCATCTTTTCGGCGCGCTCTGAAATTGGATAGCCAAAGGTCGAAAAGCTGACAAAAGCCACGCGCGGCTCCAAGCCCAAGGCACGCGCCACGCTCGCACCACGTTCAGCGATATCGGCAAGGTCATTTTCATTAGGCCACTCATGAACCAATGTATCAGCGATCAAAATAATTTTGCCTTTTGATAAAATAGCTGTCACCCCAACCGCGCCATCATGTGGACCGACGTCATAAACATGGCTGATCAATTCCAAAACATGCGCTGATTTGCGTGTCACGCCCGTTACCAGACCATCGCCGTGGCCATGGGCAAGCATCAAAGATCCAAAAACATGTCGATCACGAGCCGCAAGACGATGCACGTCCGTTGTATCAAAGCCCTTGCGCTGCAAACGCTGGTAAAGATAATTTTTATAATCTTCCAAATGTTCGGTATTGGCGGCGTTGACCACTTCCAACTCGCCAGCCGCATCACCAAGTCCCGCGGCCTCCAATCTTTGGCGCACATCGCTCTCCCGACCGACAACTATGGATTTTCCAAAGCCTTGGCGTTGATATAGAACCGCCGCACGCAAGACCCGCTCATCATCCCCTTCCGCAAAGATGATCCGAGCCTGAGCGGAGCGGGCGCGCGCGTTGATACCGCGCAAAATACTCGCGGTGGGATCCATGCGAGTTTTCAAAGACAACTCATAGCCATCCATATCCACAATCGGCCGGCGGGCAGCACCTGTGTCCATACCGACCCGCGCAACCGCGGGCGGAATACGGTAGATCAACCGGGGATCAAAGGGTGTTGGAATGATGTAATCGCGGCCAAAACTCAGCTGCGTACCATAGGCCAAAGCCACCTCATCTGGTACTTCCTCACGCGCCAAATCTGCAAGCGCGCGTGCACAAGCAATCTTCATTTCGTCGTTGATCGCGCGGGCGTGAATATCTAATGCCCCACGGAACAAATACGGAAAACCCAATACATTGTTGACCTGATTGGGATAGTCTGACCGGCCCGTCGCCACAATCGCATCCGGGCGAACAGCATGGGCCTCTTCGGGCGTGATTTCCGGATCTGGATTTGCCATGGCAAAAATCACCGGATCTGGGGCCATACTTTTTACCATCTCCGAGGTGACAGCGCCCTTGACTGAAACACCCAAAAACACATCTGCGCCCGACATGGCGTCTTCCAAACTCCGCAATTCTGTTGAAATTGCATGGGCAGATTTCCATTGGTTCATACCTTCGGTACGTCCTTGGTAAATCACACCCTTGGTATCGCAGACGATACAATTGTTATGTTTGGCTCCCATGGATTTCAAAAGCTCTATGCAAGCAATCCCAGCCGCACCGGCACCGTTTAAAACAATTTTAACGTCCTGAATTTTCTTTCCAGACAGATGCAGCGCATTGATCAAACCTGCGGCACAGATCACAGCTGTGCCGTGCTGGTCATCGTGGAAAACCGGGATGTCCATAACCTCTTTCAAGGCTTGTTCAATGATGAAACACTCAGGTGCCTTGATGTCTTCGAGGTTAATTCCCCCAAACGTCGGCCCCATAAGCTTCACGGCATTGATAAACTCCTCAGGATTTTCTGTGTCTAACTCGATATCTATCGAGTTCACATCCGCAAAGCGTTTAAACAGAACCGCCTTACCTTCCATAACCGGCTTGCTGCCCAAAGCGCCGAGATTGCCAAGTCCTAAAACGGCCGTTCCGTTCGAAATCACAGCGACAAGATTGCCTTTATTGGTATAGTCATAGGCCAGTTCAGGATTGTCGGCGATGGCCACACAGGGCACTGCAACACCTGGCGAATAGGCCAGGGATAGATCGCGTTGTGTTGTCATTGGCACAGAGGCTGTAATCTCAAATTTACCAGGTGTTGGTTCCAGGTGGTAGGCCAGCGCATCGGCGTCCGTGACTTTGTTATTGGGCATTCCATCACTCCGTTTAGAATTAGTTTAATATTAAACTATCTGTTTCACTGGTGCAATTCGATTTTTAGCAGACCCCCCGCAAAGAGCGTCTGCGCCATCTAGGCCTTGAACCATTACCCATCAACCTTGCGCCACCTTCGCGCCAGAATGAACCACCACCAACCAGAGGTCAAACCAATTCAAAATCAGTCCCGATGATCGCTTTCTTTCGTCGCAATTTTTGCCTAATACTTGCGACAAATGGAGATCAATCTGTGAGCAAGCCCGACCAGTCTGTCACGCCCATGATGGCACAGTTTCTTGAGATCAAGGAGGAATACCCCTCCGCCCTATTGTTTTATCGCATGGGAGATTTTTATGAGCTGTTTTTTGACGATGCTATAGCGGCGGCACAGGCGCTCGATATTACTCTTACAAAACGCGGCAAACACCAAGGCGCGGATATTCCCATGTGCGGGGTCCCGGTGCATGCGGCAGAGGGTTACTTGCTCAACCTCATTCGAAAAGGGTTTCGCGTGGCTGTCTGCGAACAGCTGGAAAATCCAAAAGAGGCAAAGAAGCGGGGCGCTAAATCGGTTGTGAAACGCGGCGTTGTGCGGTTGGTCACCCCGGGCACATTAACCGAAGACACGCTGTTGCACCCCCGAGAAAGTAACTTTTTGGCCAGTTTTATTCAGGTCCGCAGCCAAAGTTGTCTCGCCTGGGTGGATATTTCGACCGGAGATTTGCGCTATAGCCCCTGCCCGCCTGTGCGATTGGGGCCGGAGCTGGCTAGGCTGGCCCCAGCTGAGGTGCTTGTGGCCGAAAGATCCGTGAATGAAACTTTGGAAATTATCAGCGAGGCCGGCGCAGCCGCGACAGAGTTGCTTCAAGAGGTTTTTGACAGCACCGCCGGCGTAGATAGAATTTGCAAGGCCTATGGGGTTCGAGATCTTAGTGGCCTTGGTGAATTTGGCCGTGCCGATATCGCCGCCATTTCTGGACTTATTGAATATCTTTCCACCACCCAAAAGGGCCAATTGCCACTTCTGAGACGTCCGGTTTATGAGGCGCGGGATGATTTTGTCGCGATAGATGCAGCAACCCGCAAGAATCTTGAGCTCACCCAAACGCTCGCTGGAGAAAGATCCGGCTCATTGTTGTCGGTTGTCGATCGATCTGTGACCGCGGCCGGAGCACGGCTTCTGGCCCGCCGCATCACTACACCCTCTCAACGTTTGGCAACTATCGAAGAGCGCGCTTCTGCGGTGGCGTTTTTTGGTGAGCAAAGCGGTTTGCGTGGTGCGGTACGCACAGCCTTGAAGCAATTACCTGATGTTGAACGCGCGCTGGGGCGTGTGGCACTCGATCGAAGTGGTCCTAGAGATTTGCGAGCACTTGGGAACGGCATCGTCCAAGCGGCGCAGGTACATGCGCTTTTGCAACAACACGATTTACCGCCACTCCTGCAAAATGCTGCGGCTGATCTAAAGGGCTTTGAAGGCCTGTCTGATGAATTGGATCGCGCCTTAGTCGCAGAGCCGCCCCTTCTGGCGCGTGATGGCGGGTTTGTCGCCACTGGCTATTCAGCAGAGCTGGATGAGACGACAGCACTGCGTGATGAGGCGCGGTCAATCATTGCCAAGATGCAAGCAGAATATGCAGGCCAGTGCGAGATCTCGTCATTGAAAATAAAGCATAACAATGTGCTGGGATATTTCATTGAAACCACAGCAACCCACGCCCAGCGCATGATGGCGGCACCGTTGAGTGAGACCTTTATTCACCGACAAACCACGGCCAATGCAGTTCGTTTCACGACGGTCGAACTGGGCGATTTAGAAACTAAGATCCTAAATGCCGCCGGCCGTGCCACGGGGTTGGAGCTTGAAATTTTTGCCGGTCTTCGCGCGCAGGTTTTAGATCATGCCGGCGCACTGCAAGCTTTGGCGGTCTCGATTGCAGAAATAGATGTTGCCGCGGCGCTTGCCGAATTGGCCATGTCCGAAGGCTGGGTCCGGCCGGTATTGAATGACAGCCGTGACTTTATCATTGAGCAGGGGCGTCATCCCGTGGTCGAAGCGGCCATCAAAGCGCAAGCCACAACGGTTTTTGTTGCGAATGATTGCCAGTTGACCAGTAACGATGATATGATCTGGCTGCTCACCGGGCCAAATATGGCAGGTAAATCAACATTTTTGCGCCAAAATGCCTTAATTGCGCTTTTGGCACAGGCCGGATCCTTCGTGCCAGCAGCTCGGGCTGAAATCGGTATTGTTTCACAGATTTTCAGCCGCGTTGGAGCCGCCGATGATTTGGCCCGAGGGCGGTCAACTTTTATGGTGGAGATGGTAGAAACCGCCGCAATTCTGAACCAAGCAGATGACCGCGCCCTGGTTATTTTAGATGAAATTGGCCGCGGAACATCAACCTATGACGGGCTATCCATTGCCTGGGCAACACTGGAACATTTACACGACGTCAACCGGTGCCGAGCGTTATTTGCCACGCATTACCATGAGCTCACCCAACTCACTGCTAAATTGCGCCATGTGGACAATGCAACTGTCACCGTTCGGGAATATCAGGGCGATGTTGTATTCCTACATGAGGTGAAAAAAGGTGCGGCGGATCGATCTTATGGGGTGCAAGTGGCCAAGCTGGCCGGTCTGCCACAATCGGTTTTAGAGCGGGCAAAGGTGGTGCTTGACGCTTTGGAACGCGGCGAACGCGAGGGGCATAGCAAGCAAAAAGCCCTGATCGACGATTTGCCACTATTTTCCTCAGTGGCGATGTCAGCATTTGCGCCTTCTACTCAGTCTGAACTTGAAAAAGCTTTTGAAGCGATCCAACCCGATAGTTTGAGCGCCAAACAGGCCTTAGATCTTATTTATGATCTGAAATCAAAGCTGTGACTATAAAGGGCGGCCCTTATTATACCGCCCTTGTCACATAGGTTTTTATGAGGCCTTAGCCTGGCGTCGAAGACACGCCGACTTGCGCCGGGCGCAAGAGGCGATCATGTAACATGAAACCTTCGGTCATCACCTGAATGATATCCCCTGCCTTTGTTCCTGGAACCGGCGCTTCAAACATTGCTTCATGATTTTGTGGATCAAACCGCTCACCAATTTCTGGCGAAATAGCTTCGATGCCATGTTTCTTAAAGACATTGACAACCTCGCGCATGGTGAGCTCAACCCCCTCAATCAAAGCTGCTGAAACTTCACGCTGGTCATCTGTCGCAGCCTCAAGCCCACGCTTGAGATTGTCATAGACCGGCAGTAGATCACGGGCGAGCTTTGAGCCGCCGTAGTTCTCAGCTTCTCTGCGATCACGATCACCGCGTTTGCGGGCATTTTCCGCATCTGCCAGAGCCCGCATCCACCGATCCTTGAGCTCATCACGTTCGGCGCGCAGAGCATCAAGCTCTAACTCCTCTTCGGTGTATTCTTCGTCACCATATTCTTCTTCTTCGGCAAGACTCACGTCCTGGAGAAACTCGTCTTCATGTTCTTTTGCCATCTGGACCTAACCTCGATCAGATAAAACCCGCCCGACCATTTGAGCGGTATAATTCACGATTGGCACGATCCGACCATAATTCAGACGCGTGGGTCCGATTACGCCAATAGCGCCAACCACCTTTTGGTCCGCGTTCATATAGGGAGAAACCACCAAAGAGGAACCCGAAAGTGAAAATAGTTTGTTCTCAGAGCCAATAAAAATGCGAACGCCCTCAGCTTCATCGGTTAATTGCAAGAATTCCGCTATATCTCGCTTGCGTTCAAGGTCATCAAAGAGCACCCGTACCCGCTCCAAATCCTCAGCTGTGCCGGTGGTCTCGAGGAGATTCGATCTGCCGCGAACAATTAATCGCTCATTATCACCGCCAGCGTCCTGCATGACGGCCACTCCAGCCTCAACCAAGCCCGTGGTCAAAACATCTAATTCAGAGCGGTGTTTTTCGATCTCCGCGACAATTGTAGATTTCAACTCTTGCAATGTCCGGCCCTGACCAATGGCATTCAAAAAATTCACTGCTTCGCGTATTTGGCTGGGGGTTTGACCCAAAGGTGGGCAAAATACCCGGTTTTCAACCTCGCCATTGGCAAAAACCAAAACTGCCAGCGCACGATCAGTCGCCAAAGACACAAATTCAATATGCTTTATGGGCGAAGATTTTTTTGGCGCGAGAACCAAAGATGCGCCGCGCGTAAGTCCAGATAGGGCGCTGGACATACGATCAAGCATGCCTGTTATACTGTCATTTTCTTCCATCGTAGCGGAAATTTTGCGCTGCGCGGCCTTGTCGGGCTCGCCAACTTCCAAGATCCCGTCGACAAACATACGCAGACCAAGTTCCGTTGGCTGACGGCCAGCAGAGGTATGCGGGCTATCGAGTAGGCCAAGAAGCTCTAAGTCTTTCATGACATTGCGAATGGTGGCGGCACTCACGGGTTCGGTCATATGCTGGGTTAACGTGTTGCTGCCCATCGGTTCTCCCGAAGACAAGTAACTTTCCACAACCCGCTGAAACACTTCACGGCTGCGGGCATCCATTTCTGAAAATAACTCTGTCGACGAGTCCATTCACCTAAGCCTTGCTATTTGTGGTCCTCTTCGCATATTCGCGCATGAACAGTGAGAGGACAAGCTATGCGACCATCCAATCGAGAATTAAATCAAATGCGTGACATTGTGATTGAAACAGACGTCACCCGACATGCAGAGGGATCTTGTTTGATCAAGATTGGCGACACGCATGTGCTTTGTACAGCCAGTTTGGAAGACCGCGTGCCGCCTTTTCTGCGGAACTCGGGGTTGGGTTGGGTCACGGCAGAATATGGGATGCTGCCCCGCGCCACCCATACAAGAATGCGCCGCGAGGCCAAAAATGGTCAATCGGGGCGTACGCAAGAGATTCAGCGTCTCATTGGGCGGAGTTTGCGCGCCGGTGTGGATCGCGTCGCCTTGGGTGAGCGGCAGATCAGTATCGATTGTGACGTGATCCAGGCAGATGGCGGGACACGCTGCGCTGCGATTACAGGTGGCTGGGTTGCGCTTAAGCTTGCCGTTCAAAAACTCATGAAGGCTGGGGATGTTATCAGCGATCCGCTTTTAGATCCTGTGGCTGCGGTGAGCTGCGGTATCTATGCCGGCCAAGCAGTTTTGGATTTAGACTATCCCGAGGACAGTGAAGCCGGGGTTGATGGCAATTTCGTTATGTTGGGATCGGGCAAATTGGTAGAAGTCCAAATGTCGGCTGAGGGCTCAACATTCTCGCGCGACCAAATGGGGCAACTGATAGATCTGGCTGAAGCGGGCGTGGCGCAATTGGTCGCTGCTCAATTGGCGGCCGTTGGCTGATGCGAGCGCTCACCGAACCAAAGATCGTTCTAGCCAGTCATAACAAAGGCAAATTGCGCGAAATTCAGGCGCTTTTGGCACCCTTTGGTGTCGCATGCGTGAGTGCTGGCGATCTAGGACTGGACGAGCCGGCGGAAACAGAAACAAGTTTCGCAGGAAATGCGCGTCTGAAGGCGCATTTTGCGGCCCAAGCAACAGGTTTGCCGGCTCTGTCTGACGATAGTGGCATCTGTGTCGACGGGTTAGCTGGCGCTCCGGGGGTTTACACGGCTGATTGGGCGGAAACCTCCAATGGCCGCGATTTTACGATGGCGATGACGCGGGTTTGGGAAAAGCTGGAGGCGGCCGATGCGCCCTTTCCGCGCCATGCGCAGTTTAATTGTACATTGTGCCTGGCTTGGCCAGACGGTCACGATGAGGTTTTTGCTGGTATCGTACCGGGCCAAGTGGTCTGGCCAATGCGCGGCATTCATGGGTTTGGCTTTGATCCCATGTTTCAACCCGATGGGTATGATCAAACATTTGCTGAAATGCTCCCGGAACATAAACACCCGATCAGTCATCGGGCGGATGCCTTCAAAAAATTGGTGTCTGGCTGCCTCACATGATGGAAGATTGGCACCATGGCGGGTTTGGCCTTTATATCCATTGGCCGTTTTGTGAAGCAAAATGCCCGTATTGTGACTTTAATTCCTATGTCAATGCAGCGGTAGACAACGATATATGGGAAAAGGCTCTCCTGAGCGAATTGGATCGCCATGGGGCCCTGACCCGGGGTCGTGTGTTGAATTCAGTTTTTTTCGGAGGGGGTACGCCAAGCTTGATGCCGCCCCAAATGGTTGAGCGCCTGATTGATCGCGCGCGGGTGCATTGGTCTTTCGCGAATGATATTGAAATCACGCTTGAGGCCAACCCGTCCTCGGTTGAAGCCTCGCGATTTGCTGATTTTCGCGCCGCCGGAGTGAACCGAATATCCATGGGAATTCAGGCGCTAAACGATCCCGACTTAAAGCGCCTCGGTCGGTTGCACTCCGTGGCAGAAGCGCGATCCGCCCTCACTGTCGCGAAGACATATTTTGACCAGGTCAGTTTTGATTTGATCTATGCACGGCAAGATCAGACGCTTGAAGACTGGCAAGAGGAGCTCAACGAAGCCATAGATATGAGCGCGGGGCATCTGTCATTGTATCAACTTACAATTGAACCTGGAACGGCCTTTGGCTTTCGGGCGCAGGCAGGGAAATTGGCAGGGTTGCCCAATGAAGACTTAAGCGCTGATATGTTTGATGTGACCAATGAGATCTGCGCCAAAGCGGGGCTATACGCTTATGAAGTGTCCAACTACTCACATAAGTCATTGGAATCTAGACATAATAACATTTATTGGCGCGGTGGCGACTATGTCGGAATAGGGCCCGGGGCCCATGGCCGCTTGACCCTGGGAGGCAAGCGCCACGCCACAAGAACAGCTCTCGCGCCCCAAGCCTGGTTGGAGCGGGTAGAGTTCCAAAAGAGCGGCACCAGTCACCAAGAAACATTAACCCCGCAAGATCACGCCAATGAGCTTATCATGATGGGGTTGCGAATATTAGATGGAATTTCTCGAACGCGCATTGAGAGCGTCGCCAATGCGCCGCTCGATATTCCAAGTCACCTGCTGGACATGCGCCTGCTGGACCTTCGCGAAAATCAACTTCGCGCCACAAAATCGGGTCGCCCACTTTTGAATCAACTGGTCCAAGCCTTGATATATTAAAGCCCTGCTAGGTGGCGACACAGCTCATCGAGCTGCTCTAGATTTTTATAGCGGATGGTAATCGAACCGCCCTCTTGTCCCGGGTTATGCGTGATGGAGACCGCCATTTTAAGAGCTGCGGAAAGATCACCTTCAAGCGCACGCGTATCTGCGTCTTTGGCAGGTCTTGGCATGCGGTCTTTGCTGGGCGCTTTCGGTTCTTTCACCAATTTTTCCGTCTGTCGAACAGACAACCCACGCGCCACAACAACACGTGCCAAATCAGAGGCATTGGGCGCCGTAATCAATGCGCGCGCGTGACCACTTGACAGGCTGCCATTGATGACAAGAGCTTGAACATCTTTTGGAAGCGCCAGAAGGCGCAGAACATTTGCGATATGTGGGCGCGATTTGCCAAGCGCTTCGGCCATCTGCTCTTGCGTGTGACCAAATTTATCCATGAGCTGGCGATATCCAATCGCCTCCTCGATGGGGTTGAGGTCTGCGCGCTGGATATTTTCGATAATTGCGATCTCGAGAACGTCCAAATCAGAAAATTCCCGCACCACAATGGGCAATTCATGTAGCTGGGCGAGCTGGGAGGCCCGCCACCGCCGTTCCCCCGCGACGATTTCATATTCGCCGGTTTTTTCTGGATGCGCACGCACGACCAGCGGTTGAATAATACCCTTCGAACGAATTGACCCGGCAAGATCGTTTAATTCATCAACATCAAAATGCCGACGCGGTTGGTCCGGATTGGGGTGCACATTTTCGATTGGCACAAGCATATCACTGCGCCGCTCAGAGCTGCTGGGCCCTTTGTCACCGACTGTCTGTTCAATATCAGCCATCAGCGCCGATAGGCCCCGACCGAGACCTCTTTGGCGTTTGGGGGTATTGGCCATTTTATATCCTAACTCTTTATCATCTGCGTGCCAAAATTTCTTGTGCAAGGGCGCGATAGGCCTCTGCGCCTTTGGATCGGCTATCATAACTCAACACGGGCATCGCAAAGGACGGCGCCTCGCTTATCCTCACGTTTCGCGGAATGACCGTTTTAAATATCAATTCGCCCAAGTTTTCCCGCGCATCTTCCTCGACTTGCAAGGATAGACGATTGCGCGCGTCGTACATTGTCAGCACCACCCCTTCAATTCGAAGATCTGGGTTGCCGAGATCTCGCACCTCTCGCACGGACATCAACAATTGCGACAGACCCTCTAAAGCGAAAAATTCGCTTTGCAAAGGAATGATAAGGGCGTGGGCTGCTATCAAGGCGTTTACTGTTAGGACGTTGAGAGACGGCGGACAATCCAACAATATATAATCGTATTTTGACAGATCTGAGTTGCTCAAAACTTTACGCAACATCTCACTTCGGTTTTTCGCGCTGGCCAATTCAATGTCCGCAGAGCTGAGATCTGTTGTCGATGGAACAAGGTCGATGTTTTCGATATCTGTTTTTTGAATAAACCGAGGTTCCACTTGGGTGCCGATCAAAACATCATAGGTTGTGAATGCGCGTGCATCCGCATGGGAGCCAAGCCCTGTTGACGCGTTTCCCTGGGGATCAAGATCCATGACCAGCACTTTAAAACCAGCTTCCGCGATTGCGGCTGCCAAATTTAGGGTTGTGGTTGTCTTCCCGACCCCGCCTTTTTGGTTGGCGATGGCGAATATTTTTTGTTTAGGCTGCTGCACGTCGAATATTCCTGATTTTCAACACCGCTGCGTGAATGTCTGTCTGGCTCGGCACGATGTCGTGCTCAAATGACCATGATTTTTGCGCCGCTGCAAGTTCATCCTGATGACTTTGGCCCTTCATGAACAAACATACGCCGTCGGCTTCAACAAAAGTTTCTGCATATTCTAAAAGCTTGGGCAAAGCTGCTAGAGCGCGCGCAGAAACGGTAGCGGCCCGAGCAAGGGTTAAAGATTCAATCCTAGAGCTGTGGATTTCACAATTTAACTCTAAAGTAGCCGCTGCTTGACGAAGGAAAGCGGCCTTTCGCAGGTCACTTTCAACCAATATAACGCAAGTGGAGGGGGAGATTTCTTTCAAACAAATCGCCACAACGATGCCAGGAAACCCACCACCGCTGCCAATATCGATCCAATAATCAGACAGCTTTGCCAGTGCGATGATTTGTGCCGAATCTTCAATATGACGGCTCCAGATGTTTGAAATACTGCCCTTTGCGATCAAGTTGATAACCGGATTCCACTTTTTAACGAGCGCAACGAACTCATTGAGCTGCGCCGTTGTTTCACGTGAAACACTCAGGCTGGTAAGGTTTTCTTGCCTCGTCATCCGGTATTTTTCAAACCTTGGGACTTGATGCTTAACAAAACAGCCGTCAAAGCAGCAGGCGTCACCCCTTCGATATTCTTAGCAGCACCAAGCGACTCTGGACGCGCTGCATTTAGTTTTGAAATCAACTCAGATGACAAACCAGGAACCCCCGCGTAATGAAAACCTTTTGGAATCTTAACGCTCAAATCCCGGGCCAAAGCGTCAATATCGCGGCTCTGGCGCTCTATATAAGTTACATAGAGCGCCTCTCGTGCGGCCTGATCCAAAGACGCCGTATCACACTCAGCTAACCCTGAGGCCAGACCGGAGAGATTAGAAACCGTCACCCCGGGAATTGACAGCAGCTCATGCCCATTGCGACGACGCCCATCCAGACCAAGCTCTATTCCCACCTGACGGGCTTGGTTGGGTGAAACAGCCATTGATGACAACAGCGCACGGCACTTGTCTAAACGCTTCATCTTTTTCTGATAGGCGTCAAATCTAGACGCCGATACAAGGCCGGAAGTGTAACCTTGCTCGGTTAACCGCTGATCGGCGTTGTCAGCACGCAGCTTTAATCGAAACTCTGCCCGTGATGTAAACATCCGATAAGGCTCAGTTGCGCCGCGTGTTATTAAATCGTCAATCATCACCCCAATATAGCTGGTACTACGATCAAATGTGACGGGCGACACGCCCTTAAGCCGCTTCGCAACACCAATGGCTGCAACTAAGCCTTGGGCTGCAGCCTCCTCATAACCAGTGGTTCCATTAATTTGGCCGGCCAAAAACAATCCACCCATCAAGCTTGATTCCAAGTCACTTGATAGCCCTTGGGGATTAAGAAAATCATATTCTATGGCATAGCCCGGTTGTTGAATTTCAACGTTCTCCAGCCCCACAATCGACCTGACATAGGCTTTTTGAACATCTTGCGGCAAAGACGTTGAAATGCCATTGGGATACACGCAATTTGTCATAAGCCCTTCCGGCTCCAAAAATACTTGATGGCTCGACTTATCGGCAAAACGGGTTATTTTATCTTCAATAGAAGGGCAATACCGCGGCCCAATACCCTCTATATGCCCGCCATACATTGCCGATTTATCAATATTCTCCCGAATAATGTCGTGGGTTTGGCTGTTTGTATGGCTGATGCCGCAGCTCACCTGCCGCACCGTTGGTCCTTTCGAAAGAAACGACAACATGACTGGATCAGAATCTGCGGGTTGAAGCTCCAACTGACGCCAATTAATGGTATCCCCATTCAGACGGGGTGGTGTACCCGTTTTCAATCGGCCAAATACAGCGCCCAAAGATTCCATCTTCTGCGACAGCACATCAGCCGCTTTTTCTCCCATGCGACCGGCAGAAACTCTTTTGTCGCCGATGTGTATGACGCCCCGCATGAAAGTCCCGGCCGTCAGAATCACCGAATGGGCAAGAATTTCTGAGCCATCGGCCAAACGAACACCTGTCACGAAGCCGCCACTTGACATTAGATCCGCCGCCTCGCCTTCGATCAGCGTATAATCTTGCTTTGCTAAAAGAGCCTGTATCGCCTGTAGATACAGCGTTCGGTCTGATTGTGTCCGTGGCCCCTGTACAGCGGGACCTTTGCTTCTATTGAGCAGACGAAATTGAATGCCAGACAAATCGGCCGCTGTGCCCATGATCCCATCAAGAGCATCAATCTCGCGCACCAAATGGCCCTTACCCAGCCCCCCAATTGCCGGGTTACATGACATCACGCCAACTTTGCTCTGATCCAAGGTCACAAGCGCTGCCCGCAAGCCATACCTGCAAACCGCATGAAGCGCTTCACAACCAGCGTGGCCGCCACCTACAATCACAACATCAAAATGTTTCACGTGAAACGCGCCCCCTACTTCCCCAAACAAAAGCTTGAAAAGATTTCATCCAAGACAGATTCTATATCAATCCGACCAAAAACAAAATCCAATTCACTAAGCGCAAAATAGAGCTCCTGGCTGGCGAGCTCAAACGGCAGCGGATCGGATTGGACAAGCGTCAAAACACGCCCAAGAAAAGATTCCGCCGCACGCAACCCAGTGATTTGCCGCTCTCGAATGGCAACCACATCCGTTGGCGTTTTCACCGCCAATCGTTCAGCAATTAGGTTCAATAGCTCTGATACGCCTTGACCGGTTTTCCCAGAGACCGCCTCGACATCAAGCCCGCGCTCATCTCCTTTATTCAGCCGAACAATATCACCATCGCGCATTGTAATCGCAAGAGGCTCGCCTTCCTCTTCTATCAGAAACACACGAATATCAGCAGCATCTGCCATTTCGTAGGCTTTTGAAATACCTAGTTTTTCTATCTCATCTTTAGAATCGCGCAAACCCGCTGTATCCAAAAAGCTCACCGCAAGCCCCTGCAAATCCACCCGACACTCAATGACATCTCGCGTCGTTCCAGCCACATCTGAAGTTATCGCAGCCTGTCGTCCTACAATAGAGTTGAGCAAAGTGGATTTACCAACATTTGGCGCACCAATGATCGCAACCGTAAAACCAGTGCGAATTTTAGCCGCCACAGTAGATCGCTCCAAAATAGCAGAAATAGAAGCGCGCGTTTCTTCGACCAAATGGATCACCTCAACAGACAGATCATCCGGAATTTCTTCATCCGAAAAGTCGATGCTGGCCTCCAAAAGAGCCGCTGCGCGCAACAACTTGCCACGCCACCGCTCTCCAGCATCCCCAAAACTTCCGTCTAAAACGCGAATAGCCTGCTGACGCTGCGATTCGGTTTCAGCGTCAATTAAGTCCGACAATGCCTCAACCTGATTAAGATCTAGCTGCCCATTTTCAAGCGCCCGGCGGGTAAACTCTCCCGGCTCTGCCAGACGACAGCCCTTCTGTGCCGAAAGTTCCGACAACAGTCGCGCCACAGTGGCCAGCCCACCGTGGACTTGAAACTCAACGACACGTTCCCCTGTAAAGCTCGCGCCATTCTCAAAACAAAACACAACTGCGCGGTCGATAAGCGCCCCATCAGAGCCTCGAACCGCCCGCAAACCGATCTGGCCCACATCAGGTAGATCGCAAAATATTGATGCAATATCAAAAGCTTGTGGCCCTGATACACGGATGACAGAGACCCCTGCCCGACCTGTTGCAGTTGCCTGCGCAAAAATAGTGTCCATCACAGACACTTAGGTGTTCATAGAATCAAAGAATTCCGAATTAGATTTCGTCTGTTTCAACTTAGAAATCAGGAATTCAATCGCATCTGTCGTTCCCATCGGGTTCAAAATCCGTCTCAACACATAAGTTTTTTGCAAATCGACTTTATCGACCAGCAAATCTTCCTTACGCGTACCTGATTTCAAAACATCCATTGCCGGGAACACCCGCTTGTCAGCAACTTTGCGATCCAAAACAATTTCGGAATTGCCAGTACCTTTGAATTCCTCAAAAATAACTTCATCCATGCGGCTACCAGTATCAATCAAAGCTGTCGCAATAATGGTCAAAGAGCCGCCCTCTTCGATATTTCGAGCCGCCCCAAAAAAGCGCTTTGGCCGCTGCAAAGCATTCGCATCCACACCACCGGTCAAGACTTTACCTGATGAAGGCACAACCGTGTTAAACGCCCGACCCAATCGGGTAATTGAATCCAACAAGATGACAACATCACGTTTGTGTTCAACCAAACGTTTTGCTTTTTCAATCACCATTTCAGATACAGCAACGTGACGCGTCGCAGGCTCATCAAAAGTAGAGCTCACAACCTCTCCCTTCACAGACCGCTGCATATCGGTCACCTCTTCCGGCCGCTCATCAATCAATAGAACAATCAAATAACATTCCGGGTGGTTTCGTTCTATCGAATTGGCAATGTTTTGTAATAAAACAGTTTTACCTGTACGTGGCGGCGCAACGATCAAAGACCTCTGACCTTTACCAATCGGCGCAACCAAATCAATAATCCGTGCCGAACGATCCTTCGTTGTTGGATCTTCGAGCTCCATATTCAACCGCTCATCTGGATAAAGCGGCGTCAGGTTTTCAAATGCCACCTTGTGACGCGCATGTTCTGGATTCTCAAAGTTGATCTTCTCAACCTTAGTCATACCAAAATAACGCTCAGTATCCTCTGGCGCCTTAATGATACCCTCAATGGTATCCCCCGTTCGTAGTGAAAACTGCCGGATCATTTCTGGTGATACATAAATATCGTCTGGACCCGGCAGATAATTTGCCTCAGGTGACCGCAAAAAACCAAAACCGTCTTGAAGCACTTCCAAGACCCCATCGCCGGAAATCTCTGCGCCGTCTTCCGCACGCTCTTTTAAAATCGAGAACATCATATCGCCCTTACGCATGGTCGAAGCGTTCTCAATTTCCAGTTCCTCTGCCATAGAAAGCAGATCTTTTGGGCTTTTCGCCTTTAACTCGGCCAAAGTCACACGGTTACTTGTCATGGAGTCTCTTCCTGCCAAAGGTTCCCCTAGGCACCACAGATGTTATTAAGAAAAAGCGATCCCGGGCGGGCGCACCCTCTCGTTACTCAAAAGCAAAGGATGAGTCAAATATTACAGGCTTATTCAAAATGGACGAACTACAACCATAATAACGATCACCAACAATAAGACTGTCGGCACCTCATTTATTATTCTGTAAGTTTTTCCAGTCAGCTGATTGTCACCCAGCTCAAAATCTCTTTGCCGCTTGGCCAACCAAAAATGAAACCATGTCATTGCTATAATGGAAATGAGCTTAACCCAAGGCCAGATATCTGACCAATCTAACACTCCAGGTATCACCGCCAAAGACAGGCCAAAACCCCAAGTGGTAAGCATAGCAGGCGTCATGATGACCTTTAACAATTTTGATTCCATAATGGAAAATAAACGATCAGTCTGAGAAGGAACCTCTACTTTTTCGCTATGATGTACAAAAAGCCGTGGCAGATAAAAAATTCCAGCCATCCAGGAAATTACCGAAATTATATGGCCAGCTTTCAACCATGGGTACATCGCAATTAAGTAATCTATCATTTCACGGTACCTTCCCCACTTTATATTATAATAATATTAGATGATTTTAGTAGAGAGATGTAGTGCTGGTGAATTCTGTGGATCAAATTTTATCTATGTATTTATGAACAGGTGGATAAAAACATCAATAAAAACACAACATGAAAATTATTTACTTAAAAGCAAAAACTTAAAAAATATCTTTGTGTATAACCCTGTTGATTAAAACCATTAACCATATCAAAGGGCAAATTATCATCAGCAGAAAATTGTCCATATCCACAGAAGATAAATTCACTGAAAGATTCTAAATCTTAATGAAACTCAGTAAGAATTCTTGTATTTGCAAAAGACC
>Ga0228619_1000121_pt1 | contig 33586 bp, 28 predicted proteins | sample 22DmetaG_FD_190065 | JGI IMG/M metagenome (GOLD analysis project Ga0228619, IMG submission 190065) | Seawater microbial communities from Monterey Bay, California, United States - 22D | ecosystem: Environmental > Aquatic > Marine > Coastal | place: USA: California | collected 2016-10-12 | reverse complement strand
GCCCGGTGTCTAAAAAATGTGTTTTGAACGTCCGTTCTACTGGTCAAGTAACTTCCATCCCACGTAGCTTGAAACCCATTGCTGTTCCATTTCCCATTGGATTGCGCTCGAGTGCCAGAATAATCTGTTCCAATCAAATACTGCTGTCCTTCCACATTGATCGTCCCCTTCTCTCGGCGTATGAAATTTGCCCCTACTGACGACGCAAGCTGGTTTCCAACAAACCCTTTATTTCTCGTGTTCCAATCGCGGTCAAACTCGACAGCACGGTACTGTTCTATGGGTGTGAAATTGCGTTCTCTCGCTTCAATAGCGATCTTTGTGCGAAGGATCCAATTGGGAATGGAGTCTTTCGAGAGTGCAATGTCGCCAGTTAATTTTGCATGCGCTGCAATGCTCTGATCGTCGTTTGCATCCAATGCCGAAAACGTGTTGACGTCATTTTTCGTGTAAGAAAGTGCGGTTTCAAGTACCAATTTCGGGCGCAACTTTATTTCTACTCCAGACGAAACCATCTGTCGCATCTTCGGTGTCACAATCAATCGAGAGGGGGCATAATCTCCCTGCTGAACTCCGAGAAGGGGAGCAACATACACAAACACTTTTCCAAGCGCATTGTAGTTACTAAAACGGTAATCTCCATTGTTGGCGCCAACAAATTCGAAGGTCGCTCGGTACACTGCTGAATCGGGATTTACGGAAGCAACCAATACCGAATCGACACCACCAACCGTAACCAATTTATACAAGTTTTGATTCTCAAAAAAACCAACTGAATCAATACTAGAGGTACGTGCCAGATCCAAGGAATCGCCAATCATTGACAACACTCCTTTTTGCCCCAAGCTCAACTCTTGCTGCAAGGATTGATTTTTTGCATCCTGTTCAGAATAGGCATTGAACCAGAACTTCATGCGTTTCGATTGATAAGTCGTTGATGTTTGAAACAACGATCGGGCATAATTTTGATCCGAATACTGGAATTCAACAACAATTCTTGAATCCTTCGTGATTTGGTTTCTTGAGGTAAATGTAACCTCTGCTGTATTGTAATCAATCACATAATCGAACTCCTGACCACGCTCTAGCAACTTTCCATCAATAAATACCTTTTCTGTTCCTGAAAGAACGATAATGAACGGTTCGTTCTCTGCACCAACCAATCGATAAGGTCCTTGATTCCCCTCAATCCCTTGAATTTTTTGCCGTTGGAACTTTCCGCGAGAAAGTGCACCACTGACCTGCGAAGTCCATTTGTGATCCGTAGCATCCGACCACTGATAATTTGCAGTCAAACCTTGGGCACGCTTCTTATATTTCATGAAATAACCCATCGGTTTGTGCAACCAAAAATCTCCCGCAATCAATTTTAAGCGCTCGTTGTACACCTGGATAAATACTTGATCAAACTCACGTAACTTGTTTGTGTTTCCCTCCGGTTGAATGGGAAGATTGTCATCCGAAACTGAAGCAAGCAACTTGAGATTGGGGGCAATCTGCCCGGAAAGCTCAAGGTTTAGCGTTGAATTGACGCCTAAGTCTTGGTTGTTTCCAAACGAAACACCTCTTGAAATACTGCCCGATTTGGTGAGGCCTGTTCCACCGAAAATGTCTGTTTGTATATTGCTCGATGTGATTAAAAACTTATCGCGGTCTCCCTTTGTCCTCGAGTAAATACTACTTGTATCCCTCAATTGATAGCGCCGGTCAAAATTAAATGGAAATACACGGTAAAAAACGCGTAACGTCGAATCACACAGTCCGCTAAGTTGCAATTCTGCTGCCGCAAAATCCAAATCAAATTCTTCGGAAGCCACCCGGGTCTCACCACAATACAGTCGAAAGGAAAGTGGGTCAATTGAAGCCGTATCCAATTTGATGGTCTGTTTAGAATATACAATGGTTTTTGCACGTAAATTCGACCCTTGCGACCACCCAATGGATGGAAGTAAAAGCAATAGTATGCCACTCAAAAAGACACGAAAAACTGACATTATCACGAATGTACAACGTTGATTGCAGAAAAATCTTGTTTCCTCAATAAATTCGAGCCCTAATTCATGACTCAAACTTGAAGTAAACGAGTGAAAATCGTATCTTTACCGTATGAAATTACTCGTGATTTTTAGTATGTTATTTATTGGTTTACAAGTGTTTGCACAGGAAAATGCGCCTACAAAAATGGATTCACTTGTTGCGATTGCGAAAGCCCAGTTAGGTGTCCCTTACAAATGGGCAACGAGCAATCCGAATGTCAGTTTCGACTGCTCAGGATTCACACACTACGTCTATAAATCAATTGGAATTAAGAGCTCACGCAGCTCCAAAGTATACGGTTCTATGGGGTCTCGTGTCTCACTGGAAGAATGCCAGGTAGGAGACTGTATCCTTTTTTCTGGAACGCAACCTGGGAGCAGAACCATAGGACATATAGGCATCGTTATAGAAAAGAATGCAAAAGGAATGAAATTTATTCATTGCTCAAGCTCAAAAAAACACTTTGGTGTGAGCATCACAGATTACTACAATTCGAATTACACAAAACGATTTTTGCAAGTCAGAAGACTTCAAACCTTCTAATGAAAAGTGCGTCAAAATTGCATTTCTAACCGCTGTTAAAAAACGTTAACTGACTCAATGTCAACAATGGTTTGCTGTACATTCGATAAAAACTGGCTTTTTGAAGAAAATTCGCGTAAAACCCATCTTATTTCTGGTCGTGTCAGCAATGGCAGCGCTGCTCTTCATACAAGTATTTCAATTGATTCATGTATTCAACAAAAAATCTGCTGAATTTAACGACCGGTTCTCAATGACACTGGAGCGCATTTCGCTCAGTCATGAAAGAGCAGAAGACATTCGCCATTACCTCAAAATTGCAAACAAAAACTTCGGAGTGCAATACAAGGACCTACTAAAAGAGGAATTTAAAAACCTCCTTTCTGTAGAAGAGTCGATTTCAATCCAAGATACATCCATCTTCGAAAACAACCAACTGCAGCATTACCTCATCATAAAGGGACGCTCCTACGATTCGATATCTGGAGTAACGGCAGAGCAAAAAGTACTGGCAAGAGACATACATGAAATTAGGGACTTGTTCCACAGCCCAGGTCATACAAATCACAATCCCGCAAAACTTGAAGTGCAACTGAACGAACGAGTGATGCAAAAAGTAATGAAAAAAGCCAGCTTCGTGAACAACATGATGATGGACATCTTCAGAAGTGAACGATATGAAGATGCATCCAAGCGATTGGATGTCGCTTTTCTAGATTCTGCACTCACAACGGAACTGAAACTGGAAAATATTCCAGACAAATTCGAGTATATGGTGGTCGACTCGAAATTGAACCCTGTTCAATTCGATCAAGCACCTAAGAACTATTCAACAACTATCGATACTTCAAAAACACACAAAACACGTCTCTTTCCAACCAATTCATTCGATGAAGAATTGTTTCTTTTTGTTCACTTCCCAAGAGAACGCGCTTTTGTATTGCGTGGTATGTGGCTCCCACTTTTGATGAACCTCTCGCTCTTGGCATTGATCGTTATCGCACTAATATTCATGTTTCGAACCATCCTCTCTCAAAAGAAATTATCAGAGATGAAAAGCGATTTCATTTCAAACATGACACATGAATTCAAAACGCCAATTTCTACAATCTCTCTTGCCTGCCAAGCAATGAATGACGAGGACATGGTTAAAAACGTGAACAAAGAAACGCAGCCCTATGTGAACATGATTAATGAGGAAAACAAACGTTTGGGCAGACTGGTAGAGCGAATTTTGCAAAGTGCAACACTTGAAAAAGGAGAACTGAAATTGAATTCAGAACCAATTATTTTAAATGAACTTGTTGAACATGTCGCAGAAAATGCGCAATTTAGAGTCATGAGTTCGGGTGGAGAGATACGAACAAATACCTCTCCAACTAAAATTCAGGTGAACGGCGATCGAATGCACATTCGCAATTTAATATCGAATTTGGTTGACAACGCCATAAAATACAGTGAGGGCAGCCCCAAGGTTACTGTTGATCTGTGCACAGATGGAGGTCAAACTAAATTAATGGTAACTGACGAAGGTATAGGCATAAAAAAAGAACACCTGAATAAAATATTTGATAAACTATATCGTATTCCTACAGGAAACGTCCACAATGTAAAAGGATTCGGACTGGGATTGAGCTATGTAAAAGCAGTCGCAGAATTACACGGATGGGACATACAAGTGAAAAGTAAATTGGGAGTAGGATCAACGTTCACGATTGTAATTAAAGAGTAAGCATGGAAAAAAGAACTTCTATTTTATTGGCCGAAGATGATGTAAATCTTGGACATTTACTACAAACCTTTTTGAAATCAAAAGGCTTTGATGTCACGCTGGCACAAAATGGAAAAATTGCATTTGACAAATTCAATTCGGACACCTATCAGTTCTGTATTTTCGATGTAATGATGCCTGAAATGGATGGCTTTACGCTTGCCAAAGAAATCAGAGAAATTGACAGGAAAGTTCCCATCTTGTTCCTCACTGCAAAGTCAATGAAGGAAGACAAGCTCGAAGGATTTTCGATTGGTGCAGATGATTACTTGACCAAGCCATTCGCTATGGAAGAATTGCTCGCTCGAATTACTGCTATTACAAGAAGAACTGAAACAACCGATTCAGAAGTTGACCAACATTACTTAATTGGAACCATTAAATATGAACCAGACATTCGTTTGTTGCACCTCAAAGATGAAGTTAAGAAACTCACGACCAAAGAAAATCAATTGCTGAAATTATTGGTTAAAAACAAAAATGAAATCTTGGATCGACAAGCCACATTGAGAGCCGTCTGGGGGGACGATAACTATTTCAACGGGCGAAGTATGGATGTCTATATTGCAAAACTCCGCAAAGCACTCAAAGAGGACGAATCCATAGAAATTATGAACGTGCACGGTAAGGGGTTCAAACTCGTAGTCAAATAAACGGGCAATTTTCCTATTTTTGCGGCTTTAAACTGAGGGCGTCAATCTGCGGATTGATTGACCAAGCAAACTTGAAAGGAAATTTCCTCGATGCAAAAAAAATTCATTTCCAATTTGGCATTAATGGTTCTTTTGAACCTATTGGTAAAGCCCATTGCCATTTTTGGAATTGATGCAGCTGTTCAAAATCGAGTAGCAACAGAAGAATATGGAATCTACTTCTCGCTGCTGAACTTCTCTTTTCTGTTCAATATTTTGTTGGACTTGGGAATCAATAATTTTACAACCAAGAGTGTGGCTCAAGCTCCGAGTGTGGCTTCAAGCTATTTAAGTAAAGTGCTGTCCTTCCGATTTTTTCTCTTCATTTTATACGGTATAGTCTCCATCACCGCCGCCTATGCTCTCGGTTGGAATGGCTATGAAATGTACTTGTTGAGCTTTCTGCTCTTGAACCAATTTATCATTACCCTAATCGCTTATGCACGTAGCTACTTTGGTGGGCTGCTCCTCTTCAAAACAGATGCAATCATTAGCATCCTTGACCGCTTCTTACTGATTCTATTCTGTGGCGTTCTCATATATACCCCCATCACAGAGACGCCATTCAAAATAGAATGGTTCATCTGGATTCAAACGCTGTGCTATGGAATTACCTTAGCCGTCGCCTCGGTAATTATTTTCACAAAATTGGGAGTCCCAAAACTCAAATTTGATTCCAAGTATTCGTACGACATTATTAAAAAAAGCTTCCCATATGCCTTGCTAATTTTCTTAATGATTATTTACACCCGATTGGATTCTGTTATGGTAGAGCGCATACATGAAAACGGAAAAGCAGAAACAGGATATTATGCAAAAGGATTCCGATTGCTCAATGCATTTTTTATGTTTGCGATGATCTTTTCAAATCTGCTATTTCCCATCTTTTCGAAAATGTTTAAGGAAAAAGAAAATGTTGCTCCTCTCCTAACAACAGCATCAAAATTATTGATCGGAGGATCCATCATGATTGCAATAATTAGCTTCTTTAACAGCGAATATATCTTAAGCCTAATCTACACTGAGGACATTTTCGAGAGCACACTCCCATTTCAATTGTTGATGTTTGGTTTTATTGGTATGTGTTCCACCATCGTTTTTGGAACCTTGCTCACTGCACGCGGTGACCTCCTGTTCTTAAATTCATTGTCTGCGATTGGGATTGGAATCAATATCACCATCAACTGGATTTTAATCCCTAACTATGGTGCAACAGGCGCAGCAGTAGCGACCTTAATCACGCAATCCATCGTCTCACTCACCCAATTTATTTATTGCATCCGTATGCTAAAGCTCTCGTTTACTCCAACGGCAGTGCTACAACTTGGTGCTTACGTTGCCCTGATTTGTTTATTGTGCTTTTACCTTCGAGCGGAGTCTGTTGCGGTATTGCTCGGAATTATCGGTGCAGCTGTATTTGCTATGATCCCCTTCAAACTGATCGACATCAAACACTTGCGGTTGATTGTCAAACAGGAAGAGTAAGAAACAACAAAACGTGTATTTGTAGGTTATTCAGCAATTTTAAACCAGAACGAGCCACCATGCCTTTCTACACCATCAAGTGCCTCATGCTCCCATATCGGTGCCAATATAGCGCGTAACTCCTCATCTTCACTTACAAAGAAATTGGGCATTATAGGCTTGTAGCGTTTGGGGTTGGAAAGCAGCATTGCTGCCAAGACATACTGTTCAGAATACGCACGATCACACATGAATTGTGGATAATCGTATGGGATATAGATGTCGTGAACATGAACAATAACACCCGGTTTCAAGTTGGGAACCAACTCAAGAAAACATACTGTCACGTCTGAATTTGGCAAACAACGATGCGAATTGTCAATAAAAAGAACATCTCCCGCCTCCAAATTGGTGATGAAATCATAATTGTCTAACGTTTCCAGGGGCTGACGCAAAACACGATCAGAAAGCGAGTCAATACTCGCTCTTGGGTGTGGATCAATTGACGTAATTTTGGTCTTAAGGTTCCCTTCAGTAATTGCTTTTCGAACAACTTTCGTGGAATTTCCAGAACCAATTTCAATGTAATGTGAAGGATTTATTTCCCTCAAAAGTGAATAAATCGACACAATGTCCAACCCTGGTAGCATTCCATTGTTCCAAACCGGTGCATCTTGATCGTCCGCTTCTCCTGATTTTTTTATACTATGAAATGTGTCTTTGAATTGTAAAAATGCATTCAAATGCATTTTATATACCTCACGTTGCGCATCGACAATCGAGTACATACCAGCATGTGCTCCTCCTTTTCCGTCTCCAGAACGCGGTTTAAAGTCCACCTTATAATCCAAAAATACATTTTGAAACTTTGCTGATAGAAACTTGTAAAATGCTCTCATGTATACTTCCTGATTTTCGAGTGGTAAACATACGGAAAATGACTAGATTGACCGAATTAATACTCCTACACATTGATGAAAGAACCAATATTTAGTGTCAGATATAATAAAATCAAAAATTGAAGGTTATAACACTCGGTTAGAAATCTTAACTTTGCGCTACTAAAATTAAGTCATGGGAACAAATACAAGTGAATTGGATCAAGAAAGGCAAAATCTATTGTTGTTCATTTGGAGGAAAAGAAAGGTTATTGGAATTGTCACAGCAATCGCCTGTGTAGCATCTGTAGTAGTTTCATTGCTCCTAACACCTCAGTTCAAATCAACAGCAATTGTATTCCCCGCAGCCACAAATACAGTTTCCTTTTCAGAACAACGAAATGCCAAAGCTGCCGCAATGGACTTTGGAGAGGAAGAACAAGCAGAACAATTGGTTCAGATTTTAGCATCATCACGTATTCGCAACAGAATCGTTGAACAATTTGACTTATTGGAGCACTGGGAAATCAGCAAAGACGATCCAAATAAAAAATACAAATTGGGCAAAGCCTATGACGATCATATTTTGTTCACTCGTACACGATACGGCTCAATTCAAATTGATGTGACAGACCCAGACAAGGAAATGGCAGCAGATATTGCAAACAAAATTGTTGATCTAATCGACACCGTGAAAAATGAAATGATTCGAGAGCGAACAATTTTAGCTTTTGAGATCAACAAACGGAAAAAAGAGCAACTTGAAAATGATAAGAAATTACTCCAACTCAAACTAGATACGCTTTCACAAATAGGTGTTGTACCCGTAGAAGGTCGTGCCAACTTATTTCAAGCCTATAACGAATCAAAGAATGCCGAAGATCGCGCGTTTTTCAAACAACAAATTGACATCAACCTACTTCACGGTGCAGAATACGATGGGCTTCAAATGCAACGCGATGAACGTATCGTCAAATTGACAAAATTTGAAGATTCCTACGAGCAATCTGAATCCGATGCCAATACCAACTTCAATCACAAGTTCGTTGTTGAATCGGCAGTAGTAGCAGACAAAAAAGACAAGCCAAAACGAATGATCATTGTATTGCTTGCCACATTGGGAACTTTCATCTTTATGGTTTTTGCATTGCTCCTAAAAGATCGCATTTCAGAGCTCCGAAAAGCTGAATAATTGCTAGAACTCAGAAATAACAAATGGGTATTGGGCATTGGCCTACTCTATGCCGCATGGTGCTGTTATTTGACTTGGATTGATCAAGCAGTATTTGCGCTTGCTCCAATTGGATTAATGGCTGTTTTCTTTGCCGTATACTTCACAGAATACGTATTTTTAGCACTCGCTTTTCTCACACCTCTTTCGGTAAACATTGAAGAATATGTCGATGGATTTGGTTTGTACCTCCCTACTGAGCCACTTCTTTTTGGACTAATGCTATTGCTCGTCATGCAACAAATGAGAAAGCCGCTTGTTCCAAATTATGTATGGAAAAGTCCGATTGTCTGGGCCGTAGGCTTCTATCTTTTTTGGGTGTTTGTGACATCAATTGCAAGCACAGACCCTGTCGCTTCCTTTAAATTCCTACTCGCAAAATTGTGGTTTATTGTTCCACTGCTTTTGTTCGGACCCTTGATCTACAGTGAAATTAAAAATAGCAAACGCTTCATCTGGCTGTTCTCCATAGCTATGGCACTTGTCATATCATACACCTTAATCATCCACGCAGGATATAGTTTTGGTGAAAAAGAAGGGCATTGGGTGATGTGGCCTTTTTTTAAAGACCACACCATTTATGGTTCTACCATCGCCTTTGTGACACCTCTGGTATTTGGTTTGTACTTCTCAAAAAAGCACGCCCTATTAGTTCGTGTAATTTTGGTTGGACTGATTGCAATTACATTGATCGGTTTGTTTTTTTCGTATTCAAGAGCTGCATGGTTAAGTCTTATCGCTGCGCTGCTGGTTTTGGCGGTGATTAAACTGAAAGTCAAGTTTTCGATACTTGCTACGATCGCTGTTGCGGGATTGCTCTTTTTATTCCTCTCTTGGGACAGTATTCAAATGGAGTTGGAACGCAACAAATTTGAGCACACCACAGAAGAATTTGGAGAAAAATTACAAAGTGCGACAAACGTAACTACGGATGCTTCAAATCTTGAACGTCTCAACCGGTGGTCGTGTGCCATAGAAATGTTCTACGAGCGTCCTGTGTTTGGATTTGGTCCTGGAACCTATGCGTTTCAATATGCGCGGTTCCAAGAGCCCGAAAACACGACAATCATATCAACAACAAACGGAGATATGGGGAATGCGCACAGCGAATACCTCGGTCCGCTTTCGGAAATGGGACTTATGGGGCTTATTGCAATGCTTTTAATTGTTGCGGCACTCTTTTATAAAGGCATTACCTTGTATCAAAGGTGGCCAGAAGAAGAAAAAGAAACCCGAACACTTCTGCTCGCAATGATCATGTCGCTCGCTACCTATTTTGTTCATGGGATTCTAAACAATTATTTAGACACAGACAAAGCAGCAGTTCCAATTTGGACCATCGCAGCCATCTTCATTGCGCTCGAGGCACAATTGCCAGAGGCAAATCAAAAAAAGCACGTATAAAAAAAGGCGCTCCAAATGGAACGCCTTCAACTTTCATTGAATTCAATTATTGAACAACCAATCGCTGCGTTGCAACAGTTCCAGCAACATGAAGATTCACAAAGTAGAACCCACTTGGCAAGGAAGTGGCATTAATTTTTACATGATTTTCTCCTCCATCTAAAGAGGCAACTCCTGATTCCATTACTGTATTTCCAAGAGCATCCGTAACGGTTACAATAGCATCAGCTGCGTCTTGCAGTTGAAACGAAACATTCACGACGTCAGTTGCTGGATTCGGGAACAATTTCAATTCCATATTGTTGTCCAATTCCGTTACACTCACGTCTCCTGTAATACTTGTTTTGTAAGCATTTAAGATTTCACCTGTTGTACTATTTACAACCATAACAACCGCATGTGATTTCTCTAAATCATTTGTTACCGAAGCTGGAATTGGAGCAAATGTATGTGAATGAACACCCAATGGCACTGCCCCAGCCGGTAGACTTCCAGCATCACCAAGAATGTTATTACTCGATAAATAACGGGCTACGTGATCGTATCCCCCGAATTCCAAAGGATCTACTGGATCACCCGCTGTAGAAAAATCAAAAGCAAAATTGACTCCTGCAGGAAAAGCCATGACTCCGTTTGATCCACCGCTGTAATAATTTACTTGATTCCAGTCACTTCCAGTCCCTACAACATCGTCCTCTACAATTACACATGAAAACCTGTAATCTCCAGAAACCGTTCCATACCACTCTGACTCTGCAGATACAACTATGTTTCCTGTACTTCCAGTATATACAGCGCTTAAGTTTTTCACATCACACGGTACGATATCACTTACACGTGCATTGTGCATCGCTAAGAAATTTGCAGCGGCAGGGTTTCCATCTGCAACGCGGTCGACTCCGCCACGAGGATAACCTCCAGGAATATATGTCCCGATACTATTATCGTACGCTGAAACAGTCATTGGATCACCATTGTGAATTGCGATTCCAATAAAATCTGAGACAGACTCCATATTTGCGAGCCCTACGGCTCCTCTCGGACACCATCCACACCACGTTCCTGTTTTTTCTTCTCCCACAACGTACTTCGTAGGAAGCTGAGTCAATGCAACAGTCGATGTTGTTGCATCATTGTTGGTAAGATCAGCATCTCCAGCACACGTGACATTTAAATCAATCGAATAGGATTGACCAGCAACAGCGGCAAGTTGTGTTGGACTTGTAAACGTATAAGTTCCATTCGTCGGAATAGAAACTGGTATGTTGTCTTGGTTTGCCCCTGTTCCATCGTTCCAAGTAACAGAGAGTGAAGTAATCGGATCTGCACCCAAATTTTGAACGGTCCCACTAATATCTGTTCCTCCCGTTGCAACGTAGGACAACAAATCAAAAGACACCAATTTCACTTCGTTCAATGGTTGCGTACCGTAAATAAAGGTATAGTAAAAATCATCGACACTGTTGAAGTCTGATCCTGCTGTAGCATCTACTGCTGGAGAAGCTGGGTCTGAAAATGCAGTAGTTGCATCTATCTGGATTCCTACACTCAAGGCTCCAGTTCCCGTCGTATTTCTTTGGTCAACAATGTAAATATTGTTGGTTCCCTCTTCCAGGACAATCGACCAATAAGACCATCCAATCGAACCGTTTGAGCACGAGCTAAAGTGAATCCACTCTTGCTGACTTCCTGCCGATCCAAACGTTTTTGTTGACACGTTGTCATTTGATCCTGAAGCTTCTAAACCCCATGCACAAATAGAATTGTCTGGAATGGATGCGCTAGGCAAAGCTGCCGGAGTTGCTCCGGGTACTGCAACTGCTGAGGTCGAAAAGGTCAAAACTCCAGTTGAAGATACTTTATAAGTCGTTACTGGTGATCCATTAAAATTAAATGCGAATGGAATGGTTTGATCTGCTGACCAAGTTGGTGTTCCTACTGATGGGCCTAGAACGGAACTCCAGCCGCCAACCTGACCCCCTCCAGTAGGATACGCTGGATCTTGATTCAATCCACCCGGTGTATCTCCAGACCCTGTTAAATAATAATATTGACCAAAAGCAAATTGGCCAAAAAGCATGATCCCTATAGCTAGAGAAATAGATCTTAGATTCATATGTTTGAAAAGTTAATTTGAGTAATCGTTCCTTAATATTACACAATTACTTTCATTTTCAAACAACTACAAACAATTAATTGAATCAAATAACCATATAGAACAGCCCCTTTAACATCCTATTCTGTATTCGTTTTGAAATTAATCGATGAACCTATAAAGGCCATTTATGTAAAATTGTGCCCCTTGGAATTGTTTAATGCGCAACCCAAAGGGAAGGATTCAAACATGTGACTGAACTGCCGTTCACTTTGTGTATTTCAAAATGAACCACTGAAGTTGATTCTCCAGACTTTATAAGGAGCGAACCTATCTTCTTCTTGGTTGATATCTTGTCTCCAGCTTTGACATACGTATCTTGCAGGTTGCTGTATACCGTCCGGTAATTTCCATGCTTTATAATGATCACTTTCCCAGCTCCTGGTATGTTCAACACACTCGTAACTTCACCATCAAATACCGCACGTACAGAAGCACGTTTCGGAGTGCTAATATCGATTCCTCGGTTGTTCGTTGTTACATTTTTCAATGTCGGATGCGGATTTTTCCCAAACTTCTCCGAGACACTTCCCTTACTCACTGGCCACGGCAATTTCCCACGATTCCCCTCAAAACTTTTGCTTAACGCACGTGATTCCGCAGTTTCTCTAAACCCATCACTTGAGGATGCATCTGCAGATGTATTGGAACCCTTATTGTTTTTTCGTGCTGCGGCTTCTGCGGCTTTTCGTCGTGCTTCCGCCTCGGCAATTTCTCGACGTATCGCTGCCGTAATTTTGCTTTTTAATCGCTGTCGGTTCGTTTCTTCTTCTTTCAACTTGGCGAGGATGATCTCTTCCTCTTGCTTGAATGCACGATAAATCAACTCCTGCTTGATGCGGTCTTTTTCAATCGCCTCACGCTCCAATTTCTTATCAGCAACCACCTCATACTTCAGTTGTTTCTCTCGTTCAATAACTGCAATCTCTTCCTTGATCAATTCTTGGTGTTGACGGATCACAATAAACTGCATTCGCTGCATTTCAGAAATGTGCTTCAAATAGGCATTTCGTTTCATTGCCTCGTAATAACTTTTCGAAGAAAACACAAACATCATCTTGCCGTATTTGTTCCGGTGCTTGTAGGCATACAACACCAGTTTTTTATACTGTCTCTTCAAACGATTCACATTCTCCGTGTATTCCTCAATCCGCCTTTCTTTATCTGCTACCTTCAATTCAGCACTTCGGATTTGATTGTCGTAGTTCTTCAACAATTGTTCTCGAAAACGAATCTGATTTTCAATTACCTTCAGGTCATTCAATGATGAAGTTGTGTTGTCTTTGGATTTGCTCAATAGCATTCGTGTCGCTGAGATTTTCCGCTCCAAACGCGCCTGCTCCTTCTTTAGTTTATCACTTGAAGTCTGTCCAAACAAACCCGAAGTACTTAGAAGAAAGAAAAATAAAAACAATTTACTCACATACCCCATAATTTTCTGGAATTATAAAGTGAATACTTTCGATTTGATTGATTCGCGTTTTTTTGTAATCCATATCAATTGTCACTTCTCCCTGAGCTGAAAAAATACGGACACCTACTTTTTTCGGGAGTAAATACCCATCAATAAGTTGTCTTTCTCTGTAATCAATTGTGATCTCTGTTTGCTCTCTTGGACGCACCAAAGAGATTGATTCCAATTGTGATGCATCTTTTGAAAGAGTATAGCATAGCACCATAGCATCAAGTTGGCCCTTGTCTATTTTTTTGAGATCACGTTTCGAGTGCGAACACATGATATAGTTTCCATTGTTCGACTCCAGCTGAAAATATTTTTTTTTCGAATCGTAGGCCAAAGGCAGACCGATCAATAACTCTTCAATGTTTTTCAATGAAAAATCAACAGCGAATTGTTCTTTCAAACTACTGAGGCTTTCAGCCGAATAACACTTTTTCGACTTATCAGTATATGTGATCGAATCTTCGGTGAGTACTATATTTATAAAGGGAATCCGTGCAAAAGTAATCAGCGCATTGGTTGCGGTATCGGCAATCACACGAGCCGACAATTTAAACGAAACAGACTGTGTCGAATCCTTGTATTTTGTTGCAATCTTCGAGTAAAAGTAGTCGTATTCTTGATTGGAAAGTTCGGATAAAACCGCCATAAGTTCTTTGGACTTCTTTTTGGGAAGTACCACCACCTCACCTATTGTGCTCTTTGAACACGACACCATAAAAAGTGATATAAGCGCTATTCCGAGGTACTTAATCAATTGGTTCATAGTACTTTTTATCCTTTATTTTCTGATCCAAAACTGTATTCTCTGACCCCATTTCAAGTGCTTTTTCCCAATGCAAAAGCGCAGCAGCTTCTTCTCCTAGCTTATAATATACATCGCCCAAATGCTCAGTAATATATGGGTCATCCTTCTCCAATTCTAATGCACGTTCAAAACTGTTTTTCGCTTTTTCAAATGAACCTTTCTTAAATAAGATCAATCCGTATGTGTCATGATACAACCCATTCTCTGGCGATTGTTCAATTGTTTGTTTCGACAAAGACGCTGCCAAATCAAGCGTTTTTCCAACTTCTGCAAGAGCTGCTGCAAAATTGTTTTTAAGTAGCAAACTTTGTGCATCAAGTTGGATGGCTTTTTTGTAATTTTCAATCCCTTCCATGATGTTCTTTGTTCCAAACTGAGCTTCTGCCAATTGTCCTAAAAATTCAGCCTTTAGCGCACGGTCATTGCCCACCAACTCCATCCCGTAACTTAGTGATTCGGTGGCTTCATCATATTTTTTTAATTGATTGGAACTTACTCCATGAATCAAAAATACAGTAGGCATTGTCGGAAATAGCTCTTTGCATTCTTTGCTGTGCGCATACAATTCGTCAAATTCACCCTCTTGGTATTCCATCAACAATACTTGATTCCAAACAGCATACTCAGATGGGTCCAACTCAAGGGACTTTCGGTAAGCATCTAACGCACCAGCTTCATCTTTGGCTGCGAGAAGGTAATCGCCTTGTGTCATAAACACAAGCGCATCATTTGGATGTGTAGTAACTAAAATATCAAGCAATTCATACATGACCTCATCAATCTTAAAACTGGATTCACGAACACTATTCATGATGTTTACTTTCGTCTTTACATCCAAGCTTATCGATCGGAACGCCGCCTTCAGTTCTTCGTTGGCTTTCTCCATATTGCCGCGTTGTTGGTATATATCGGCCAGTGCCAAATGTGCTCTTCCGTTGTCTGGATCTGCCACCACGAGTTCTTTTAGCATGGAAACCCCCTTCTCTGTATTTTTTGTTTTAAAATAATGGTCCACCAAGTAAGCGATAACATTGGCGTCTTTTGGGAAATTTGTTTTCGCACGAAGCAACTCTTGTTCGGCACTTTGCTCGTCCTTCATTTTCATATATAAATCGTAACGCTGAAGTGCAAACTGCGAAAATTTCCCAATTCGATTTTCCATTCTATTTAAGGCTTGAATGGCTTCTTTTTTACGACCACTTTTTACAAGTACTTCTGCATAACCATAGAGCCAATCCACATTTTGTGGTTCAATATCAAGAAGCTGCTCGAAGCGTACCAGTGCATTTGAATAATCGCTCCGCTCAAAATACATGTATGCCAGCTCCTGAATGTACCATGTATTCTCTGGGTCAATCGCTGCAGCCTTTTTAATGTACTCCGCAGCCTTTTCAACTTGATCTCTTTCTAGTTCAAGTTGAGACAGAGCATAATAGACTGCGTCTTGATCCTGACGGAGTTCGAGGCAAGCTTCAAATTTTGCTATTGCCTCCTCTGAGCGACCGCTGGTCTTCAGCCTCAATCCTTCGTGAAAGGTTTGTATGTGCTTCTGCTCCATTTTGGAAACAAGAATTCTTGTTTCTTTTGAAACTTTTTTCACCCCGCACGATGCGAGCATGAAAACAACGAGAAATGTCTGAATAATTTTACTCATCGATCTGTGTGTAGTCTCCAATACTCAAATCTCGAGCCAAACCGTTGTATTTTACATATGATCCAATCATTGAATCTTTTAAAACACAGTTTGATATTGATGTGTTGTGCTGAACAATAGAATTTGAAACCACGCTGCTTGAAATTTTTGTTCCCGCTCCAATGGAGACATAAGGGCCAACAATCGAATTCTCTAAAACAACTCCCTCACCAATATAGCAGGGTGGAACAACAATTGAATTTGATGATTGTACCGATGTATGAACCGTATTTACACCTTTGTTCATTTCATTGGTAAGCACTTGGGCATTGGTTTGAACTGTTACCTTTTTGTTTCCACAGTCCATCCATTGATCTACTTCGCCTGTTTTAAATACTTTGCCTTTGGACATCATTCCTTTGATGCCATCATTGATCTGGTATTCGCCTCCGTTGACAATGTTGTTGTCCAATACATTTTGAAGTTCGGCCTTCAACTCGCCCACTTCTTTGAAATAATAAATTCCTATAACGGCAAGGTCACTGACAAACTCTTTGGGTTTCTCAACCAATTCAACGATCTCTTTACCATCATTCAACTTCACCACACCGTAGGCTTCAGGCTGTTCTACAGATTTCACCCAAATGACTGCATCTGCTGCGGGATCCAAATCAAAGGTTGCTTGAATTAATGTATCTGCATAAGCAATTACCGCAGGACCCGATAAGGATTCTTTCGCGCACATAATTGCGTGTCCAGTACCGAGAGGTTCGTCTTGTCTGTAAATGGACGCCTTCGCTCCCAAATCTTTGGCCAATGCTGTTAAACTGGCGACAACTTCCTCTCCAAAAAATGCTGGGTTACCCAAAATAAAAGCAACCTCGTCAATTGGTTCAGCCACTACCTCAGCGATATCTCGAACCAAACGATGTACAATTGGCTGACCTGCAACCGGCACTAATGGCTTCGGAACTGTTAATGTGTGCGGGCGCAATCTACTTCCCCTACCCGCCATTGGTACAATTATTTTCATTTTATTTCTTTTATCCAATCACCACCGAAAATTACGTTGGTTTTTGTTGTTTGCAGAGCCAATGCTCCCTAAATACGAATTACTTCACGCCTGTACTCCCGAATCCACCAGCTCCTCTTTCGGTAGAGGAAAGTTCTGATACTTCTTCCCACTGTGCTTGTTCTACTTTAGCAAATACAAGCTGTGCAATACGTTCTCCATTTTCAACCACAAACGTTTCGTTTGACATGTTGATTAGGATAACACCCACCTCTCCGCGGTAATCCGCATCAATGGTTCCCGGCGAATTCAATACAGAAATCCCTTTTTTCAAAGCCAATCCACTGCGTGGCCGAACCTGGCATTCAAATCCAACAGGAATTTCAAGAAACAACCCTGTTTTCACCAATGCTCTTTCCATGGGTTTGAGCTCAATGGGTTCTGTAGTATTTGCGCGCACATCCAATCCCGCAGAGGCGATTGTCTCGTAGGACGGGAGGACATGAGAAGACGTATTGATTACTTTTACTTGCATTCGTTTTTCTTAATGAATCAAATTTAAAAAAATAAGCCCCCACAACCATACACAAGGCGCAGAGTTACTAACGTTTGAACGTTAGTTTTTCGCTATTTAATTTTCAAATTAGAAGAATAGTAGCCCCTTTAGGTGCAAAAGGCATAGACGAATTCATCGCAACGACTGCGAAACTAGGAAGTGGAGCTTCTTTGTTTCGGCATTTCAACAAACCAAATGACTGTAACGTAAATGAGAATAAGTACGTTATGAAAGGTAAATTTTGGCCAAGTGAATCTTCCGGGGTCGAGGTCTACGAAAAATGCAACAAGGAACAATAGTAACGCCAAACCGAAATACAATACGAACTTTCTTAGGTTGTACTTTATTGGATAATACTTTTGACCCAAAAGGTAGGATACAACCATCTGCAAGGCATAAACGATAAGCGTTGCCCAAGCAGAGGCCCAGTAACCATACGTAGGGATAAAAATCAGGTTGATTAAAATGGTAATCGATGCACCACCAATTGCAATGTAAGCTCCAAATTTTGTCTGCCCACTTAGTTTGTACCAAATGGATTGGTTGATATAAATCCCAAGAAAAACATTTGCCAACAAGAGAATTGGGACAACACCCAGTCCCACCCAGTAGGCTTCACTTCGTATAAAGTGCTTGAATATGTCAATGTTCAGAGAAACTCCGAGAAATACCACACAGACAGCGGCAATAAAATAATTCATGATTTTTGCATACATTTTATTGCGGTCTTTGTTCTTTGATTGGGCAAAGAAAAAAGGCTCTGCAGCATAGCGATAGGCTTGAAGGAAAATCGTTACAATCATCGCCAACTTATAGCATGCGCTATAAATTCCAACTTGAGCTAAGGAATAGGCATTTGAGTTGCCAGCGCTTTTCAATAGCGGTTTCATCATTACCCGATCCAAGGTTTCATTTATAATCCCTGCAAAACCAGCAATAACGAGCGGAAAAGAATACGCCAACATTTCACGTGCTAATTTTTTGTTCCACTCCCATTTGATGCGTAAAAAATCCTTGTACGTTCCAATTATTTTTACTCCCGATGCCAAAACATTCGCCAATAAAATAAGCCAAACAGCCAATAGTGGATTCTCTGGATCAAACAAAAAGTAAATAATAATCAAATTCAATGCTATGTTGACCACAATCGCAGAAAAATGGATCAAAGAAAACTTTTTGGCTTTTTCTTCAGCACGTAATTTTGCCATTGGAAGCGCCGTAATTGCATCGATTGAAACAATTAAAGCCAAGGTGATAATGAACTCTTTGTGATCGGGATAGCCTAAAAAGTTGGCAATCGGCTGACTTGCAAAAAACATCAAACCAAAGAAAGCAAGACTAAAAACACCAACCGTTAGAAAGCTGTTTCTAAAGACTTCATCTTTGTCATCGTGCTTGTTGATGTACCTAAAAAAGGCCGTTTCCATTCCCAAAGGCAATAGAATTATCAAAAAGGCAACCCAAGCATACAACTCAGACAAAACGCCATAATCAACCGGTCTAAATTTCCCTGGCGACGTATACAAGGGAACTAAAAAGTAATTGAGCAGTCGACCAACAATGGTTGGAAGACCATAAATGGCCGTTTGGCCGAGTAAACTTTTTAGCGGACTCCTACTCAAACTAGTTTCTAAATTGTGGTTTTCGTTTCTCTAAGAACGCAGTCGTTCCCTCTTTAAAATCATCTGTTCCGAAGCATTTTCCGAATTCTTCAATTTCCACGTCAAAACCATTGACACCGTCTTGATAATTCGCATTGATTGCCCGTATCGCTGATGCGATGGCTGTACTCGAATTGTTCAGAATTTTTGCTGCGATTTCTTCTGCTTTTGCAATCAATTCATCCAATGCGACTACCTCATTTACCAGTCCCCACTTCAAGGCTTCATCTGCTTTAATCATTCCTGCGGTAAACACCATTTCATTGGCTTTTCCTCGCCCCACCAATTGCGCAAGTCGTTGCGTTCCGCCGTATCCTGGAATCACTCCCAAGCCAACTTCAGGAAGTCCCATTCGTGCATTTGATGAAGCCACGCGAATGTGAGACGCCATTGCCAATTCAAGTCCACCCCCAAGTGCAAATCCATTCATCGCAGCGATGACCGGTGTTGTCATCTTTTCGATAAAATCAAACAAGGTATCGTGACCTCTTTTCGCCAATTCTCCGCCTTGAGCAATTGTGAAATCTGCAAATTCCTTAATGTCTGCACCAGCTACAAATGATTTCTCCCCTGAACCTGTTAAGATAACAACACCAACATTGCGGTCGTCGTTCGCCGCATTCAATGCAAGATGCAATTCTGATATTGTTTCTTTGTTCAATGCATTCAGCTGTTTTGGCCGATCAATTGTCACAGTCAACACCTGTCCCTTTTGCGCAGTTAGAATGTTATTGTACATTATTTTTTCTTTTGTTTCTCGTTCGTTTGTAAATTTTGATTCCAATCATTAGGCCGATCGCCACAGCAAAAAACCCGATTGTTCCTTTGATCCAATTGAGGTTGTCTTTCATCACCACAAGGAAAACAATAGCAACCAAACCGAGTGTTGCCACTTCATTCCACAACCTCAATTGACCCGACCTCCGCTTAAAAACACCACGTTTCATGTTGAACATCATCTTCTGACTACCAAAATGATAGACCAAAAGAAGCGCTACAAAAAGTAGTTTAATATGGATCCATCCTTGTTCCAAAAGGTAGGGATTTGCAACAATCATTAGTGTGCCAAAAACGAGTGTTAACACCATTGCTGGTGTTGTAATGATCCACCACAAGCGTTGCTCCATTATTTCGAACTGATCGGATAAAATTTTCTTTGCTGCCGCTTCTTTTTTCTGCGCCTCCGTATGGTATATAAACAGGCGAACAATATAAAAAAGACCCGCAAACCAGCTGACCACAAAAATAATATGCAGCGCCTTCCACAAACTGTAGTTATCGATTAGAAAATCTTGAAGCATTGCTCAAAGATAGTAGAAATATAAATCGAACGTGCAGTGTTCGGATGGATGTTCCGTTTTCGAAATTAAAATAGAAGAAAATACGATCTAAAAATTCTAGGTTCCAAAAGCCCCAAAGACGACCTAATTTCTACTATCTTTGCATCTTTAATACATTTATATGAGCGCTATTGAACTTTCAGATCAAGAAATCCAACGTAGAGAAACATTGGACAAATTGAGAGCTTTGGGTATCAACCCTTATCCAGCAGCACTGTATCCTGTAACACACAAATCAGCTGAAATCAAAACTGATTTTAAAGCGGGTGAAGAGGTATGCATCGCTGGTCGGTTAATGCGTCGAAAGATTCAAGGAAAAGCCTCTTTTGGAGAGCTTCAAGATGGTGCAGGTCGGGTTCAAGTCTACTTCAATCGGGACATCATCTGTCCGGAAGAAGACAAAATGATGTACAACGATGTATTCAAAAAATTACTTGATTTGGGAGATTTTCTTGGAGTCAAAGGAGTCGTTTTTAAAACACAAGTTGGAGAAATTACTGTTGAAGTTCAAGAATTTGTCCTTCTGAGTAAGGCACTGAAACCACTTCCCCTTCCAAAAACAGATTCGGAAGGAAAAGTACATGATGCATTTACAGATCCAGAATTGAGGTACCGCCAACGTTATGTTGATTTGACTGTGAACCCACACGTCAAAGATATTTTTGTGAAGCGAACAAAGTTGTTTAGCGCCATGCGCAACTACTTTGATCAAGCAGGATATTTTGAAGTTGAAACGCCAGTTTTACAACCAATACCTGGTGGGGCAGCTGCGCGGCCTTTCATTACGCACCACAACTCATTGGATATTCCATTGTACATGAGAATTGCCAATGAACTTTACCTCAAACGTTTGATTTGTGGTGGCTTTGAGGGGGTGTACGAATTTTCCAAAAACTTCAGAAACGAAGGGATGGACAGAACGCACAATCCAGAATTTACAGCAATGGAAATCTATGTTGCTTACAAAGACTACAACTGGATGATGGAATTTACAGAAAATTTGATCGAAAAGTGCGCTGTAGCCGTAAATGGAACAACGAAAGCAACATTTGACGGGAATGAAATTGACTTCAAAACACCGTACAAGCGTGTTACAATGCGTCAGTCGATCATTGACTTTACCGGCTTCGACATTAAAGGAAAATCAGAGGATGAGTTGCGAACAGCAGCAAAAGGAATGGGAATCGAAGTGAATGAGACAATGGGAGTTGGCAAATTGATTGATGAGATTTTCGGAGAAAAATGTGAAGGCAACTACATCCAACCGACCTTCATCACCGATTATCCAAAAGAAATGTCACCATTGTGTAAAGAACACCGCGACGATCCGTCGTTGACCGAACGCTTCGAGCTGATGGTATGTGGTAAAGAAATTGCCAATGCTTATTCTGAGTTAAATGACCCTATCGATCAACGCGAACGGTTTGAAGAACAAGTAAAACTCGGCGATAAAGGCGATGACGAAGCCATGTTCATTGATCAAGATTTTCTGCGTGCACTAGAATATGGCATGCCACCAACATCGGGACTTGGGATAGGAATGGATCGTTTGATTATGTTCTTGACAGACAATCCATCAATACAGGAAGTACTGTTCTTCCCACAGATGAAACCAGAAGTGTGGGGCACAAAAGGTCCTGAACTGAACGACAATGAGAAAGTTGTTTTTGATATTCTTTCCAAAGTGAAAACAATGGATTTAAACGAATTAAAAGAACAATCTGAACTCAGCAACAAGCAGTGGGACAAAAGTCTCAAAGGACTGAGAGGACACGAGCTCATTGAGGTCACAAAAACAGATGAAGGTCTGACTGTACATTTGAAAGACTAATCTTCACGCCCAGCACATCGGCTGTCCTATGTTTGTCTTGCATTTTCCCCATAATAAGTTTTGAACTGTTTGAAAAACAAATATTAAAACTGAATAAACGATTTAGAGTTATTAAAACAGAACGATAACTGACCGTGAAAGAAAATCAAATGTTTTGGTTCGATCAGGCGATAAACTACAAGCAACAACGCACAACGATTGTACTCAAAAGCATCAGATTGCCAAATTACAAACCCTTACTTTCCCAATACAAGCAATTCTAAACTACTTAGGAAGCTGATTCAACATTGCTGCATATTCTGTTTCAAATCGTTTTTCACCGCCACAGCCCATTTCAATGGCATTGGTATGAAAGTGTTCGATTCGGTCTTTTGGGTTGGGATGGGTACTTAAAAACTCGGGTGTTCTTGCTCCCCCCAGCTCCTCGATTTTCTGAAAAAATCCAGCTCCTCCTGCAGCGTTGTAATCGGTTGGACACAAATAAGCAACCGATCGTTCATCAGCCTGTTCCTCGTGTTTTCTCGAGTTTCGCAAACCAACAAGCGCAGCTGTGACTTGCGTGAGTGCTGGTTGATTGCCAGCAAGAACGCTCAACAAAAGCTGAACACCAAACATTTTGGTCATCTGACGCGTGGAATGACGCATGTCAGCATGTGCGATCTCGTGCGCCAAAACACCTGCAAACTCGTCCTCCGAATCGAGGAATTTTAAAATGCCCGTATAGATGTATATGTAGCCTCCCGGGGTACAAAATGCATTGAGAGTACTGTCATCATGAATGATACGTAGTCTCCAGTCAAAGTCGTCTTTAAAATCAACTTTTCCTGAATTCAATATTTTGTTGCGTACGTTGTATACGTATGCATATACCCCAGCATACTGCACGGAATCCAACAAGGGATATTGTGCCGTATTCATATCAATTTCTGCAGCCACTTGAGCACCAAGTTCTTTGTCCTGGGCAACCGAAAATAAATTAACGCCCTTGCCTTTGTTTTTTTCATTGATCAGACCACATGCGCTAAAAAGAAACGCAAAAGAAACGATGCACAAAAAAGGATATCTACTCATACTGTTTGTTTTAATGATTTTCACATTTTTCTGTCTTTCCAACCGCTATTAAACGAGATAATTCACCATGAAAGTTACAACACTTCCAACAAACCATCCCAAAACTACTTCGAACATTGTGTGCTTTTTGAGGTAAAGTCGCGCCGTCATCACGAACCCTGAAACAAGAATCGCCGCTCCAAGAACCCAAAGCTGGTATTCTGCATGCTCAATAACGTACGATACAAAAAACCCAAAAACAATACCGGCTCCACCAGCATGTACACTGACCTTTCTCCAACGGTTCAGAGTGTAATAAACAATCGAGATACAAATCCCTGATAGAGCCAAACCAATGACATACTTTGGTGCAGGCACTTCCTTAAATTGCAACGAAAGCAACGAATACAACATCCCACAATACATTGCAGTAACCACCATTGGCAGATGGCGCTCGTTGCGGGCATCCATCTCAACCGTTGTAATCATTCCTGTAAATCGCATAATTAATATTGACAATCCGGGAAGCACCACCCCAAACAATCCATACTCAAAAAGGACAACCAACTTGTTCGTGTCGTGCATGAGGTACATACAATCTTCATTGAACAGATAGTCTTGATTGGAAGGAACATAAAAAACAACAAGCAGCGCATATATGGGCATGAAGAGCGGTAAAAAAACCCATGACGCCACATTTGAAATTGCCTTCATTACAGCTCTTTTCTTAACCGTGCAACAGGAATATTGAGTTGCTCCCTATACTTCGCAACTGTTCTACGTGCGATGTTATACCCCTTGTCTTTTAAAAGCTGCGCCAATTTCTCATCGGTCAACGGTTTGCGTTTTTCCTCCCCTTCCACCGCCTCACTCAAGATTTTCTTTACCTCACGGGTAGAAACTTCTTCCCCTGAATCTGTTGAGAGCGATTCTGAAAAGAAAAATTTCAAAGAAAAAATACCGTGATCCGTTTGAACGTATTTGCTATTTGCCACACGAGAAATTGTTGAAATATCTAGGTTCACCTCCTCAGCAATGTCTTTCAAAATCATTGGTCGAAGGTTCGTTTCATCTCCTGAAAGGAAATACTGCTTCTGATAATTCATAATTGCATCCATGGTCAGAAGTAAGGTGTTTTGACGCTGTTTGATTGCATCAATAAACCACTTTGCGCCATCGAGTTTCTGTTTTACAAACGACATGGCCTCTTTGTCCGCTTTTGAGGAGGCTGCACCTTCAGCGTATTTTTGTAGCATCGACTTGTAATCCCTGCTCACCTTCAGTGCTGGTGCATTTCGTCCGTTCAATGTCAATTGCAAGCGCCCTTCATTTTCAACAATTTGAAAATCAGGAATGATCTGTTGGTAATTTCCCGCGGCTTCCTTACTTGACCCTCCTGGTTTTGGATTTAATTTGACAATTTCAGCAATTGCATCTTTTAAATCCTCGTCACTGATTTCTAATTTCTTTAAGATTTTTGTGTAATGCTTCTTTGTGAACTCTTCAAAATATTCTTCGAGAATTTTCTTGGCTGTATACTTTGTAATATCTCCGTCCTGCTTGCGTTTGATTTGAATCAGTAAACATTCCTGCAAATCTCGAGCTCCAATTCCTGCGGGGTCCAATTCCTGAATTTCTAGCAACACACTTTCCACCTCATCTTCATCGGTCATCAAGTTGGCTGAAAAAGCCAAATCATCCACAATTGCATCCACTTCACGATTTAAGTAACCCGATTCGTCCAGATTTCCGATGATGGTTTGGGCAATCATGAACTTTTGTTTGTCAAAATCGAGCAAATACAATTGCTCACTCAAACGCTCCTGAAATGTTTGGTCACCAGACAATGGAATGACTTTTTCTTCATCGTCTTTTCCTTTATTCGAAGTCTGGGTTTTATAATCAGCGTCGTCACTCAAATAATCTGCGATGTCGAAATCTTCATCTTCTGAGATGTCATCTGTTTCTTGTTCATCACCAAATTCTTCTTCTTCAATCTCGGCTCCCTCTTCAAGCGCTGGGTTCTCTTCAATTTCTTGTTTGATGCGCTGATCTAGCTCCATTGTGGGCACCTGCAATAGCTTCATCAACTGTATCTGTTGAGGAGACAGTCGCTGCTCGAGTTTTTGGGATAGAAACTGTTTTAATGCCATTTAGACCTTAATTTAAATCTTTTTTATCTAAAATCGTGCCGTAGCTTTAGAATTCTGCATTTTGAGGTGTTCTTGGAAACGGAATAACATCTCTAATGTTGGTCATTCCCGTTGCAAACATCACCATGCGCTCAAAGCCAAGTCCAAATCCTGCGTGAGGCACAGTTCCAAATTTTCGTGTGTCGAGGTACCACCAAAGGTCCTCTTCAGGAATTTCAAAATCTGCACATTTGGACTTCAAAATATCGAGTCGTTCCTCCCGTTGTGAACCACCAACAATCTCACCGATTCCTGGGAAAAGTACATCCATTGCCGCAACTGTTTTTCCATCGTCATTCTGGCGCATGTAAAACGCTTTAATTTCTGCAGGGTAATCCGATAAAATTACTGGACATTTGAATTCTTTCTCCACCAAGTAGCGTTCGTGCTCACTCGACAGGTCAACACCCCACTCCACAGGATACTTGAATTTTTTCTTTTTGTAAGGTTTTGATCGCTTCAATACTTCGATCGCTTCGGTATATGTGAGTCGCTTGAATTCATTGTCAACGACAAATTTCAAACGATCAATTAGATTTAATTCATTTCTTTCCGCCGTCGGTTTCTGTGCATCTTCTTTTACTTCACGATCGTGCAAGAACTGGAGGTCGTCTGAACAATTGTCGAGCACATATTTTGCGATGTACTTCAAGAACATTTCGGTCAAGTCCATGTTGTCTTTCAAATCATTGAAAGCCACTTCCGGTTCAATCATCCAAAACTCAGCAAGGTGGCGGGATGTGTTTGAATTTTCGGCTCTAAATGTAGGTCCAAATGTATATACTTGACCAAGTGCCAATGCACCGAGTTCTGCTTCCAATTGTCCGGAAACTGTAAGGTTTACTGGTTTTCCGAAGAAATCTTTCGAATAATCAATTGCTCCATTTTCGTCAAGTGGTGGGTTTGCTGGGTCAAAATTCGTAACGTTAAATGTCTCTCCAGCACCCTCAGCATCTGAGGCCGTTACAATTGGAGTGTGCAAATAATAAAACCCTTCATCGTTGAAATACTTATGAATCGCATAAGCAACTGCATGACGAATTCTAAATACAGCGCCAAATGTATTTGTCCTAAAACGCAAGTGTGCCTGTTCACGCAAAAACTCCATGCTGTGTTTTTTTGGCTGCATCACAGTTTTTTGAACTTCCTCGGGATTGGCATCACCCAAAATTTCTACATGTTCTACTGCAATTTCAATCGCTTGACCCGCTCCTTGAGAAGCAACTATTTTTCCAGAAACAGCAACAGAGGAAGCGGTTGTAATGCGCTTCAATAAAGATTCATCGAAATTCTCAAAATCAACAACCGCTTGGATATTTTTAATTGTAGAACCGTCATTTATGGCAACAAAACGATTGGCTCTGAAGGAGCGCACCCATCCTTTTACTAAAACGTCATTTCCGACTTGTCCATTGGTTAGGACATCAGCGATTTTTTCTCTTTTCATTTCTACTTTATTGAAGTGGTAAAGATAATTAATTCGATAATTTGATGACTCGATTTTTAGATAATTCCATTGTTCTACAATGAAATAAGCAGGAGTTCCATCAAAACGGCAATCCACCGACCGTTCGCTCCACCAATTGAATCTATTTGTTGTTCCAATTGGACATGGTGCGCGAAAGACCAATCGTCGCAAATCCTTTGATGAATTCTTTCGCAACTTCAAGCCGCTCTCCCATTTGTGCTTGCTCTTCAAGATGCCATTCCCCGAGAACGTAATTGACCTGCTTTCCCGGGTTAAATTCGCTACCGACACCGAACCTTAGACGTGCATATCCTGCACTGTTTAAAGTTGTCTGAATGTCTTTCAGTCCATTGTGACCGCCATCCGAACCTTTTCCTCTCATACGAAGCTTCCCAAAAGGAAGCGCAATATCGTCGGTAATAACCAATACATTTTCCAAAGGAATTTTTTCTTGCTGCATCCAATAGTTTACCGCCTTACCTGAAAGGTTCATGAACGTGGTTGGTTTGATCAAAACAATGGTGCGCCCTTTGAACTTAACACGTGAAACCTCCGCCTGTTTGTCCAAAGAAAAGTTGCCCTCATGCTCTTTAGCGAACGATTCGATAACTCTAAACCCGATATTATGACGTGTGTTCTCGTACTTAGAACCCGGATTTCCTAGACCGACAATTAGATATTTCATGACTTCAAATGAGCTACAAAACTACAATTATAAGAGGAACGCATCAAATAAAATCAAACCCTGAAGTGTAGAATGGTGTGCTCGAATCGTTTTCTAATCTCGAGCGTTCAACAATATTTACCTTATGTACACCTATAATTTTGTGCAACAATCCCCAATTCATTTTTGATTTTACCTGTATATAAAGTGGGGCCTGCTCGTCCACCCACCACAGGATTAAGTTTTTGCTCTCCTGGTGCAAAATTCCTTCAAAAAGCTCATTCAATAACTCTGGATCATTGTCTTTGATATAAACCGCTTCGGGCACAACAAAAGCGTGTTCTTTTGGGTTCACGATTTGATTCAATCTTGGAATAAATGGTATGATTTTAGTCAACACACCTCCCAGTTTTCCGGGGAAACGATGTATTTCCCATCTTGATATAGAAGTTTTTGCTGCAGCTACAATTTCCCCCTCAAGATTGCGAAGTACATAAAATGGGGGCTTCTTGGTTTGGGCAGTAGCAAAGTGTCGGTAAGATTGAAATGTGGCATTAATGATCGGAGCAACTTCGTCCCACGCTTGAATTTTTTGAAGTCGTTCGCTGTGTTTTGGTTTGACACGGCTATATGTTTGTGTTGCAACATGACCAATTGTTTTGAATCCAAAAGATGCACTCATCCAGAGGCTTTTTTCATTTTTCGGATCAATATATGCATAGAAGGAATCGATTTCTCCCCATTCACTTTTTCCATTCAAGCCCGTTTCAAAAAACCTCTCTATTTCTTGCTTTAATCGGTTTTTCATTCCCGATTTTGATGCGCGCTTCCCTGAGGATTGAAGTGCATTTGAAAACGCAAAATAACGAATGTACCAATTTCCTTGACGGCGGCAGAAGGTGACATTTCCGAGTGTCGTTCCGTTGCGCTCCATGGATAAAAACAAAGGATGGTCCGCTTCTAAAATCCGTTCATTTGTATCAAGGTGGCGGTAATGGGCACCATTTGTTCCTAGGGTAACAGCATTGAGTAAATCCAAAATACCTTGGGTTTCCTTTTCCCTAAACTTGAATATCGGATGCATCAATACGCAGATTTGACAATGCTTTTTACATCTTCTGGCCGAATGGCTTGGCGCTCTCCGATTGCGACCCATCCACGCTCTAAAAACACATTCATAATCGCACTGTCAGTACCTTCATAATCGGATGTGTACTCAGAAATTCGCGTTTTTACGCCCAAGGATTGAAAAAATTCCTCTGTCTTTTCAATGGCCAATTTTGCGATCGTTTGATCCGTACCATGGAGGTTCCAAACACGCTTTCCATACTGAATAAGCTTCTCTTGTTTGTTCTCAAACTGGTGCTCATAGAGACGCGGTGCAATAATCGCAAGCGACTGTGCATGATCGATGCCATACATCGCCGTTAGTTCGTGTCCGATCATATGTGTTGCCCAATCAGAAATAACACCACAGCGTAAATTTCCATTGAGTGCTTGCGTTGCACACCACATTAAATTAGAGGCCAATTTATAATCAGATGGATTCTCAATTACTCCTCGAATATCGATCAGGGTTTTTAAAATGGATTCCGCTTGACGTTCTTGAAGCACATTGTCGGATGGAAAGGTTAAATATTGTTCAAGTGTGTGCGTGTATGCGTCAATAATTCCGTTTGCAATTTGCCGTTTCGGTAAAGTCGCGACCAACTCCGGATTGCAAAACGAAAACTTTGGAAAGAACAACGGACCTCCCATTCCTCGCTTCTGCTTAAGATCTCTACGGCTAATAACAGCTCCAGAATTCGCTTCTGAGCCTGTTGCTGGCAAGGTCAAAACAGTACCAAATGGCAGTGCTTTTTCAAACATACAGCCTTCTTTTTTATCAAGGACATCCCAAGGCTCACCCTCATAAAATAGTGCCCCACTCATGAACTTAACTCCGTCAATTACAGAACCTCCACCGACAGCTAAAAAGAAATCAATTTCATGTTTCTGCGCCAGCGCAACACCATCCATTAATGTGGCGTACTCCGGATTTGCCTCCACACCTCCGAATTCAAAAACATCGAAGCCCTTGAGCTCATTGAGCAGTTTGTCGAGAATTCCTAATTGTTTGACACTACCACCGCCGTATACAATCATTATTTTTTGCACTTCGAAGGATCGAAGCAATTCTGGCAATCGAAACAGCTGATTTTTTCCAAAGAGGATTCGGGTCGGGTTAATAACTTCAAAGTTTTCCATAATTCATCAAATAAAAAACCCCGATCATCAATTGATGTCGGGGCTCATTAAACTTATTTTTGATTAATAAGCACCATTGTCTTGCACGGCATATGCGACAGTGAGTGCATCAATTTTTTGTAGTTGATCTCGAATATCAAAAATCAATACTGAAGGAGCGGATTGATCGGCCTTCACACACGTGATTACATTTTCAATACGTTCTTTCATTCGTGGTGGTTTTGATTCAAACTTGTCCAATTTCCATCGTGAAATGGCATTTGTATTGTACAGTTCACCAGCGCTTGGTTGCACTACATTGTCCAAAAACAATGCGTAACCTTCTTTAAATTCGGCTGCCCTTGCTTTGTTCCTTGGCTCTCCCAAATACAGGAAATCAATTTCAGAACGCTGCTTGTACGGCGTCAAGTCTGTTGCTTTCACACCTATTGGGCGCTCCACTTTCACAGTTGGATCAGACTCTTTTGTTGTCGTAGCAACCATAAAGAAGAACAAAAGCATGAATACAATATCAGGCAATGACGACGTGTTCACACCTGGTACTGACTTACTATTTTCTTTTCTAAACTTTGACATAATTTTCTAACTATCTCGAATAAATTTTAGTTTGGCTTCACTTCAATGATTCGGGTTGGATACAACACATCGAGCAAGTCCAACTTGCGCTGATCTTTTGCTTCATCTTCCTTGTCCATTGCTCTTCGTTGCTTGATAACACCAAATGATTCTCCAAAAATTTCTTCTGCCGCATCGTCTTTTAACTCGAAGTACGCCTCTTCAATTTCAGAGTGGATTTTCGCCATTAGTTCATATTGTGTCTTCGCCATGACCTCAACTCGGACGTGTGCTTGAGAATGAATCTCTTGAAGCGTATTTTTTCCTAGCAAACGCAGTGCATCTGCCTTTTCACTCCATTCCTCCAAAACTTTCGCCTTGAATTCAATATAATCTTCTGCAACACCTTCCATATTCTCAGCAGCACTTAAATCTGCATCAGCTCTATCGATCTCTCCTTCCAATTCTGTCTTCGTGATGTAAGAATAGAATGGAAAATTAAATCCTTTGTATCCCGGATTCTTGATCGCTGCTTTGGAACCTGATCTTGAAAGGCTTTGATTCATTCTATAAAACTCAACGATTTTTTCAGAAATCTCATCTGGATCTTCCACACGCTCTCCCCGAACCATAAGTTGATTCAACTCATTGGCTTGAATTGCACAAATGTTACGTCCTTCAATAGGCGGCACCTCAGGTGGATTCTCGATGATTTTAGGAATCTGACGCAAGTAAGCCGTATCCTTGTCCATCGTTGTTGTTACCAAGAAGAAAATCAACAATAGAAAGGCGATGTCAGCCATCGACCCAGCATTAATTTCAGGAATTTCTCTCTTCGCCATAATTTTATTTTCTTAATCGTCCCATCAATGGGCTCAATACCCAAACAAGCGCACCAACCGCAAGACCAATCATTGCTGTATAAATTCCAGCAGTAACTGTTCCAATGGTCGCACTGTCTGTTGCAACCTTCTCACTTAGATTGAGTGTTTCGTTTGTATCGCTCGATCCTGCCGCCCAAAAGATGAGGAACAGCACAAGTGCCGCAATAATCCCAACGATTGAGAGCGCTGTTTTCTTTGTGTTTGTGACCAAACCAACAAAGAAGAAAGCCAAGATGACCCCAGCTCCACCGAGCACGATGTATAAAGTATAGTTGATTGCCAAAGCCAATTTGAAGCTTTCCAAAAATTCTTGTTGATCTGCGATCTCTGAATTCCCGTTAGGGCCCATGATCACAAGAAAACTTGCAAGAACACCAACTACAACGAGTACGACCTTTAAGATCGCCATTATCATATTTAGTTTTTTATCGTCCATGTTTTTACGTTTAATGGTTTATAATTCTGTTGAATACTCAACCACTACGCTTTAGCCACTTTCAATTTCAACATCATATCCACCAAAGAAATTGATGCGTCTTCCATTTCGTTTACAATTCCGTCTACTTTAGATACGATATAGTTGTAAAAAATTTGAAGGATAATTGCTGCAATAAGACCAAAAACTGTTGTCAATAAGGCTACTTGAATACCTCCTGCAACTGTAATTGGCGATACCTGACCGTCTTTCACAATTTGTTCGAAGGCCTGAATCATACCAATAACCGTTCCCATGAACCCAAGCATTGGAGCCAAAGCAATGAAAAGAGACAACCAAGAAAGTCCTTTCTCTAGCAGTCCCATTTGAACTCCTCCGTAGGCAACAACTGATTTCTCAACCATTTCAATCCCTTCATCCGAACGATCCAATCCTTGATAGAAGATAGATGCAATTGGTCCTCTTGTATTTCGACACACCTCTTTTGCAGCATCAACACCACCATTCTTTAGGGCTGTTTCAACTTCATCAAGGAATTTTTTCGTGTTGATCGTTGACAAGTTAAGGTAAACGATACGCTCAATTGATAATGCCAAACCAATGATCAAACAAATCAATACTGGAGTCATCCAAAATGGATCACCTTCGATAAATTTTTGCTTCAATTTTTGAACGAAGTTCACTTCTACTTCTTCTTCAGCTTCAACAGCTATATCCTCATTCGTTTCTATCGCGTCGCTTACAACATCTTCTCCAGCATCTGAAGCTACTGCCTCAATACTATCCGTCGTCGTGGCCAAGGAATCTTCACCATCTGCCAAACTAACGTTAGCGAAACCAAATGTCATTGCTGCTGCAATTGCCAAAGAACTAATTACTTTTTTCATGTTCTCAAAGATTAATTTAATCGTATTCTAAGTTTAAATAATACGCCAAATTTAATAAAATTATTTGCACAATGGCGCTGTACGAATGTTATGAAACCATCAACAAGGATTCATTCTTCAAAAACACCGTGTAACTGGTTGATTCAACACTAATTACTCCACACTATCATTCCCACTTTTCCGATTCAATAGCAGCAACAACCTAATTTGTTTCTGTCGACTCAATCTCTTTCACTGGTTGTTCGATAAAAAAGAAGGGATTGGAACCATTACAGGTCCCGCACAATTTTGGTTTTCGGCTCGAACCATAGTTCGACTCCCATCTCCCGAAAACAAAAAAAGAGTCTCACAAAGTGAAACTCTTTTTTTGAGCGGGCCTCTCGGTCCTTATTTCGAACTTTTTTAAGTATTTAGTTTTACTTTGATTCTTTCTAATAATTAAGTACTATTAAAACCTTTTTTACGATTCACACAAAATTTAATTCAAAAATAGATTTAGTTTAATACACATTAACAAGCTCTATTTAAATAAACCTATTACTCTAATTTTGATAGTGTGAGTGTAAAATGCCATCATCGATTATAATAGTATAAACTTTAAAGATTTAGACTCCCCCTAACAGCACACCTGGACTTCCATCCCATTGTGAATCTGTTATTGCATCCAACATATACTTTGCAACATCTGCTCTTGATATTGATTTTAGAAAAGTGCCGTTTTGTTTTTTGGTAACAAAATATTTTCCTTT
>Ga0228619_1000106_pt1 | contig 35115 bp, 33 predicted proteins | sample 22DmetaG_FD_190065 | JGI IMG/M metagenome (GOLD analysis project Ga0228619, IMG submission 190065) | Seawater microbial communities from Monterey Bay, California, United States - 22D | ecosystem: Environmental > Aquatic > Marine > Coastal | place: USA: California | collected 2016-10-12 | reverse complement strand
ATCATTAAATTGGGATCAATGGTTGGGCCCTGCTCCAGAAACACCCTATATTCCTGAAATGCACCCATTTAATTGGAGGGGTTGGTGGAACTTTGGAACTGGAGCTTTAGGAGATATGGGATGTCATTTAATTGATATACCCTTTAAGGCATTAGGGTTAAAATACCCTACCGATGTAGAATGTAGCGTGGGAACCATATATACCAAAATGTGGAGTGCGGATTATTACCCTGAGGGGTGTCCACCTTCTTCTTCAGTATCACTTCATTTTGATGCTACTGAAAAGAATCCTAGCCCTATCCAAATGACTTGGAGTGATGGTGGAATTAAACCATTCCATCCAGATTTATTGCCTGCCGATGTAAGTATCGAAAGTAATGGAATCATTATGATAGGAGAAAAGGGAGTCATTACTTGTGATGCATATGGAGAGGATCCTAAATTGTATCGCAAAGGAGAGCCTGTTGTAAAAGGCGAAAAAGTAAAAGTTTTAGAACCTGAATTTGGACATCAACGACAGTGGGTTGATGCTTGTAAAGCAGGTTTTAATAGTGCTGAACATAAATCACTTACATCATCGTTTGATTATTCAGGTCCGTTAACAGAAACTGTATTAATGGGAAATATTGCCATTAGAAGCTATATGTTGACTGAAGCAACTGGGAACAGAGGGCGTTCTAACTACATAGGTAGAAAAAAGCTTTTATGGGATGGTGAAAATATGAAAATAAATAATCTTGAAGCTGCCAACCAATACGTAGGAAGGACCTATAGGAAAGGTTGGGAATTATAATACCTAAACATTTGAAAATACTTGTTACAGGAGGCTTGGGTTATATTGGATCACATGTAACTGTGCTTCTTCTTGAAAATGGACATGAGGTTATCTCTATAGATAATCTTCATAATTCTTCCTTAAAAGTTTTAGATGGTATTGAAGCGATTTGTGGAAAGAAGCCATTATTTGAAGCTTATGATGTTCGAAATATGGATCAAATGAATAGCTTGTTTGAAAGTCATCTTGACATTGATGGAGTAATTCATTTTGCCGCTTACAAAGCAGTTGGTGAAAGTGTTGAAAAGCCTTTGAAATATTATGAAAATAATATTGTGGGATTGATTCAGATATTAGAACATGTTACTGAAAAATCGATTCCTTTTATTTTTAGTTCCTCTTGCACGGTATACGGTCAAGCAGATAAAATGCCAATTGACGAGGAGATGCCGTTAAAAAAAGCATCATCACCATATGGAAATTCCAAACAAATGGGGGAGCAGTTGATTATGGATTGTTGTACAGTAAACAAAAAGTTCAACGCAATTTTATTGCGTTATTTTAATCCAATTGGAGCCCATTCTTCTGGAAAAATTGGGGAATTTCCTAAAGGAATTCCTCAAAATTTAATTCCTTTTTTAACACAAACTGTGATTGGAATAAGAGAAACTCTAAAGGTTTATGGTGCTGATTATGACACTCCAGATGGAACATGTATTCGTGATTATATCCATGTAATGGATTTGGCACAAGCTCATATAGAGAGTTTAGAATATTTGATCTCCTCTAAAAATAATGAGAATTGCGAAGTCTTTAATGTGGGAACAGGGAGAGGCGTAAGTGTTATGGAAGTAATTAAGACCTTTGAAAAAGTAACTGGCGAGAAAGTTCCCTATACATTGAGTTTTCCAAGAGAGGGTGATATTGTTAAGGCCTATGCTAATCCAGAAAAAATCGTCAAAAAAATAGGTTGGAAGTCAAAACTTACTCTTGAGGATTCGTTATTGAGTGCCTGGAATTGGGAAAAAGAACTCCAAAGAAATACCTAGAAAGGGAAAAGATAATTTTTTAATGCTTAACCAATGAAAAACAACCCAAACATGAACCGACGTAATGTAATTAAAACGATGGCTTTAGGGACAGGAGCTCTAGCCATACCTTCAATTTCGCATGAGAATAGCAATATTGATGAAAGTACTTTAAAAGGAAATATCAATCATTCTGTATGTCAGTGGTGTTATGGTACTATACCCATTGAAACACTTGCAAAAGAAGCAAGTAAGTTGGGTCTAATTGGGATTGATTTGATTGGCCCTCAACATTGGGATATCTTAAAAAAATACAATTTGGATTCCACCATGTGTAATGGAGCAGAATTAAATTTAGTGGACGGATTTAATGACACAAAATTCCATGATAAATTAATTCCACGTTATTTTGAACATATTGATTTAGTTGCTAATGCTGGATATAAAAACCTAATATGCTTTAGCGGAAATAGACGGGGGATGGATGATGAACTAGGGCTAAAAAATTCAGTAAAAGGCCTGAAAGCAATTCTATCACATGCAGAGAAAAGAGGTGTAATTTTGCACATGGAACTTTTGAATTCCAAAGTAGATCATAACGATTATATGTGTGACAATTCCAATTGGGGAGTAGCTCTATGTAAAGAGTTGGATTCTGATAACTTTAAATTGCTTTACGATATTTACCATATGCAGATTATGGAAGGAGACGTAATCCACACGATTCAAGAGAATCATCAATATTATGGACACTATCATACGGCAGGAGTTCCTGGGCGAAATGAAATCAATGAAACGCAGGAGTTATACTATCCAGCCATTATGGAAGCCATATTGAAAACAGGATTCAAAGGCGTGGTTGCGCAAGAGTTCATACCTCAGAATAAAACAAACAATGGGTTTGATTCTCTTGCAGACAGTATTCGTCGATGTGATGTCTAATTAATACTTTGCTGGTTTTTCATTAGCAGCCGTATTTTTGATAAACGTTCTAATATCCTCATTGGCTTTAATAAGATCTTCATTTCGTAAATACATCATGTGTCCACTACGATAGCCTTCAAAATAGAAGCGATCTTTCATTTTACCACTTGGATCTACTTGCCACATGGTATATTTAGCATTAAAATAGGTAGTAGCACCGTCATAATATCCTGATTGAAAAAGAACTTTCATATAAGGGTTTTCCGCCATAGCACGGCGTAAATCTTCTCTTGTGTTATCGTTATCATTATTCCACGGACGAACAGGTCCAAACATATTATATTTAATATCCGTTTTAAATTTCAATTCTTTTTGGATATAGTGATTGATGGCCGGAGTAAACGAATGTAGCCATGAAGTTAATTCTGCGCTATAATCAGGCCGGGTTCCAGCATCTTTTCTGTCGATACCTAAATAACGTGAATCTAGCCGTCCTATGGTTTTTCCTTCATCTCTCAGTAAGTCTTTCCAGAAGAAAGCCGTTGGTACATCCAGATTATTTTGAAGAATAGACTTTTCTGAAAGTCCTGAGTAAAGAGAAATTTTAGAAATGATTTCATTCTTTTCATTTGGAGAAATGAACCCTCCTTTAGCAAGGGCGGGAATCAATTCGTTGATTGTAAAGTCTTCCACTTCAGGAAGCATTTCCGTGAGGTCTTGTTGTTGTAATTTTGGATCAAGTTTTTTATGATACCATGCCGCTGCTGCATAATAAGGTAAATTGAGAGCTGAAGAAACAGGACCTCCAACTCTAATCACTTTATAATCCGCTGGAGAAACCATAATAACTCCATTGATATACATCCATTGTCTTTCTTGAAGTGCAGCAGAGAGCCCCATTACACGTGTGCCTCCATAGCTCTCTCCAATCAAATATTTAGGAGACTCCCATCTTTGCTTTCGACTTACAAAAGTATTAAGCCATTCTGCTAAATAGGCAATATCTTCGTTGATTCCAAAAAATGTTTTTCCATCCTCTTTTTTACCATCATTTTCAATTATTCTGGAATAACCCGTATTTACAGGATTAATGAATACAATATCTGCAACATCCAATATTGAGTTGGGATTACTTTTGTATCCGTAAGGTTGAACAGGATAGCCCTCGCTATCAATATTAAGAATTTTCGGACCGGTATAAGCTAAATGCATCCATACTGAGGCTGAACCTGGACCTCCATTAAATGAAAAAATTAATGGGCGTGACGGATTGGCTTTTAAGTCAGTTCTTTTGTAGTAAGTATAGTATAATGTCGCTATTGCTTTCCCTTCTTTATTCCATACCGGTTGAGTACCAGTCTGTGCTTGATAGGCCACTTTTACACCTTTAATGGTTGTAGTGTGGTTTGTGGTTACTATTGTATCAATTGGAATCTCTCTATTTTGAGCGAAAGCGAATGAAGAGATAAATAAGAAAGTTAGTGATAGAAATTTATATTTAAACATAACGTGATTTATTATGTATTAAATATAAAAAAACCTCCTCATTTAAGAGGAGGTTTTTTTAAATATTAAAATGGTAAGAGCTTATTATTTAATTGAAACTTTTGCGCTTCTATTAATTTTGGCACGTCTACTTTGTGCTCTTCCCTTTACAGTATTATTATCGCCTGTTAAATTAGTTTCGCCATATCCTTTAGTACTAAGTCTGGCAGCATCTATCCCATTTGAAATTAAATAGGCTTGTACAGAAGCAGCTCGTTTCTCAGATAACTTCATATTGTAAGCCTCACTTCCATCACTTGAAGCATATCCTTCAATTGTAATGTTAGCATTAGGGTATTTATCTAATAAACCTTTAACGGTATTCAGAATTTCTTTATCGTCAGAGTCTAGTAGATCACTACTTGCTCGGAAAAGGATTATATTGTCTTCGCTGTTTATGAAGTTAACTAAATCAGTTGGTTCATCAGGACAACCATTGTTGGCAACAGTTCCTGCGAGGTCTGGACAATTATCGTCTTTATCTGGAACCCCGTCTCCATCAGAATCAGTCCATGGACATCCACCATTCGCTGAATCACCAGCAGTTTCAGGACATCTGTCTTCGTTATCTGCAACACCATCCCCATCAGAGTCTGGGCAGCCGTTCATTGCAGCTGTTCCTGCTTTGTCAGGACAAGCATCGTCTTGGTCAGCAATACCATCTCCATCCGTGTCAGGACAGCCTTGAAGAGCTTCAGTTCCAGCTTCTTCAGGACAACGGTCTTTATTGTCTGGTATTCCATCCCCATCTGTGTCTGGACATCCATCAAATTCTTTGAGTCCAGGAATATCAGGACAAACATCTTTTTGATCTGGAACACCGTCTTTGTCTGCATCACCTGCGCCAAATTTATAGCTCAAGCCAACAATATGTTGTAAATGATTATAGGTGTCACCTTCAAGATTTCCTCTGTAAGATGTACTCACATTGATTGCGAAGTTATCGTCAAGGTAAAAATTAACACCAATACCTCCTAAACCAGTCCGGTTTGTTTCGGTAGAAGGGAAACTACCATCTTTTTCAGTTCCATCTGCAAATCTTGAAAAACCATACCCAGCAAAAAGGTAAGGAAGGATTTTGCCTTCCGAAAGATTATATTTAACAATTCCGTCTATGGAGGAATATTTTAGTTCTTCATTGTTGTTTTCCAAATTGTTGAGTGCGTATTGTGCACCAATAGAAAATCCAGCTCCAATGTATCTTGATAAACTTAGAGCAGGAGCTCCAAAGTTTAGACCAGAATCTACATTATCGCCTTGAAGGCCTATAAGGTCTGCACCCACAGCAATGGCCCAAGGATTTTCTGATGTTTGACCATAAGAAAATGTTGAAATGGCAATCGCAAATGAAAGAACAATAGTTTTTAGAGTTTTCATAATAATTTTTATAGTCTTCAAATATAATAATTTCCTCACAAATTAGTGTGAATTGTAAAAAAAAAATCACACTTTTAAGGAATAGAATAGTGATTGATTTCTACATCAAAAATTAAACTTGAATTCTTGATTTGAAGGTGAAACAAAATCTTTAACTATTTTTAGATCATTATTAAATTTATTTTTCATGAGAAAGTACTCTTTTCTTTTCCTTTTAATTTTCACACTTTTTGCTTTTTGCACTTCCTCTAGTAATGAGGAATGGATTATTCTTTTTGATGGAAAAGACACTGAGGGCTGGAGAGCTTACAACGGGGACGTTATGCCCCCTGGTTGGAAAATCATTGATGAGGTATTAACATTTAATACCCAACAAATTCTAGAAGAAGATTATGATTACAAAGGGAGTAGAGACATAATTTATGGAACAGAAGAATTTGATAATTTTGAATTTTATGTAGAATGGAAGATTCCAGTAGGAGGCAACAGTGGTATTTTTTATCATATAAAAGAAGGATATGGGGGACCTCCAGAGGTTTCGCCAGAATACCAATTAATAGATGATGAAAATTATGCAGACATTCATGATTTGACAGCCTATAATACAAGTGTGGGCTTTGAAAATCCTTCAAAGCTTCATCCCTTACAACAGACAGCTTCTGACTACGCAATGTATGCTGCAGATCCTTTAAAGAAAAAATTGAATCCTGCAGGGGAGTGGAATAGTACTAGAATTAAGTTTACTGAGGAGATTGTTGAATATTGGTTAAATGGAGAAAGAGTACTTTCCTTCGTTCCATGGTCAGAGGAGTGGCATCAGAAAAAAAATTCAGGAAAATGGGATGGTTTGCCGGATTATGGTAAATTTAAATCCGGTTTTATTGGTTTTCAGGACCACGGAAGTGATTTATGGTTTAGAAATATTAAAATCAAAAAATTATAATTTTAAGAATATGAAAAAAAGAGATTTTTTAAAAACATCAGCAACTTTGGCGTCAACGGCTTTATTGCCTTCTTCATTAATGGCACTTACAAAGACCAGTGAGCGGTTAAGAACAGCTCATGTTGGAGTTGGGAATATGGGTGCAGCTGATCTTGCTTCAATTGCGTCTCATGAATCAGTTGATGTTGTTGCATTGTGTGATGTAGATTCAAACAATTTGGCTGCTGCTAAAAAGCTTTATCCAAATGCAAAAACGTATTCTGACTATAGAACCATGTTAAAGGAAATGACAACAGATATTGATGCTGTGGTTGTCTCTACTCCGGATCACACTCATGCTCCAGTATCCATGATGGCAATGGAAATGAACAAGCCTGTTTATTGTCAAAAGCCATTAACGCACTACGTGTCAGAAGCAAGAGCAATGCGCAAAATTGCAGAAGAAAAGAATCTAGTAACACAAATGGGTATTCAAGTTCATTCTTTTTATGATTACAAATTGGCTACTGTTTTAATTCAATCTGGAATTATTGGGAAAGTAAGCGAAGTACATGCTTGGTCACCCAAAAACTGGGGATATGACGGTCCTGAACCAAAAGGAGAAGATTCTGTTCCTGATCATTTGGACTGGAATTTATGGTTAGGGACCTCGCCAGAGCGTCCGTATAAAGAAACGGTTTATCATCCTGGAAACTGGAGAAAACTAGTTGATTATGGTTGTGGGACACTAGGAGATATGGGTGTTCACATCTTTGACACACCCTACAATGCCCTAGCGCTTGATGTTCCCTTAACGATCACAAACAATTGTCGAAAGCCAAATGGATTTGGTTTTCCTGAAAATAATAGTGTAACCTATACTTTTCCAGGAACATCTTATACCACAGATACCTTAACATGGATTTGGTCAGACGGTCCAGGCGCTCCTAAAGGAAATAAAAAATTGAAACTTCCTAATAAAGAAAAGCTTCCCCTTCAAGGAGCAATGTTTATAGGAGAGAAAGGACGCTTATTGTTACCACATTTTATGGAGTTACCTCGTCTTATTGTAGACGGAACATATAAAGAAATTGATATCACTAAATATGATCCTAATAATAGTTTAGGAAATAATAAAAATGATTATGAGCGTGATGCTCCTAAACATTATCATCAATTTGTAGACGCTTGTTTAGGAAAAGATCAGGTTTCTGCCCCTTTCTCGTATTCAGCTCGTTTAACCGAAACCATCTTATTGGGAGTTATTGCCGGACGTTTCCCTAAGCAAACCTTACACTGGGATAATCAGAAAGCTCGTTTCGAAGAAGAAGAAGCGAATGCTTTCTTAAGCGGTGATTATCGAGAATTTTAGAAATTAATTTCAATAAAAAAAGCCAACTAGAACTTATGTTCTGTTTGGCTTTTTTATAAGCTCTTAGAGATACTAATTTACAATTGCTTTGCTTTAGATAAGTGAAGTATCATCTAGCTTATCAGCTAAAAAATCTTGGCTTTTTAAGGATTATGAGATTGAAATACTTTGAAAGATATCCCCTAATACTTTTAATAGATATTGCGAAGGAGAAAGATAAAGTTTTAAAAAAGATAGAAAAGGAGTAAGGGATTTAATATTTATACTTAAATATTTTTCTCAAAATTTTTAGTTCACATCGATAAAACTTCTTTAAAGTCTCTTAAACAAAATCAGAATAATTTTTCATTCCTTTTAACTTTGTTTAAATGTACTAAAATCAAAATAAATTTTTGATTGCGGTGTTGAAGGTTTATTTTTTTCTTCTTCTGTTAGCTATTTTATCTCCTTTGGTTTGTGGCTTACTATACTTCTTTGCAATTTTAAATTTATAGGAGCCTCCTTTGTTTGTTTTTTTGTTTTTCGGCTTTTTTTCTTCCATTTTAATTGCTTTTTCTTTTTGATGTAAACTTAATTCTTTTAAAACAAACTTTAAGTTTATCCTTGATGGTACAACACTTGAGTTGTTTACGCAATAGGTAAATTATCTTGATTAAGTTCTCAGATTACAATGCAATTAATCGGCAGATTCAAGTTTTTAAGGAAGTGAGTGAAGACTCCAATATGACAGATTGGTTTAATTATTAATGGTATGTTGGGTTATATTAAAAATAACGCTATGAAAAAGTTACTTCTTGTTATACTGTTTCTTCCACTTATGTCTCTTGGGCAATCTTTTGAATTAACTTATGGTCAAAGCATGCGTATGATTGGTAAGGGGGAGGGACAAGATGCAACTATTAATCCCTATGCTGATGAAGAATACTCTTTTGCCTTAATAGAAAATATTGGCTCTGTTGAATTTCAAGTTCGATTAGAATTAATTGAAAAAGACGTAAAACAGTTTTTAATAAAACCCAGTGATAAGGTTGTGATTAAACTTAATAGAAAAACTGTTTTATACCTTGATGCATTAACGCTTGAAAAAGCGGAGGCAAATATCAAATATACTATAAATAAAAATGAACTTCCACCTTCGCCACCACCAATTCAAAGTCCTAAACAATAGGGATATCCTTTTCATTCTATTTAGGGATTTCCAACTTTTTAAACCCTAATCATAACTCATGACATAAGTAGTGAAGGTAAAGATTGAGGGTCTATGTTTAAGCAATAGAATAGCACTTCAAAATAGTGTTAGTGAGGTGTGAATACAATCAGAAAGGATATACAGTCTCTAAGTCTAAATTACAGCGTAAACTCAACTAGCCTTATGTTGTCCCTGTCCTATCCATAGAGGCTGGGACAATGGGACACATAAAAAGCTAAAAGTTTCAATCCAGCATTAATCCAAACACAGGGTGATGGGTTTTAGAAAACTGTTTTTCTATTGGAATATGGGATTAGGATTCGATAAGTAATTCATTCTTTCTATCTTAGTGGTATTATTAACCATAAATCAAGTAAAATGAAGAAAACAATTCTTTTAACCTGTATGCTTTTATCAATTTGTATTCAAGCACAGGTTGTTACCTTTCATCCAGTAAAAGTAAAACCAAATCAACTCGAAAGCTTTCTAGATATTGAAACTAATTATATGAGTAAAATTGCACAAAAAGCTCAAGACGATGGCAATTTAATGGGATGGAGGTTACTACAACTTTTTAACCCAGGCGCAGATGATTTCAATTATATGTTTGTAAATATTTATAAAGATTTTGATGCTGCTACTTCTCCAAAAGCAAACTGGTGGACAAATGCAGAAAAAGTAGTTGGTGTTAAAACAAGTATCTTATTAGATGTGTATTCCAGTTTAGAATTTGATAAGAGATACTTTTATGAGGTTAAACAGCAGATTGCAAATACCAAACCATCGGATTATGTGATTTTAAATTTTGCTCGCCCAAATGATGTGAATCAGCAAATGGAAGAAACTAAAAAATATGTAATCCCTCATTTCAAAAAGAACATGGACAAGCATGGAATGGTTGGTTGGGGCTTAGCTACTAAAATCACTCCTCAAGGCAAAGAGTATTCCTCAATGATGACTTGGGACTCATATACTAACTTATCAGATGTTATGATGCATCTTGCTGGTTATGGTGTTATTAAAGGACTCCCTTTTGAAAAGTTTGAAGATCCAATAGAATGGGAAAACAGATATATTCTTAAGGTAATGTCATCTACTAAAAATTAAATAAATACTAACCCTCCCAAGCGGAGGGTTTTTTTTTAAAACATATTCTCTCTATCTTTTAATTATTACTAACTACAGATCATGCTAATGAAACGTTTTATTTTCATTTTTTTATAATTCAACTCAATGCTCAATCAAAAAAAGAAGTCAGACAGTTAAAGAAGCAATTGCGGATCGAAAAAAGATTAGAGAAGCAAGAAAGCCTGACAGACGAAAAAATTGAATATTTAAAAAATCCCTTTTGGTTAAAATATAGTGAATTAAATCCCTCTTTGGGCATAATAAAGTTTGATCCCAGAAAAGGGTATCAATTTGGATACAGCAATCTAGAAACTGTTCTTCAAATGATTAGAATTGTTGCTTATTGGATCCCTTCTGTAAAACAAATTCAACTTTCTGTGATCGATCCTTGTGATATAAATCAATATCTAAATAGTATCATAGTTCTCATTTCTCCAAATGAATTAGAAATAATCAGAAATTTTAGGAATAAAGATTTTGATCCAAAAAACAAACTTGCAGTGGATTTTGAGGGAGCGATGATCCCTACATATTTAACTCATAAATTGACAAATCAAATAATTCAAAATTGTGGAGCTTATGTTGAGTAATCTTTTTTTTACACCAATGGACACAATCTAAACCCCTTCTAATCCATTGATTTCATTGACTTAATTCAAGATTTCTGTGTAATGGTTTTAGGGTTGTTTATTTGAGGATGTTGGGATATGTGATGGAAGTAAATACACTCATCTTTCATAACCCAAACACTTGGGTGTGTGTTTTAGAAAAGGATTTTCTTTTTTATGGGTAGAGTGGTGTAATCTTTTTGGTCCTGATTATCATGGTTGTGTTGCTTGATTCTATTTTGGAATATCTCTTTTTCAACTCTTCTAAAAATAATTTGACGGTATTATCCTCTTTAAATTAGTAAAGCTCTCTTATTTTTATGTTTTTAAAATATGCTTTTCCAGGATGGTCTTGCAGGCATATAGCCCCTTTTTTAAATTTAGCAAAATCATACCAGCGTTTTTCTCCTAGATATGGATAATCCGCAGATTTGTTGAATTTACTTTTTAAAAGTGAGTTATCCCATTCAGGACCACTTAGAGGGAATTCATTAATTACTACATCATTTAATTTAAGTAATCCTTGATTATTTTTCTGATCAATTTTAATATAGTATTGATTCCAATCCCCTACAGGGTTTGGTTTTAATTCCCCTTTAGGGGAAAATAAATCATACACAGCTCCTAAGTATTTTTTCTTTTGATCTAAATCCCCTAATACGTTATTGAGTTCGATATCGCCGCCTAAAACCTCCTCAGGTTTTGCATACACCTCTGGATCAATGATTTGAATTTCAGGGCCTGTTTGATATGGAAATTTGTAAGCAATATCTTCATCTACTCCCCACATAAACCCACTATTTCCTCCTTTTTCAATTTTCCACTCAAAAGAAATTTCAAAGCTTTCATATGTTTTATTAGAGAGCAAACTTGCATCATCTTCTCCAGACTCTAAGCCTGAAATTTTATCGAAAATCAGAATTCCATCTTCAACACTCCAACCTTTTTTTAATCCGTTGTCTTGAAAATAATGCCATCCGTCAAGAGAATTATTTTTGATTAATGAAACCCATTCATTTTTTGGAGATTTACAAGCAATAAATAATAGAATAAAAATAAAATTTTTCATTTATAATATTTTAGGAGGTAATGTTATTTTTAGTAGTCTATTTTGAGAATAAAGAGTCAATATAATTATATTTTTAGTTTAATAAGATGATAAAGTTTATAAAAGCATGTCCATAGTCTTTCATACCAATGTGTAGATGGGCAACGCCTTTAATGTTGCCAACCTTACAGGGTTCTTTTCACTACACCCGTTGCTTAAAAAAGGGTTAAGGTGGGTTATTGGTTTCATATCTAATGTTGTATTTCTCCCACTTGACGCCCTTTAAAGGGAATGGTCATTTAGAGCAACTGCAACTAATACAATTGCAAGGATAACAAGTACAATTTGAACAATTATCATTTTGACAAGATTTACAATTACAAGTACACATATATTATTGATTTTGAATTGTTTATAAGGTAATAAAAAAAAATGAAAGTAGAATTAGAATTAAAAAGTATGAAACTGAAGCATTACGAAAAATGATAGGTATTCAAACAAGTACTAAACCTGATATAGTAGTTAAATCTTTAATCAAGATGCTACTAAACGAGCTAGACCAATTGGAGATTTTAAAGTATGAAAAACGAATCTGATTTCCTTTTAAGATGAAAGTCCAAACCAAATGATTGAAAATCCACTCAGAATTAGTAGAAATGCAATTGATTTTAATAATATTTTCATTTGAAAAACCTAAATATTTAAACAATTAAAAATGATTACTGCTATAATAATCAATGCAGCGTATATCAAACCTGTCTGATTCATATTTTAAAACTATCAAAAACTTGAATTATAAAAAAATAAGTAAATACTGCATTTATACTTCATCAAAATAAAAGTAGAAATAGACCTAACAAAACCCAATGAAAAACGAAATTAAAGAAGTAAAAGAAAAAGATTGAGATGCTTACTAATCTCTTGCTTGATAGTATAGATATTGATTTGCTTTCAGATAGTCCAAAGACAGCTTATTTAAAGGCTATACAGCATTATGTTGTCCCTGTCCCATCCCAAGGGGTTGGGACAATGGGACACATAAAAAGCTAAAGCTTTCTATCCAATTCTATCCCAAAAACCGGGGCATGAGTTTTAGAAAACCGTTTTTCTATTGAAACAGTGGGATGGGATTTGATATGTAATCCATTCTCTTTATTTTTATAGTATAATTAATTAGTAATCCAATAACAATGAACAAAAGCTTTTTTACACTATTCATTTTTACATCATCATTATTATTTGCACACGATGATTACAATATATTCGATCTTGGTAATTTTAAACTTGAAAGTGGAGAAATCCTGCCAAATGCAAAACTTTCGTATGTAACCCATGGTAAATTAAATAAAAACAGGGATAATCTTATACTGGTACCGTCGGCTTACCTTGGGGATCACCATGGATTTGATTATCTTATAGAACCTGGCAAAGCATTAGATCCAGACAAATATTTTATTGTTGCAACTGACATGTTTCAAAATGGATTGTCCAGTTCACCCAGTAATACTGAAGCTCCATTTAATGGTCCCAATTTTCCACTAATTTCCATTAGAGACAACGTTTATGCAGGCTATAGATTAATTACAGAGGTTTTCAAAGTAAAAAAAATCAAAGGAGTTGTGGGTTTTTCTATGGGTGCACAACAAGCCTTTCAATGGGGTGTTAGTTACCCTGATTTTATGGAGAAAATTGTCGGAATTGCTGGGTCAGCAGTAGAATATCCTCATGGTAAAGTCAGGCTTGAAGGTTTCATTTCTGCTATCAAAGCAGACTTATCATATGATAATGGACATTATAACTTACAACCTGAAAAAGGACTTAGAGCTGGAGGAACTCATTGGGCAAGTTGGGGATGGTCTCAGGAATGGTTTCGCAAAGAGTTATTTAAAGAAATGGGGCTCAAAAGCATTGATGAGGTAATTAATTGGTTTGAAGATTTTGTGTTAACCTGGGATGCAAATAACTTAATAGCTTTAGCAAGAACTTGGCAAAATAACAATGTAGGAGATACACCTGGATTTAATGGTAACTATAAAAAAGCACTTGGATCAATTAAAGCAGATGTATTATATATGCCAAGCGAAACTGATATGTATTTTCATATTGATGCTTTAAAAAATGAATCAAAATTTATCCCTAAAGTCAATCTTAAAATAATCTCATCTTTATGGGGTCATATTGCAGGAGCTGGTTTTGCAAAAGAGGATGCCGATTTTATTAATAACCAAATCATTCAATTTTTTGAATAGTTTGTGTATAATACCCTCCCAAGCGGAGGGTTTCTCTTTTACATCAATGGATACAATCCAAATCCTTTCTAACCTATTGATATCAATGCCTTAACATAAGATTCCTGTGTTATGTTTTTAGGGGGGAGTTGTTTGGGGAAAATTTGCAGTGTGTTGGATTTTAGTTTTTATTCAAAAACATCCAAAATCGATCAAAAATGACAAAAAAACGTAAAAAAATTACCAAAATTGATCAATAATAGTCACAAATAACAAAAATTGTTAAAAACCGACTTGCAAATATTATTAGTCATTCCAAAGAAAAGGGGCAAATTCTTATTTTAGAAATATGGAAAAATCAGAAATTCAAGAAAAACTACAATCCTACTTCTCTGTCATAGAAGAAGGGTCACTGAATTCCATTGTAAAATATTCATCATTTTTAAAATCTATTAAGGGAACTAAGTTGATTTCTGAGGGAGAAAGACACAATTGGATCAAGGGTATGGGGTTTGATATGTAATCCATTATCTATATCTTAGGAGTATTATTAATCATAAATCAATTAAAATGAAAAAAGTATTATTTATAGTAGCTATATTTTCAGTCACTACTTTATTTTCTCAAAACACTTTCCAATTATGGAATTTTAATGCCAAAGATGGAATGGAAGGGTCTATTGCGAAGCTTGCAGATGAGCATTGGGGTGATGCAAAATTCAAATCAGGGGGGATTCAAATTGAAAGAATTAGTCATGGTGACAACCATTGGTCGCATAGAATTATTCTGTTTGGAGAAGTTGGTAAAATCGGAAGAGTCGATGGAGATATTGAAGATTCTGAATGGGGATTATTTCAAGAGAAACTAGATAATCTTGTTAAAGAATGGGGTACTTCGTATGCAGGAAGGTTTATGAGTATTGAGGGTGGATCTTGGATAGATTTTCCTTACGTTCAAATATATGATCTAAAATTAGATGACCCTATGGCATTTAAAAAGGCTCACGACAAATTAGTGAAACAAACTTCAAAAACAAGAGGAAACAGACCTGTTGCATTTGGAACTTATGATATAGGTGGTGGTGAAAATATTTCCCATTGGGTTGCAATTGGCGCTAAAGATTTTAGTGATTTAATTTCTCAAAAAGTTGCGGAAGGAAATTATGTGAAAGAATGGGCTGAATGGTCAAAAAACAATGGAGGAGCAGTTTCTCCATCAAACTATGCAATTAGAGTTCTTGCTTCATATCCAAATGAATAATTAAATACTCTATTAAACTATTTGAAAACCCCCTTTAAATCGGGGGTTTTTCTTTTACACCAATGGACACAATTCAAATCCCTTATGATCAAATGATATCATTACTTTAACGCAAGACTCGTTGTGTTGGTTTTAGGGGGATGTTGTTTGGGGAAAGTTTGTAGTGTGTTGGCTGTTAAATAGTCTTTTGAGGTCTTATGGGTGTGCCGCTGTCCCATGCCCCCAAGGCTAAGGGACAAGCGGCACATGTAACTTTCCAATTTTCATTTCTCCACCAAAACACATATAATGCAGTAACTATTGAGATTTTGTAAATGATCCTAATGGTTGTTATTCTTTGATAGGACTTGTGTGCAAATAGTGTGCAAGTAAGGAAACAAAAAAGGACTACATTGCTGTAATCCCTTGTTATAATTGTGACCTCGGCAGGATTCAAACCTGCAACCTCTTGAGCCGTAATCAAGTGCACTATTCAGTTATGCTACGAGGCCATTTTTGAGATGGCAAATATAACCATTTTCTTTTTTTACCAAAGCGGATTGAGGCTTCATTTTTTTAATAAATAAAATTCCTTTTTAGAACTATGACGTATCTTGTGCTTGTTTTAATATGGACTATATAGCAATTGGATTAGGATTATTTCTTCTCATAAAAGGGGGGGATTGGTTAATGGAAGCAGCTGTTAACATGTCATTAAAGCTTAATATTCCCAAAATCATCATCGGAATGACAGTAGTTTCTTTTGCTACTTCCGCACCCGAGTTGATTGTAAGTATAAAAGCAGCTTTACTGGGACATCCAGACCTAGCTTTGGGTAATATTTTGGGTTCAAATGTTGCCAACCTTGCTTTTGTTCTAGGTATTGTAATCTTAATAGCCCCCATAGGGGTAGCTAAAAATTTTTATAAATTGGATTGGCCAATGATGTTTTTGTCTTCTCTTATTTTTTATTTTTTTGTTTTCCAAGATGGTATTCTTAGTAGTACAGAAGGACTAATATTAGTGATTTTACTTTTTGTTTTTTTATTGTTTTTACTTTTTTTTCGAGGAAAAACTATTAAGGAGAATGCCGTTGAAGCTTCAATTTCATCCAAAAAAATGATAGGTGCATTACTTGTAGTAGGAGGTTTTTTCCTTTGGTTAGGATCTGAAGTTCTAATAAAAGGAGCCGTTTCCTTGGCCCAAGATTTGGGAGTAAGTGAACGTATTATTAGTATTTCCATCGTGTCTGTAGGAACAAGTATTCCTGAGTTAACGGCCTCTCTAATTGCGATCATAAATAAAGAGAAAGCATTATCCCTAGGAAATCTTATTGGTTCAAATGTATTTAATGTACTTGCTGTAATGGGAATAACTTCCTTGATACGGCCTATTGTTGTTGAAGATCAAAATTTACTTGAAGTTGATTTTCTATGGATGTTGGGGATCTCTCTTTCAATTCTTCCCTTAGTCTTTCTTTTTAAACGTTATAAATTAGGACGAATAGAAGGGGTCATTCTTTTGGTGAGTTACGTTTTCTTTATTTTACAAATGATTTTATAAAAAAAAACACCCTAATAAAATTAGAGTGTTTTTTAAATAGTGAGAGATTCACTTTTATAATTTAGCCGACTTTACCGTTTTGATAATTCGCGCTGCAATTTTGTATGGATCACCATTAGAAGATGGCCTTCTGTCTTCTAACCATCCTTTCCAACCTTTTTCAACGGTCATAATTGGAATTCGGATAGATGCTCCTCTATCAGAAACTCCAAAACTAAACTCGTGTATGGATTGTGTTTCATGTTGTCCAGTTAAACGTTGTTCGTTGTGAGCTCCATATACATCAATGTGTTCTTTAACAACAGGTCTAAAGGCTTCGCAAATTTTGCTATATACCTCTTCGGATCCACAGGTTCTAAGCACTTCATTTGAAAAGTTAGCATGCATTCCAGATCCATTCCAGTCTGTATCGCCCAGGGGTTTTGGGTGCCATTCGATAGCAAGACCATATTTTTCACCTAAGCGTTCAAGTAAATAACGTGACACCCACATTTCGTCTCCTGCTTTTTGAGCACCTTGAGCAAAACATTGGTATTCCCATTGACCTGATGCAACCTCTGCATTGATTCCTTCTACATTAATACCAGCTTCAATACATTGATCTAAATGTTCTTCAATCATTTCTCTACCGAAAGCATTTTTAGCGCCTACTGAACAATAAAATTGCCCTTGAGGTGTTTGGTCTTTTGGAAATCCGAAAGGAAGATTAGTTTCTGGATCCCATAGAAAATATTCTTGTTCAAAGCCAAACCAAAAATCATCATCATCATCATCGATTGTTGCTCTACCATTAGAGGCGTGAGGAGTTCCATCAGCATTCAAAACTTCAGTCATTACTAACCATCCGTTTTTACGATCAGGATCTTCGTACAAAGCGACTGGTTTAAGGAGGCAATCAGAAGCATTTCCTTCTGCTTGTCTGGTTGAAGAACCATCGAAAGACCACATGGGGCAGTCGTCTAATGTTCCTTTGAAATCACTTACAATTTTGGTTTTGCTTCGAAGATTAGCAGTTGGCTCATAACCGTCCAACCAAATGTATTCTAGTTTAGCTTTATTCATGATTAATAAATTTTTAGCTAAAATAAAATTTTTCATACACCCTCATTAAAAGAATGTTACAAAGAAATTAACAATATTATATTTTTATTAACCCCCCACTTTTTTGGGGATAAAATTTAATATTCTTCATTTTTTTTGATTTTTGCCATCAAATATTCAAAATGATTATCTTTGTATAGTTAATTATATCCATCCTTTTTCATGCAAACTCTACGTAAAAAAAGTCTTTACACACTTTCTTCCACTTCTGAAGTGGTTCCGTTATCTTCTTCAAAAGCATTAGATTTTGCTGCACATGTTTTTAATAAGGAAAAGTTAAAGCAATTTTTGAGTGAAAAATCATTTAAACAAATGCTCCAATCCATTGAAAAAGGAATTCCTATTAATCTAGTGTTAGCAGATCAAATAGCCGCAGTCATGAAGGCTTGGGCAATTTCAAACGGTGCGACGCACTACACACATTGGTTTCAACCTATAACAGGCGCAACAGCAGAAAAGCATGACTCTTTTTTTAACGTTGATGATAGGGGGATGCAAATTGAAAAATTTGAAGGAGAACAGCTCGTTCAACAACTTCCAGATGCGTCAAGTTTTCCAAGTGGAAGCGTCAGAAATACTTTTGAAGCAAGAGGTTTTACAACTTGGGACCCAACCTCTCCAGTTTTTATCTATGAAGGTACGCTCTGTATTCCTTCTCTATTTATCTCCTATACAGGAGAGGCGCTAGATTTTAAGACTCCATTAATTAAATCCCTACAAAAGTTAGATAAGGCTGCTTCAGATGTATGTCATTATTTTGATAAAACGGTTAGTAAAGTAAACGCTACTTTGGGTTGGGAGCAAGAATTTTTTTTAATTGACAGAAGTTTAGCTGCAAGTCGCCCAGATGTAATGCTTACAGGAAGAACATTATTGGGGCATTCTCCGTCTAAAAATCAAGACTTGAATAACCACTATTTTGGATCCATTCCTGATCGTGTAGGTCGATATTTAAAAGAATTAGAAAATGAGAGTAATGTTCTAGGAATTCCAGTCAAAACCTATCACAATGAAGTTGCGCCAAGCCAATATGAAATTGCACCTGTTTTTGAGGAAGCTAATTTAGCTGTTGATCACAATGCGCTTTTGATGGATTTGATGAACAAAATTGCACATAGGCATAACTTTGTAGTTCTTTTTCACGAAAAACCATTTGATAAAATCAATGGATCAGGAAAACATTCAAATTGGTCTCTAGTAACAAATTCTGGAATTAACTTGTTAAGTCCTGGAAAAACTCCGATGAGTAATTTACAGTTTTTATCATTCTTTGTGAATACTATAGCAGCTGTTTTAAAACATGAAGCACTTCTTAGGGCCTCGTCTGTTTCAGCAAGTAATGATTTACGAATCGGTTTACAAGAAGCACCATCTGCCATCCTTTCAATTTTTATTGGAAAACATTTGATGCAAGTTTTAGAAGAATTAGAAAACGTTTCAAAAGGGAAATTATCACCTGAAGAGAAAACAGATATTAAGTTAAATGTGATCGGTAAAATCCCTGAAATTTTATTGGACAATACCGATAAAAACAGAACTTCTCCTTTTGCTTTTACGGGAAATAAATTTGAATTTAGAACAGTAGGTTCAAAGGCAAATTGTGCAAAATCGGTAACTGTTCTTAATGCCATAGTAGCAGAACAGTTGTTGGAGTTTAAACACGCTGTAGATGATTTAGTAGAAGAAAAAAACATGAAAAAGGACGATGCTATTTTCAATACGCTCAGAGAAACTATTATTTCTATAAAAGATATTTTTTATGCTTCTGAAAATGAAAAAGAAAGCACAGAAACCTTGGCGAAAAAGAAGGGTCTAAGTGACAATAAAACAACTCCAGAAGCATTGCCAGCCTACGTTAAGGATAGTTCGGTGACCCTATTTGAGCATTTGGGTATTTTCACTAAGAATGAATTAGAAACACGCTATCAGATTGATTTAGATGAATATACCTCAGCTTTACAAATTGAATCTAGAACTCTAGGTGATTTAGCTCAAAATCACATAATACCCACTGCGATTAAATATCAGAATGTTTTAATCAAGAATGTAAAAGGATTGATAGAAATTTATGGTGCAGCTCATAAGGAATATGCGCGTGAGCAAACTCTTATTTTAGAACGAATTTCAAATCATATAGCCGAGATAAATAGTGGGGTAAACGAGATGATAAAATCAAGAAAGAAAGCCAATGTGCTAGTAGATTCTCATAAAAAAGCATTGGTGTATTGCAACACCATCTTACCGTATCTGGAGCACATTCGTTATCATTGTGATAAATTAGAGTTGACCGTAGATGATGAAATTTGGCCATTGGCGAAATATCGTGAATTGTTGTTTATTCGTTAATAACTATATCAAGTATTGAAGCCCGAGTTTTGTTAAAAAAATTATTTTTGTACAAAACGAATTTATGTCCGATCGATACAGCCGAAGAGGTGTTTCTGCTCAAAAAGAAGATGTCCATAACGCCATAAAAAAAATCGATAAAGGATTATATCCCAAAGCATTTTGTAAAATTATCCCAGATGTTTTAACTGGTAGTGATGCTCATGCCCTAGTAATGCATGCTGACGGTGCTGGAACAAAATCTGCACTTGCTTATATGTATTGGAAAGAGACGGGTGATCTCTCCGTTTGGAAAGGAATTGCACAGGACGCGCTCATAATGAATATTGATGATTTGTTGTGTGTAGGTGCAACTCAAAATATTTTGCTTTCTTCCACTATAGGTCGAAATAAAAACCATATTCCAGGTGAAGTTATTGCTGCGATCATCGAGGGGACAGAGGAGCTTCTGGAGACCCTTAGAGAATGGGGAGTCTCTATTCACAGTACAGGAGGAGAAACGGCTGACGTTGGGGATTTAGTTCGGACCATAATAGTAGATTCCACTGTAACCGCTCGAATTACAAAAGATCAAATTGTTGACAATGCTAATATCCAAGCAGGTGATGTAATTGTTGGATTAGCTTCCTTTGGTCAATCTACTTATGAGAATTCCTACAATGGAGGGATGGGGAGTAATGGACTCACTTCGGCACGACATGATGTGTTTGCTAAAAATTTAGCTAAAAAATATCCTGAAAGTTTTGATCCTGGGGTACCAGAAGACCTAGTTTATTCTGGCTCTAGACAACTTACAGAAATTTTAGAAGGTGTTCCGCTGGACATAGGAAAATTGGTGTTATCTCCCACGAGAACTTATGCTCCTGTTATTCAAAAAATATTTTCAAAGATGGGTACTAGCAGCATTCATGGTATGATTCATTGTAGTGGTGGAGCACAAACCAAAATTTTGCATTTTATTGACAATCTCCATGTAATTAAAGATTCACTATTTTCAGTGCCACCATTATTTGATATGATTCAAAAAGAATCTGGAACCTCAGGAAGAGAGATGTATCAAGTCTTTAATATGGGACACAGAATGGAGTTGTATGTTTCTCCAGAGAAGGCAGAAGAGATAATATCAATCTCTAAGTCTTTTAATATTGATACACAAATTGTAGGACGAGTTGAAGCTGCTTCCAATAAAAAAGTAACCTTAGACACACCTTATGGTGTTTTTGAATACAACTAAAGCGTACGATTGTCTTAACCAAATAATCTAACGGTAATTAGCAAGACAATTTGTAAATTTATACCATCATGATAGAAAAACTTCAAATCATTCAACAGCGTTTCGATGAGGTCTCTGACTTAATCATTCAACCAGACATAATTACAGATCAAAAGCGATACATTCAGCTTAATAAAGAATATAAAGATCTTTCGGTCATGGTTGAAAAGATGAATCAATACAAAGTTCTTATGTCAAACCTTGAAGAGGCTGAGCTTATTCTTAAGGAGGAACAGGATGAAGAAATGATAGCGATGGCTAAAATGGAAGTTGAAACTGCAAAAGAAAAACTGCCCAAGCTAGAAGAAGAGATTAAATTTTTACTAATTCCTAAAGATCCTGAAGATGCCAAAAATGTTGTCATCGAGATAAGAGCTGGAACGGGAGGGGATGAGGCAAGTATTTTTGCAGGAGATTTATATCGTATGTATACTAAATATTGTCAAGGTCAAAATTGGCAAGTTAGTTTTGTTGATTCAAGTGAAGGAACAGCAGGAGGATTCAAGGAGGTGATTTTTGAAGTCTCTGGAGAAGATGTTTATGGCACCTTAAAATATGAATCTGGAGTTCACCGTGTTCAGCGTGTTCCTCAAACTGAAACTCAGGGACGTGTTCATACATCTGCAGCTACTGTTATGGTTTTGCCAGAAGCAGAAGAATTTGACGTTGAAATTGACATGAATGAAGTTCGTGTAGACTATTTCTGTTCTTCGGGTCCTGGAGGACAATCTGTAAATACAACCTATTCTGCAGTACGTTTGACCCATGAACCCACAGGAATTGTTGCCCAATGTCAGGATCAGAAGTCTCAACATAAAAATAAAGACAAAGCATTGAAGGTATTACGTTCACGTTTATATGAATTAGAATTATCAAAAAAACTAGCTTTAGATTCTGAAAAGAGAAATTCTCTGGTTTCTTCCGGAGATAGATCTGCAAAAATAAGAACCTACAATTACCCTCAAGGGAGGGTAACAGATCACCGTATTGGATTAACGCTTTACGACCTACCCAATGTAATCAATGGCGATGTGCAAAAGCTAATTGATGAACTTCAGCTCCATCAAAATACAGAAAAACTGAAAGAAGCTGGAGAAGTGCTATGACAAAGGAACAATTAGTTGAACAGATCAAGAAAAAACAGTCATTTTTGTGTGTAGGCCTAGATATTGACTTAGATAAAATTCCAACTCACCTTAAGAAGGAAGATGATCCTATCTTTTCTTTTGCTAAAGCAATAATTGATTCGACACATGAATATGCAGTTGCCTACAAGCCAAACTTAGCTTTTTTTGAATCTTATGGAGTAAAGGGCTGGCAAGCGTTTCAAAAAATCATGGAGTATTTGAATTCAAATTTTCCTGATCATTTTACGATTGCAGACGCAAAACGTGGAGATATTGGCAATACTGCAAAGCGTTATGCCAAAGCCTTTTTTGAGACTTATGATTCAGACGCTGTAACTGTAGCTCCTTATATGGGTAAAGATGCTGTTGAACCGTTTTTAACTTTTGAAGGAAAACACGCTATTCTTTTAGCACTAACTTCTAACCCAGGTGCTGCAGATTTTCAGTTTACTAATGAGAACAATGAAAAACTATTTCAGAAAGTTTTAAGAACTAGTTTAACCTGGGATAATGCTGACCGTTTAATGTATGTAGTTGGTGCTACCAAAGCTGAAGCACTTACATCAATTCGGAAACTTGTTCCAGATTCTTTTCTTCTTGTACCAGGAGTGGGAGCTCAAGGAGGTAGCTTAGAGGAAGTGGCAAGAGCAGGAATGAATTCCCAATGCGGACTTTTAGTCAATTCTTCAAGAGGAATCCTTTACCGTTCTCAGTCAAATGATTTTGATAACGCAGCTGCACAAGAAGCAGGTAGACTTCAAAAGGAAATGGCATTATATTTAAAAGATAAAGGAATCATATAATGCTTCATCATTCAATATATAAAGCTGAAAATAGCTCCAAAAAATGGATTTGTTTTATCCATGGGGCAGGAGGGAACTCCTCGATTTGGTTTAATCAAGTCCGCTTTTTCAAAGCTTATTTTAATATTTTGTTAATTGATCTCCGTGGACATGGAAAATCTGCAGTTTCACCAGAGGGGACAGAGTATACTTTTAATATTATTATTGAGGATATTTTAAAGGTTTTGGATGAGAATAAAATAAGAAAATCACACTTCGTGGGAATTTCCTTGGGGAGCATTCTAATCCAAAAAATGCTACAATCTCATAGTGATCGGGTGGAAAAAATAGGTTTGGGAGGAGCGATTTTAAATTTAAATCTACAATCTAGGTTTCTAATGATTTTAGGAAAACTGACACAAAGTATTTTGCCTTTTATTTGGATCTATACCTTCTTTGCTTATATTATTATGCCGTACAAAGCACATAGAAAGTCACGCGCACTTTTTATTAAAGAGGCGAAAAAGATTTCACATAATGAATTTAAGCGTTGGTATAGACTAACCGCAAGTATACTTCCTGTGCTTAAAAGAATTAGAAATAAAGAGGTTAAAACTCCAATCTTGTATATTATGGGATCTCAAGATTATATGTTTTTGCCTTTTGTTAAAAAATTCGTTGCAATGCATCAATCTTCCAGCTTAATTACGGTAGCAAATTCGGGACATGTTGTTAACATTGATCAACCCGACGAGTTTAACACTCTTTTACTTTCTTTTCTGTTAAGTGATTAATTGAAAACAACTGTTTTGTTGTTGTAAACCATGATTTTTCGATCACAATGTAGTTTCAAACCTCTTAATAGTACCATGCGTTCTAAATCTTGACCTTTATTAATAAGGTCCTTCACATCGTGTTCGTGTGAGACTCGTACAATATCTTGTTCAATAATAGGACCTGCATCTAACTCTTCTGTTACATAATGGCTGGTAGCTCCAATGATTTTCACCCCCCGATTGAAGGCTGAATGATAGGGTTTAGCCCCTGGAAATGCGGGTAAAAAGGAGTGGTGAATATTGATAATTTTTGATGGGTACAAATCAATTAATTTTGAAGAAACAATTTGCATATAGCGAGCCAAAACAATAAAGTCTACCTGGTATTGTTTTAAAATTTCCAATTGTTTTTCTTCAGCTTCTTTTTTATTTTCTTTGGATACGGGTATGTGAAAAAAGGGGATCTCAAATTGCTTGGCAATTCCTTCCAAGTCTTTGTGATTACTTATAATAAAGGGTATTTCACAATTTAATTTTCCAGAGCGTTGTTGAGATAAAATATCATAAAGGCAATGATCATATTTGGAGACAAAAACAGCCATTTTGGGGAATCTTTCTTCTTGATAAAAATCACATTTAAGTTGAAAAGCGGCACCTAATTCTAGGACAAAATCATTTTTGAAGGTTTTAAAGTCAATTGTTTTATTGCTGTCTTCAACCACCATTCGCATAAAAAAAGCGTCTTGTGATCGGTCAACGTACTGGTCAATATATATTATATTTCCATTCCGTTGATGAATGAATTCAGTAACCGATGCGATAATTCCTTTCTGATCAGGACAATGCATCAGTAAAACTAAACGATTTGGACTAAGATTCATTCGGTATTAATTTCCTGGTTGTGTTATCGTAAAGTTCTCTTTGGCTTTGGCTTCATCTACCATTTCTTTAACTTCTTTGAGCAGTTGTTTCGCATCATAAATAACCCCTTGACGTATGGTGTATTTTACTCCGCCAACACGAACAACCTCATTGTCTTCCGTTAGTTTAATGGCTCCGGTACCGTAGAGTACTTTAAAGTTTTGAAGTGGATTTTCTTCAACAATGACAAAGTCTGCACTTTTTCCAATTTCTACAGATCCTGTTTCATCAGATATTCCAAGAGCTTCGGCACCATTTAGAGTGGCTGACCGAATGATTTCAAGTGGATGAAATCCTGCTTCTCTGAGCAATTCCATTTCGCGGATGTAAGCAAATCCATACAATTGAAAGATAAATCCAGAATCTGAACCGGTTGCAATTCGTCCTCCTCTATTTTTATATTCGTTGATGAAGGTCATCCAAAGATTGAAGTTTTCTTTCCAAGCAACTTCTTCTTCAGTTCCCCAATAATGCCAATAGGAGCCATGAGAGATTTTACTTGGCTGATAAAAACGCCAAAGGGAGGGGAGGGTGTAATCTTCATGCCATTCTGCTCTTCTTGCCCGGTGTAAATCTCTACTTGCTTCATATATATTGAAGGTGGGAACCATAGTGAAATCAAGAGTTATCAGTTCATTCATCACATCATTCCAGTGATCGGAATAAGGTTTTGCTGCTTGCTTCCAAAGTTTTCCTGCTTCTCCAAATCGGTGTTGTTCATTTTGATAATTATAATCTAGAGGATAGTCTTGAACGGTTCGATCATCAAAAAGAGCTTCGGGAAGCCCATACCAGTGTTCCATTGAAGTTAGGCCAGCTCTTGCAGAATGTAGGACATTCCATCGAGCTACACTCAACTGTGCATGATGGGCAGCAGAACGTAATCCTAATTTTTTATTTTCATTCAAAGCAGCAGACATGATTTCTGGTTCAGCACCAAAAAATTTAATGCCATCAGCACCATTTTTTGCATTTTGTCTGACCCATTCTCGAGCTTGCTCAGGAGAGCTTATTGGGGATTTGCTTCCTTGACCAAAACCTGTATAAGCTAGGATTCTGGGAGCAATAATTTCATTTTTAGCACTTCGCTTTTTTAAATCCACAGTATACTGTATCCCTCTTCCACTGGGTTCTCTTACTGTAGTTACTCCGTGAGCCAACCAAAGTCTGAATACATATTCCCAATCTGCTCCTTGTGAAATTCCACCAATATGACCATGCATATCTATAAAACCTGGAAGAATAAACATACCAGTCGCATCTACCTCTTTTCCTCCATTTTTTAGTTTGGGACGTTTCTTGTCTTGTATAGCTACCCCGGGATAACCCACCACGTCAATAGCTGTTATTTTGTCATTTTCTACTGTAATGTCTACAGGTCCTATTGGAGGCGCACCATTACCATTGATAAGTGTTGCCCCTCTTATTATTAGGTGAGAGAAAGGGCCTTCAGATGGGCTTTGACTTTGAGCTACTGAAAAATTGAAAGAAACGATAAGGAAGAAGAAAAAAGTGTGAAATGCTCTCATGAATATATTTTGTTCTAATATAAAAAAAAACCTCCTGAATGAACAGGAGGTTTTAGGTAATATAAATTCAATTTTTAATCCTAGTGCTGGTTTAATCTGAAATCTGCGTATGCATCCATTCCATGTTCTGCTAAATCAAGCCCTTTGGTTTCTTCTTCGGCATCAACTCTAAGTCCTATAGTGTATTTAATTGCCAAGAGGGTAATTAAAGATGTAGTTACAGAAAATGCTCCTACAATTCCTACTCCTGCTAGTTGAATCAAAAACTGATCAACACTAGCCATGGCTCCAAAGATACCTACTGCAAGTGTTCCCCAAATACCACAAATGAGGTGAACAGCAACAGCTCCTACTGGATCATCAAGTTTTAATTTATCAATTAAAGCAACTCCTAATACGATAATTACTCCCGCTACAATTCCAATAAGAATGGCATCGGTCGGACTCATTTGATCTGCGCCAGCTGTAATACCTACAAGTCCTCCCAATACACCATTCATAAACATTGTTAAGTCAAAGTTTTTGTACATTATGTTTGAGAAAATTGCAGCTGAAACACCACCCGCAGCTGCCGCTAAACAAGTAGTTACTAAAGTTAAGGAGGTCAATTCTGGATCTGCTGAGAGCACTGACCCTCCGTTAAATCCAAACCATCCTAACCATAGGATTAATACACCTGCAGCTGCCAAAGGAATATTGTGTCCCGGTATAGCATTTGGCTTTCCATCTTTTCCAAACTTTCCAATTCTAGCTCCCAATAAATAAATTGCAACCAATGCAGCCCATCCCCCTACAGAATGAACTAAAGTTGAACCTGCAAAGTCATAAAAACCCCAAGAATCTAGGAATCCACCACCCCATTTCCATGAGCCAATTATTGGATATACTAGTCCTACATATATAATCGAAAATATCATAAATGCGTTTAGCTTGATACGTTCAGCTACTGCTCCAGATACGATGGTTGCCGCAGTGGCAGCAAACATTCCTTGAAATAAGAAGTCAGTCCACCAAGTGTATCCACCACTTGCGTATTCAGCTGTCATACCTCCTTCTGGGGCAGCAATACCAAATCCAGCAAATTTTAAAATTCCAAGTGATCCTTCTTCAAAACCTGGATACATTAAGTTAAATCCTCCTAGGCAGTAGAGAAGTAATCCAACAGAGATTACAAAAAAGTTTTTAAATAAAATATTGATTGTATTTTTTTGGCGTGTCAATCCTATCTCAAGAAACGAGAAGCCTAGGTGCATAAAAAATACTAGGGCTGTACAGATCATCATCCATACGTTATTGGCAGTAAAAAGTGCAATACTTTCCATAAAATTATTTTTAAAGTTTATTTTTTAGTTTAAAGATTTACCTCCTTTTTCCCCAGTACGAATTCTATAAGCTTCGTCTACAGAAAGGATGAATATTTTTCCGTCTCCCACGTTATCAGTTGCTGCAGACTTAAGAATTGCATCAATGGTAGGTTGAACAAAATCATCGTTAACTACAATGGATATATAGCGTCTTTGGATTTCAGAAGTGCTGTAGCTAATTCCACGATATACGTGTCCTTCTTTTTCGTTTCCAACACCAGTTACATCCCAATAGCTAAAGAAGTTAACTTCTACATTATGTAGGGCTTCTTTGACTTGATCAAATTTTGATTTACGGATAATTGCTTCAATTTTTTTCATGAGTTATTATTTTTAATGTGATAAAATTTTAATGAATATACATTTAAAAAGAATATATAGCAGCAACTACAAACGAAGACAAGCTATCTGCGGTTTCTGTTGGTGAGATTGCAAAGATCTCTGAAGAAGCAGAATCAATTCTAAATTCAGGTTTGAATGTAAAATTTCCTGAAGTAAAACTTCCTGTTAATGTGAGTGAGAAATTGTCTGCATCACCATCATCAACTAGAGCTCCAAAACCGTCAGTTTCTGAGAAAAATTCTCCTCTTAATCCAATAGCAAAAGTATCAGAGGTAGTAAGTTGTGGGTATAAAGCAACTCCAGCAAAACCTGTATCGCCTGCAAGTGTAGCAGTTGTAGCGTTTATTCCTAAGAAAAAGCTATCGGCAATATCAAATCCACCTGTGTAGTCCAATTGAAAATAATCTTCTCCTGCTAACAGGTTAATATATTGACCATAAAGACCCAATTGAGCACCGAATGCGGTATAACGATCATAATTTGCTTCTGTTTGATCTGTTTGGTTGAAAACACCCAACATTAATGAGATGTCATCGGCTAAAGTGAAATCAGCTTTAACTCCTGTGTGAGAAAAGGGACCATATGAAAACATGTATGATGTAGAATAGTTAAAGTTAGCCGCTGGCGAGATTACTTCATATCCTAGAAAAGTATTGAAATTCCCTAAAGTTATTCTAACACCCTCTGCTATATCATAATAAGCATAGAGCTGATTGACAAGTTCAGATGAGTTTCCAACAGAACCAAATACTGCATCAGAACCTCTTGGTCCAAAAACAACATCTGCTACAAATCCTGATTTTTCACCTTCGTAAGAGACAATGAAATTTGCCATACCTAAGGCAAAACCGTTTAGGTTAGCAAATGAAGTTCCAGGAGCAACAGGATCTTCTGAGAAACTAGTTCTAAAATAAGTGTCTACAGTTCCACTGAAATTAAAGCTAGGCGCAGCTTCAGTTTCTTCTGTTTCTTGAGCCATTACCCCTGAGGTATTAAACAAGGTTACGATAAGGCTTAAAATTAATAAGTGTTTTAAATTTTTCATAAATATTATATTAAAGATTTTGAGCAAAAATAATTTTAAATACACATCACCCCCCTTATTGATAGGGGTATAATTATATTTTTATTTATTTAAAAAATATACCCCATATAAAATAGGGGTATTGTAAAAATATAATACATAAATTGTTAAAATGACAGAAAAAGTGAGTTTACTTAAGAATTTATAATCCGAACTAATGAAAAACCAGAAGCTACCATAATAAATCCACCAATCAGACTGATTGATACATAAGAAAGAAAAAGACTGTAGTTTCCTGACTTAAGAAACTCTAGTCCTTCATAACTGAAGGTAGAGAAAGTAGTTAACCCTCCACAAAACCCAATAACAGTAAAAAGATATAGTTCAGAACGTAATAGGTTTGACTTAAAAGCCCATCCTACTAATATTCCAATGAGAAGACAACCAATAAGATTTGCAATTAATGTGGGCCAAGGAAAAGCACCTTTGGTAACAGGTATTAATTTTGAAATCAGAAAACGAAATACACTTCCTAAACCTCCTCCTAAAAAAATAAATAATAGTGTTTTCACTTTTGGGTTAAATATTTGATCAATAATAAAAGACTGAATGCAATCATGAATCCTACCAGAATTTTATAACTCCCTTTAAAGTAAGTGGGTTGATTTTTTTTATCCGTTTTGTAAGACAAATAAATGATTAACACAAAAGCGATGAAAAAACAAAGCCCAAAAATCAATTGACCAAAAGAAAACATGTTTTTAAATTTTGTCTAAATTTAGAAATAAATAATCCATTAACATCCAATATCATTATGATTAAAAAACCAATTGAGGCAGTAACCAAATTTCATGAAGCCTACGGACTAGGAATTGAAAATAAGCCGCAAGCAAATTTATCTGATAAAATAGTTGAATTACGCTATAATTTAATGAAAGAGGAAAATGAAGAATATTTACAGGCAGCTCAGGATAATGATCTTATAGAAATTGGTGACGCATTGGGTGATATGTTATACATATTATGTGGCACCATAATCGCTCATGGGTTTCAAGACAAGATGGAGGCTATCTTTGAAGAAATACAGCGGAGTAATATGAGTAAATTAGACACCGACGGGAAACCGATATATAGAGAAGACGGAAAAGTGATGAAAGGACCGAATTATTTCAAGCCTGATTTAGAAAAGATCATAACAGCCGACTAGTTTACGGCTTGTCTCCAGCCAAAAGTATCTTCAGAAGCATTATATTGAATACCCACTAATTTTTCCTTCAATTTAAGAGCCAAAGGAGTTTGTTTGGGTAGGGTGTATGCAGTTTCTTGATGTGAAAAACTATGAATTGGAAGTACAACTACTGCGGTTCCTGTTCCAAAAACTTCTTCTAAACTTCCATTTTTATGAGCTTCTTTGAGTTCACTTATTTTGATAGGGCGTTCTTCTACTGGAATACCTTCATGTTTGGCTATAGCAATAATACTTTTTCGTGTGATTCCGTCCAAAATTCTGTCATTAGTTGGTGACGTAATAAGAGTCCCGTTAATCTTGAAAAAGATATTCATGGTTCCTGCTTCTTCAAGGTACTCATGTGTGCTTGCGTCGGTCCAAATGATTTGCTGAAATCCTTTTTTAAGCGCTTCTGAAGTAGGATAAAATTGGGCTGCATAATTCCCTGCAGCTTTAGCATACCCCACACCACCATTGGCAGCACGGCTATATTCTTCAGCAATTAAAACATTTATTTCTCCCCCTGAATAGTATGACTTCACTGGAGCACAAATGATCATAAAAGTATATTCCATTGAAGCAGATGCCTGTACACTTGGTTGACTAGCAAAAACAAAAGGGCGTATATAAAGTGAGTTTCCACTACCAGGGCGAACCCATTCTTGGTCAAGTTGTAACATCGTATTTAATCCTTCAAAAAAGTACGACTCTGGAAATTCTGGAATCTGAAGCCGCTTTGCAGAGAGATTAATTCGTTTAAAGTTTTCCTCTGGACGAAATAACCACACTTTTTTGTTATCGTCTTTAAATGCTTTCATTCCCTCAAAAACTGCTTGACCATAGTGTAATACACTTGCTGATGGATCTAGAGTTAGGGCTTGGTATGGCTTTATCTCAGGAGTTTGCCATTTTCCATCACGGAAGTGGCACAGAAACATGTGATCTGTAAATGTCTTTCCGAAAACTAGGTTTTCGAAATCTACCGAATTTATTTTAGTCTCTTGAACTCTTGTTACTTTCATTACCTTTCATAAAGATTTAGAGTAAAATTAGTTTTTTTCTACATTTAAAAAAGGATAGAGAATAATAAATGTAATTTTTTTTAAAAGCTTTGCAAGATTCTCAATAAACTGGGGATTCAATCTTTATTTTTGATTAATTAAGTTAATTTATACATTAGCTTTCAATGAGACATAAAAGGCATCAAATTATTACTGAAGACGGATCTTCTACTTTGCGAATAGATGATTTGAAAGAGACCTATCATTCCAGACATGGAGCTGTTTTGGAATCTGATTTTGTTTATTTAAAAGAAGGTTTAAAATTTTGGCTAGATCAACACCCAAATCAATCTTGTCGAATTTTAGAATTAGGATATGGTACAGGTCTCATGACCTACTTAACCTATTTAAAAGCGCAAAAAGAAAAACTTGAAATTGAGTATGTAAGTTTGGAAGCATTTCCTTTGTCAAGTGCTGAGATTCATACGTTAAACTACGAACAGTTTTTTCAAAATGATGCGGTTTCTCATCTTTTTAGTGCGTTCAACCAACTTCCATGGGAGAAAAAAGAAGCGCTTACTTCACATTTCAATTTGACAAAAAAGGAAATTAAATTTGAGGACTTTACTTCTGAATTTTCCTTTGATCTTATTTTTTACGATGCTTTTGGTTTTCATGCACAACCCGAATTATGGTCAGAACAATGTATGTCAAGGTGCTATGAGTTATTAAGTCCAAAGGGAGTTTGGGTGAGTTATTGCGCAAAAGGGAGTGTACGTAGAGGTTTGGAAAAAGCTGGATTTGAAACTTTTAGACTTCCAGGACCCCCTGGAAAGCGTGAAATGTTAAGAGCTGTAAAGCATTAAATGTGTACTTTTGCAAAAAAAGATGAAGCTACTCATCACTGGGGCTACGGGTTTTGTTGGAAAAGAATTGGTGAAAAAAGCTCAAGCTAGTGGCTTGGAAATACACTTTTTAACAACTCAACAATCCAAAATAAATAGTATCGATTATGCCAAAGGGTTTAATTGGAATCCTGCACGCCAAGAAATAGACACTTCATGTTTTGAAGGGGTAAGTACGATTGTCCATTTGGCTGGAGCAACCATCTCAAAAAGATGGACTACTGCCTATAAAAAGACGATCTTATCCAGTAGGATTCAAACCACTAAGTTGCTATTCAACGGATTGAATGAGTTGGAAGGAGATCATAATGTTACACAGTTAGTTACAGCTTCTGCAATTGGAGTATATCCCTCTGACTTCCATCAAACTGTGGATGAGAAAACTCAAGTGGCTCCGAATAGTTTTATGGAAAAGGTCGTAATTGATTGGGAGCAAGAATCTGACAGTTTTAAGACCTTAGGAGTCAAAGTTAATAAGCTTCGTATCGGATTGGTGTTGGCAGCTCACGGCGGAGTAGTGGCTACCCTAAAAGTGCCTACTTTATTTGGCTTGGGTGCTGCTTTTGGAAATGGAAAGCAAGGACAGTCATGGATTCATCTGTCTGATTTAGTTTCTCTGTTTTTGTATGCAATTGATAGACAATGGGAGGGCACCTTTAATGCGGTGGCTCCCAATCCTGTATCTCAATCTCGCTTTATATCTGCATTGGCAAAATCACTTAAAAGACCTCATATTTTTCCACCACTACCAAAATTTTTAATTCAACTTTTAGTTGGAGAAATGAGTAGTTTAGTATTGGACAGTCACTGGGTAAGTGCACAAAAAGTGTTGGATAATGGCTTTGTTTTTGAACATGAAAAAATCAATTCGGCATTGGAATCTATTTTTAATGAAAAGTAGTAGTGACAATTTGACAATTTTTTATTGTGGCAGTACTTTTGTAATAGAACAAAACTTCTAAATTAGAATGAATATGGCAAAAAAAGAAGAGCAAGCTACTCAAAAGAAAACAACCCCAAAAAAGCAATCCTCCAAGAAAGTAAAGTCCGAGGATAAGTTGAATACGCAACTTCAGGAGGCAAATGATGCCTTAGCGCAAGAAAAAGATAAATATTTACGTCTTTTTGCTGAATTTGAAAACTTTAAAAAGCGCACTGCAAAAGAACGTATTGAACTTTTTAAAACAGCAAATCAAGAAGTGATCTCAGCAATGATTCCAGTTTTGGATGACTTTAACAGAGCACAGCAACAAATTGAAAAAGGTGAAAATGCGATAGATGTTGAAGGCTTTAAATTAATTTTCAATAAGTTTCATGATATTTTAAAAAATAATGGACTCACACAAACTGAAGCCAAAGCAGGCGATTCTTTTGACGCTGAAATTCATGAAGCAATAACACAAATTCCTGCACCCACTGAAAAGGAGAAAGGAAAGATTATTGACATTGTAGAAACAGGTTACCAGTTGGGTGACCGAATTATTCGTTATCCAAAAGTGGTCGTAGGCCAATAGATATGAAAGAAGATTATTACGAAATATTAGGAATTTCAAAATCTGCATCAGCAGCTGAAATAAAAAAAGCGTATCGTAAAAAAGCTATAGAATTCCATCCTGATAAAAACCCAGGGGACACTTCTGCAGAAGCAAAATTTAAGAAAGCCGCAGAGGCCTATGAAATTTTGGGAAATGATGAAAAACGATCTCGTTATGACCAGTATGGTCATGCAGCTTTTGAGGGAGGTCAAGGTTTTGGCGGTGGAATGAATATGGATGACATCTTCAGCCAGTTTGGTGATATTTTTGGAAGCGCTTTTGGTGGAGGCGGTTTTTCCGGTGGTCAAAGACGTGCCAAGGGATCAGATATGAGAATACGTGTCAAGCTTTCATTGGAGGAAATTGCTTTGGGAGTTGAAAAGAAAATTAAAGTTCCCAGAAAAGTTCAAGCCCCTGGAGTAAAGTACGGAACTTGTTCCAGTTGTAATGGTAGAGGTCAAGTAATGAAAATTACCAATACGATTTTAGGAAGAATGCAAACTTCAGCCACTTGTAGTGCGTGTGGAGGGAGTGGTCAATCATTGCTTAATAGACCTTCTGGAACTGATGCGCATGGAATGATTAAAAAAGAGGAAACAGTTTCCATCAAAATACCAGCGGGCGTTGAAGAAGGAATGCAATTAAAAGTTTCAGGAAAAGGAAATGAAGCTCCTGCAAATGGAATTTCAGGAGATCTTTTAGTTCTTATTGAAGAAATAGCACACAAAACATTTGTCCGAGAAGGGAATCATTTGCATTTTGATTTGTATGTTAGTATTTCAGAAGCTACCTTGGGTGTCTCCAAGGATTTAACACTTTTAGAAGGGAAAGCTAGAATCAAATTAGAATCTGGAATTCAATCTGGTAAGACACTCAGACTGAAAGGCAAAGGACTCCCTAGTGTTAACGGATACG
>Ga0228619_1000088_pt1 | contig 39318 bp, 42 predicted proteins | sample 22DmetaG_FD_190065 | JGI IMG/M metagenome (GOLD analysis project Ga0228619, IMG submission 190065) | Seawater microbial communities from Monterey Bay, California, United States - 22D | ecosystem: Environmental > Aquatic > Marine > Coastal | place: USA: California | collected 2016-10-12 | reverse complement strand
CAGGTGTCGAGCACATCGGGATCACGGGTCAGCTGTGCGCTTGGGCCAGCGAGCGCCTGCGCCTCTGCCTCGGTCGCGGCGCAATATTGCGCGCCGCTCTCATCAAACCAAACAGGAATTTGGTGGCCCCACCACAATTGCCGAGAAATGCACCAAGGCTCAATATTTTCAAGCCAATGAAAATAAACTTTCTTTTCTGAATCGGGCAGAATTTTGACGGTGCCATCACGCACCGCCTGGAGGGCTGGGGCGACGATTTTATCCGTATCAACAAACCATTGATCTGTCAGCATCGGCTCAATCACCACTTTGGATCGGTCGCCGAAGGGCTGCATGATGGGTTTGTTTTCCACCAAGGGCACCAGCTGGGTGATCTGCTGCTCCTCTGCGTCGGTGATGGTCTCCTGGGCCATCACCGCCAATCCTTCGCCGGTAATGTCATCGACAATTTTTTTGCGCGCTTCGAAACGATCCATGCCGCGATAGGCATCAGGCACCATATTCATGGCCGCAATTTTGGCCTCGTCAAAACTCTCTGCACCATTGGCAATGCGCTGGGCAGTGGCCGCCTCTGTCGCATAGGCCTGTCCATCGGCCCGCAGATTGGCTTTGGTATCCATCAGGTTATACATCGGAATGCCAGCGCGTTTTGCGACTTGATAGTCGTTGAAATCATGCGCCCCTGTAATTTTGACAGCGCCAGATCCGAAGTCTTTGTCTGGGTAGTCATCGGTGATGATGGGAATCAAACGCCGCTGCGCTTTGGGCCCGACGGGAATTTCGCACATCATCCCCACGATCGGCGCATAGCGCTCGTCGGAGGGATGCACCGCAACCGCGCCATCACCCAGCATGGTCTCTGGGCGGGTGGTGGCAATTGAGATATAGTCGCGCTCTTCTTGCAATGTGATGTTGCCGTTTTCGTCCTTCTGCACATATGTGTAGGTCGCGCCGCCTGCGAGCGGGTACTTAAAATGCCACATATGGCCGGCGACTTCGATATTCTCAACTTCGAGATCTGAGATGGCTGTCTCGAAATGTGGATCCCAATTGACCAGACGCTTGCCGCGGTAGATTAGGCCTTTGTTGTACATTTCCACGAAAACTTTGATCACCGCATCGTAAAAATTTGGGCTATTTTCATGGCCGGTGCGCGTGTCACCCTGCGCGCCTGCCATGGTGAAGGCTGTGCGGTCCCAATCGCAGGAGGCGCCCAAGCGTTTGAGTTGGTTTACAATTGTCCCGCCAGATTGCTCTTTCCACTGCCAGACTTTTTCCAAAAACTTCTCGCGGCCCAGAGCCACGCGGCCCGGTTCGCCCCGGTCTGCCAATTGCCGCTCAACGACCATTTGCGTGGCAATGCCCGCATGGTCTGTCCCGGCCTGCCAAAGGGTGTCAAAGCCGCGCATCCGGTGCCAGCGCACCAAGATATCTTGCAAAGTATTGTTGAAGGCATGACCCATATGCAAAACGCCCGTAACATTGGGCGGGGGAATCATGATGCAATAGCTCGAGGCTCCGGGTTTGGCATTGGCCCCGGCTGTAAAACAGCCCGCCGCCTCCCAGGCTTTATAAAGACGATCTTCAGCTTCCGCTGCGTTGAATTTTTCCATGGCCATAATAGGGGGGTATCCTTCGAATTTGTCTCCGAATACCTATTTCTCTGGGCGAGTGAAAGCCCTAGCTGACCAAAGCTTCGCGTGCGCCGGGGCGCAGGACGGCCGGATCATAGGGCTTGCGCGCAAAAACCTCGCGCACCCGCTGCGCGAAATGCTCAATTGGCAAGGTCTCATAGTCAGGATCAAAGCTGTTTTGGTCCCACCGTTCGCAGAAGGTTGCACAGTCTTCAAAGTAGATATGGCCGCGATAAGTCTCGCGCTTGTCACGATTGCCGCCCACATGGTGGCCATAGTAGAGCATCTGGAAATCACCGTGTTTCTCGACCACCCAGGCGCATTGCTCTCGCACAAAGGGCCGCAGGATCGCGGCGGCATATTCGTCGTGATTGTAGGGCGCAAAAATATCGCCGATATCATGCAACAGCGCTGATACGATCCAATCGGTATCGGCCCCATCGCGCTCAGCGCGGGTGGCCGATTGCAGCGAATGGCCCAGACGTGTCACCTGATAGCCTGAAAGACCTTCATCCAGCGAAACCAAAGCGTTGAGAAGGCGATCAGCCGTGCCTTTGGTATATTCAATCTCATGTTCGGTGAGAAAGGCATAATCTGCCGCGTCGCCATCTCTCATAGCGCGAAATTTTACTTGATCCATCATGCGTACATCGCTGCTTTTCTGTCGGCGCCCGCCATCATGACTTTCGCCTGTTCGGTTCGAATTTCTTCATAGAGTAAAAGATCTTCAGGATGAAACAAGCCCTTTGGCGCATGGCAGAGTGTGAAATTGCCCGTATCACAATTGCCGCGCATCGCGACGCCGTAATCGGGAGCATTGTTGGGCTTTTTTACATGCGGGCTTAGAAAGCGCATCACGACACCAATTCGGCGGTCATCGCTTGTATTGGCTCCCGACCCGTGGATCATCAAGCCGTGGTGCAGGCTCATCTCGCCTGTCGCCAACGCGCCGCTGGATTTGTCTTCCTCGGCCACATTCACTTTGATTTCTTGGCCCCGCGACAGAAGGTTCAGCTCATCAAAGCTGTCCTCATGGGGAATAATCGGGCTTTTGTGACTGCCTTTGACAAAATCCATACATCCGCTTTGAGGCGTGGCCGGAGTAAGCGCTAGCCAAGCGGTAAGTATCCCATCAATTTCACCCAAGCCCCAATAGGCCAAATCTTGATGCATGGTGACCACATGTTTTGTATGCGGCTCTTTGATCAAAAACTCTGTCGAATACAGTAATACATCAGGCCCTAAAATACCCTCAACCACATCCAATATCGCGCTATGGGCGGCGATTTCATAGGCCAGCGGCACAACCAGATGTGCATTGACACGCTTATATACATTCAAAGCTCTTGGCAGGCCATTGTCGAGCCAATTGCTTTCAATCGCCTCCAACTCCGCGCGCCAATCTTCACATTGCTGAGCGGAGATTGCGGGTATGGGGCATAAAAAACCGTTCTCCCAATAGCTCTCTACCTGCGCCCTGGACAGAGAATTAGAGGTCTGTGTATTTTGCATAATAAACTCCTTGGATTCCCCCAATACGCCATGTCAAAAAGCGTCGGTCTTGTCTGAACACGACATCAGCGAATTCAACGCTTGTCGCTGGACAGTCGGAGGCAGGTTGGTAGTATTTAACGAAACTTAGGAGCAGGTGCGTGGAAAAATTTGGGAAAAGCCAATCGGTTTTGCGGCGAGAAGATGATCGTTTTGTAACGGGGCACGGGCAATATGTGGATGATACTGCTCCCAAGGGTGCGCTACATGGCTATGTGCTACGCTCCAGCTACGCCCACGGGTTCATCACAGCGCTGAACACGCACGCGGCGGAGGCGGCCGATGGGGTTCGGCTCGTACTCACTGCGGCCGTTTTGGACAAGGCGGGGCTCTCGGGCAAGATGGAGGCCAGTCTGGTGAAAAATCAAGATGGTCAATTGGCGCCCAACACAGATCGCTTTTTGCTGGCCAAGGACCGGGTGCGTTTTGTTGGCGAGCCGGTGGCTATGGTCTTTGCTGATACCTATGCGCAGGCGCGGGCTGCGGCGGATATGATTGCGCTCGAGGTTGATGATCTTCCGGTGCATCTTGAGTTGCAAGCGGGCGGAGCCGATTTGCATGACGCGGCTCCGAATAATGTGGCCTTTGATTGGGCATTAGGCGACAGCGCGCAGATGGAGGCGGTGAAAGCCGAAGCGGCCCATGTGTTGAGTTTTGAGATTTCTGACAACCGTGTGATTTGCAATTCTATGGAGCCGCGCGGCTGCTGGGCGGATCTTGAAAATGGGCGCGTGCACCTGTGCGTCAATGGGCAGGGGGTCTGGTCGCAAAAGGGGCAATTGGCGAAGATGCTGGGCCTTGTAGAAAGCGAGATCCGCGTGACCAATCCTGACGTTGGTGGCGGCTTTGGGATGAAAGCCATGGCCTATCCGGAATATTTCTTAGCCGCGCAGGCCGCTCTTATGCTCAATCGTCCGGTGCGCTGGATGTCGGACAGGTCGGAGGCGATGCTGTCTGACAATGGGGGGCGAGACTTAACTTCTACGGCGACCTTGGCGCTCGATGCTGATCACAAGATCATCGGCTATCAGGTGCAGACGCTGGCCAATATGGGTGCCTATTCGGGTCAATTTGCCCAGCCCATTCAAACCCAGCTGTTTTCAAAAGTCTTGACCGGTCTTTACGATATTCCGATCGCGCACCTCCAGGTGACTGGGATTTATACCAATACAACGCAGGTGGATGCCTATCGTGGTGCGGGGCGTCCTGAGGCGATTTATGTTTTGGAACGGGCCATGGATTATGCGGCCCGTGAGCTGGGCATCGACGCTTGGGAGTTTCGCCGTCGTAACTTCATCGCGCCTGAAAAATTCCCCTATAAGACAGCCAGCCAAGTGCGCTACGACGTTGGGGATTTTGGTCTTGTGCTGGACCGTTTGGCCCAAGAGGCCGCGCTCGAAGATTTTGTGGTGCGGCGCGCTGCAAGTGCAAAAAAGGGTCTGCTGCGCGGCTTGGGGCTTTGCTGCTATATCGAAAGTATTTTGGGCAACCCGACCGAGACCTCACGGGTTGTGTTTCAAGCCGATGGCAGCGTTGACCTTTATGTGGGCACACAGTCCGGAGGGCAGGGGCATGAAACTGTTTATGCGCAATACCTGGCCGATCAAACCGGCCTGCCCGTAGAGCAGATCAATGTGATCCAAGGCGATAGTGATCTCATTCCCACGGGAGGTGGAACCGGTGGATCGCGCTCCGCGACTGTGCAAAACTCCGCGACTTTGGCTTTGGTGACTGTCATGATGCAGGCTTATAAGCTCTTTCTGGCTGAGTATCATGAGGCCGATCCCTTGGATGTGAGCTTTGATGATGAGGTGTTTCGAATTGCTGGCTCCAACGTGGTGTTCAGCTGGTTGGACGCGGCCAAATTGGCGCGTGAGGCTGGGCAATCAGCGCTTTTGGATATAGCGCAATCGGCAACATTGGATGATTTGAGCTTTCCCAATGGGGCGCATTTGGTGGAGGTGGAGGTAGATCCGCAGACCGGACAGTCAAAGGTTGTGCGCTACGTTGTCGTTGATGATTTTGGCTATCTTCTCAATCCTATGTTGGTGGAGGGGCAGGTGCACGGCGGCGTGGTTCAAGGGCTTGGCCAAGCGATGATGGAACATGTGGTTTATGATGACAACGGCCAGCTCCTGACAGCCAGTTTTATGGACTATGGTATGCCGCGGGCAAGTGATGTGCCTATGTTTGACTTTAATTCTGTCGTGGTGCCCTCAACCGCTAATCCCATTGGCATGAAGGGCTGTGGTGAGGCTGGTACCATTGGCTCAATGGCCGCGGTTGCCAATGCGGTGATGGATGCTTTGGCATCCAAGGGCGTCACGCGGGCTGATATGCCCTTCACGCCGCAGCGGGTTTGGAGCATGTTGCAAAACGCAGGATAAGTCGTCATGTCCCTCTGGCATTGGATTAAGTCTAAGATTTGGCAGAACAGATTTGGCCAAATTGTGGAGAATGCGGGTGCCGCCTCGGCGGCTCCGCCACGCCGAACGGTGCATGTTGTCGTGATGGATGGTACACTCTCCTCGCTTGAGCAGGGGTTTGAAACTAATGCTGGGCTGGCCTATCAACTTTTGAAACGCGGCGCTGGGCCGGGTGTCATATTGCATTACCAACCGGGGCTGCAATTTGACCGAAGTAATCTTTTGGCATCCGCCTGGTCCGTGGTGACTGGCAGCGGTTTAGATCTCCAAATTCAGCAGGTCTATGGCGCTCTGGCGAGCCGCTATCAGCCGGGTGATGAGATCTTTTTGATTGGCTATTCGCGCGGGGCCTTTGCGGCGCGGTCTTTGGCGGGATTGATTGATCGAGTCGGGTTATTGCGCCGCGATCAAGCGACCCAGCGGCATGTTGCCATGGCCTATCGCCATTATCGGGAGGGCGGCGCAGACCTGCGGGTCTTTGCGGAAGAATATTGCCACTTAGATGTCTCAATTGCAGCGATTGGGGTTTGGGACACGGTCAAAGCGCTCGGGCTGCGCTTGCCGGTGCTCTGGCGGCTGTTTGAGGGAAAATACAAGTTTCATAACCATCAGATCAGCGCCTGTGTCGGTGCCGGGTTCCAGGCGCTCGCCTTGGATGAGACCCGAAACACTTACCGGCCAGAGATATGGGAGGAGTCACCAGATTGGCCGGTCCTGGTGCAGCAAGTCTGGTTTGTCGGAAACCATGGGGATGTGGGCGGGCAGGTGATGGGATCTCCGCAGACACGGCCTCTGTCAAACATTCCCTTCGTTTGGATGATGCAGCGATTGCAGGAGCAAGGTCTTCCTTTGCCCGAAGCCTGGACAGAGGGATTCGTGCAGGATTTTCATGCGCCCTCAACAGGCAATTGGAGCGGATTGAATTGGGTGTTTTGGGCGCGGTCTCGGCGTTTGGTTGGACGCTATTGCTCTGAGTCAATTCACCCCAGCGTTGCTGACCTACGGCCCGGGCGCCGCATTAGCTTGCATAATGATGCATGTGGTTGAGCCTGTCGCATAGAGCTTACCATCTTCAGCGCCGCGAATTTCGCCCGCGGCCACGCCTGTGGATCGGCCGGCATGCTGCACCCATCCCCGGGCGATAACAGATTGGCCAATTGGAATGCTGCGGGTTATATTCACCTTATATTCCAGCGTTGTATAAATACTGCCTTTCGGGACTTTGGTCATCACCGCGCAGGCCATGCAGCTGTCTAACACCGCGCCATACCATCCCCCATGTAGCCCGCCCATTGGGTTCGTGTGATCAAACTGCGGTGTTCCAGCGAAGGTCACTGCCCCATCCGATACTTCGGTCAGCTCATAGCATAGCACCCGAGCGATAGGCGGGCGTGGCAGCGTGCCGTCGCGAATGGCGCACATGAATTCATAACCGGACATCGAAAGCAGTTGCGCGCGGGTGGGTAAATCCGAAAAATCTCTCGCCTGTGTCATTTCGAGCTTCCTGCGCTGCGGTTTTGACCAAGCCTAACGTGGCGCAGGGAGGGCTTCAAGCCACGCTGTGGAGGCTTTGCTGCGGTGCCTTTCCCAAAGCCGTGCAGATGGCGCAGACCACTTCCGCTTTGTTCATCGTGTAAAAATGCAAGTGCTCGACGCCATTTTGGATCAGATTGTCACAAAGTTCAGTGGCCTGCGCGATGGCCATCATCTTGGTGCGGCCCTCTCGTTCGGCGCGGGCGAAGCCTTCTGCCAGATCTGGGGCGATCGCGGTGGCACAGCTCCGGGCGATGGTTTGAGTCGATGTCCAATTTTGCACGGGTAAAATACCAGGAATGATGGGCAGGGTGACTCCCTGTGCTGCTGCTTTGTCGCGGAAGCGCAGAAAAAAATCTGCGTGGAAGAAAAACTGTGTGATGGCGGCTGTCGCGCCGGCATCTTGTTTGCGCTTTAGCCAATCTAAATCACTTTGAGCGCTCTGCGCTAATGGGTGCACCTCTGGGTAGGTAGCGACGAAAATGTCTCGCATTGCGTTTTTCTTGGCGCATCCGATTAAGTCCATCACTTCCAAACCTTTGGGCGCCGTGTCTCCGCGCAGGGCGACGATCCCCTCCGCGCCAGCCTCTTGAACCGCTTTTAGATAGGCGGGAAGATCAGCCGGTGTCTGGGTCGCACAGGTGATATGTGCCTGCAAGCGCCCCAATCCGGATCGCCGCAACGCCCGCAGGGTATCTAGGGTTTGCGCGGGATCATTGCTGCAGGTGACAGAGGAAAACCGTGGCGCGAATTCGGCCAGACTCTCGACTGCCCGGCTTAACGAAAAGGCGGCTGATATTGTTTTTGGCGAGAAAAATTCAAACGAAATTTGGGGCATTTTATCCTCATGGAAGCTTGATCTTATTGACAGTGCCAGAGGTATTATGATTAATCAAATTCATAAAATTCAATTTAGTTATGAGGAATTTTACGAATGCACTTTGATTTGCGCCACCTTCGTGCCATCCGTGCGATCGACAAATGCGGAGGGCTGTCCCGTGCGGCGGATATGCTCAATCTCACACAATCGGCCCTGTCGCATCAAATCAAAGGGCTTGAAGATCAGGCGGGCGTTGATCTTTTTGTGCGGCGCACCAAACCGCTAAAATTGTCGGCCGCCGGACAGCGGCTGCTGAAATTAGCCAACCGGGTGTTGCCAGAGGTTGAGGCCACTGAAGAGGAATTTCGAAGCCTGCTGTCGGGCAAATCAGGCCGGTTGCATATCGCCATTGAATGCCATGCCTGTTTTGAATGGCTGTTCCCTGTTTTGGAGGCCTTTCGCAAAGCCTGGCCAGATGTCGATGTCGACATCCGTCCGGGTCTAGCCTTTGATGCTTTGCCGGCTCTGGCGCGTGAGGAGGTCGATTTGGTCGTTTCGTCTGATCCAGAAGTGCACAGCGATCTCGAATTTTCTCCGCTGTTTGATTATGAACCGGTTTTTGTTGCCTCAAGCCAGCATGCGCTGGCGCAAAAACCTTGGATTGATGCGCAAGACTTTCGTGACGAGCTTTTGATTACCTATCCTGTAGATCGCGCCCGGCTGGATGTGTTCTCGCAGCTTTTGATGCCCGCCAAGGTCGAGCCGCGGGCAGTACGTCAGGTAGAGCTGACGGCTGTGATTTTGCTTTTAGTAGCCTCAAATCGCGGCGTTGCGGTGCTGCCCGATTGGGTTGTGCGCGAAGTGCGATATAATTCCGATTATGTCACACGACCGCTCACAAAGCAGGGACTCACCCGCCGGCTCTATGCTGCAACCCGCCGAGAAGACACAACAAAACCCTTCATGGCGCATCTGCTCAAACTCGCACGTAGCGAGCCAGTGAAATTGCAACGCAGCTAGCCCTTGGCAAGCTGGCTTGGGCGGCGTATAGCCCAGCCTGATCTGCAGGAGCATAACCATGGCACAAAGCGCAAATATGAACGTAATGATCGCGACAGCGCGCAAAGCTGGACGCGCCTTGGCGAAAGATTTTCGTGAGGTGGCCAATTTGCAAGTGTCAGTTACGGGCGCCAGTGATTTTGTCGCCCGCGCGGATATGCATGCGGATAAAGTGGTGAGAGAAGAGCTGCTCGCGGCCCGCCCGACCTATGGATACTTGGCCGCTGAAAGCGCTGAAATTGAAGGCAAAGATCCGACCCGCCGCTGGATCGTGGATGCGATGGTAGGGGTCACCAACTTCCAGCACGGTATGCCTCATTATGCGGTCACGATTGCTTTGCAGCATAAGGGCGAGATTGTTGCTGGCGTGATTTACGATGCCGCGCAAGACGAATGTTTTTTTGCAGAAAAAGGCCAGGGGGCTTGGATGAATGAAACGCGCATGCGGGTTTCTGGCCGTCGCAGCCTATCGGATTGTGTCTTTGCCACAGGGCTGCCAAGTTCAGGCCGCTCGGACTTGCCGCAAGCCTTGGCTGATCTGGCGCAGCTTTTGCCGGCCTCATCGGGCGTGCGCAATCTCGGTGCCGCCGCGCTTGATATGGCCTATGTGGCCGCTGGCCGCGTGGATGGATTTTGGGGCCGCCGCTTGCAACTTTGGGACGTCGCCGCCGGGATGATTATCGTGAAAGAGGCGGGCGGATTTTCCGAGTCCATTCAACTGGGTGGCGATCCGTTACAATACGGAACGGTGATTGCCGCAAACGATCAAGTTTTCGCGCCCTTTAGCAAGATAATCCGCAAAAATAGCTAATTTCGGTCGCCTTTGTAGCTGTTCAATCTGAGTGGACACGGGTTTGCTGGCTTCAACATGCGATCTTTGCATGGGTTGGAGACTGTTTGTGCAGGCGAGTTTGCACACTATGCTCTAAACTTGACAGATGATCGATTTGGCCCAATTTGAGGCTATGAGAAGCCTTTTTATTTTCCTATTCACCGTCTTCGCCACAGGCGCCATGGCCCAGTGCCCAAAGAATCCTGAGATTTCTGAGGAGCTCAATCAGGCGTATCGAACGCTGAAATTCGCGAAATTTCCCCGAGATGCACAGGCTGCGACGGATGTGCTTTGGAGCCTGTGGATCCGTGCACCTGACACTCGTGCGCAACGCATGCTCAACCGGGGGATGATGAACCTCCAGCTGGGCGATTTAACAGTTGCCGAGGGATTTTTGAGTGCACTGATTGAGTATTGCCCCGATTATGCCGAGGGCTACAATCAACGCGCCTTCGCGCGGTATCTGGCGGGGGACTTCGAAGCGGCTTTGCCAGATCTGGTCCGCACGCTTAGCATCCAACCGCGCCACCTTGGGGCCTTGTCGGGCAAAGGCTTGACCCATTTGGCCCTCGGACAGCCAGAGCTGGCAGAAATTGAGTTTCGAAGAGAGCTGGCTTTGAACCCATTCACTGCCGATCGGGATATGATCCCGAATTTGGGCACGGATTTGTAGAGAATCTGCCTTTACACGCCCAGCATTTTGCCTATGTTCGCCGCTGTGCCCGCGTGATGGAATGGTAGACATAGAGGACTTAAAATCCTCAGGCTTAACGGCCGTGCCGGTTCGAGTCCGGCCGCGGGTACCACCACATAATGAACATCTGGTAAATAGGCCGGCTCTGCCCCTTGGTGCGCATCACGACCGCTGCTGAGATCTCGAGTACAACGGGCCGCGCCCGCACGGGGCAGATTCAAGCTGCGAAGATGTTCGTTGAGGCGAGATCATGCCCACCAAAGGGGTTCGGGCTCTTCACTTTTGTGAATATTGAAGGTTCGTAAGCGTTCCAACAGCCAATCCATGCGGTTAGCGTCGTCGTCAAGATAGGGCTTTGTCAGTGAGACAATATCCTGAGCCGGCGCGCGGAATGTTGCAGTCCATGAGGCGAGTTTAAACAGTATCGGAACAAATGCGATGCCGGATTCCGTAAGGTAATAGGGTTTCTTTTGCGCATGCTGCTCGGAAGTCCCGATTTCGAGCAGTTTGAGATCACGCATTAACTTCAAACGCGCAGATAGGGACCCGGAAGAAATATTTTCTCTGTTGTTATTAAGAATATCGTTAAAGGTGCGCCGATTAAACAACGCAATATCGCGAATGATAATCGCAATCCATTTGTCGCCGAGAAGATGAGAAGCGAGCCCAATTGGGCACATGTTTTCCTCTACGAATTTTTCATTTACTCCATTTTTTACATCCAACATAAAACCACCTTATTATTTAAACTACTGTCACAAATATATTGGATCGCCAATTTCCGCAGGTCAATTATGTTTTGTCTAAAGGTCCACTACTCTCCATCAATACCACTTTAATCTTTGGTGTAGTTCATAAATCGGCTTTGATATTAATCTGGATCTTGAGCGACATTATATGTTTGGCTTTTCGAACCAAATATCAGTCCAAACTAAAAATGGGAGACGGATCATGATGGTAAAACTCACACAGAATCTCGCGCGCGGGCTTGGACCGTGGAAGGAGATGTATCATGAAAATCAAGCGGTACTAAACGGGCTGGGTGCGCGTCTTATATTCGCCGGTACAGAAAAAGATGATGAAAGCAAGTTGACGGTGATTATCGATTTTGACTCTCTTGAAGCGATGAAAGCCTTTGGCGCGCATGAGGAATTAAAAGCCAAACGTGCGGCGGCTGGTGCACTCTTAGACACCACCGTTGTCACGGTTATGAGCGAAGGTTCCTTTGTGGGATAAGACGTTCAGGCACAGGGCTTGCGTCGCACAGAAGCAAGATCAGCCAGAGCCTTAAATGAAACGACGGTCAATAATGCCAAACGATGGGACACATCCAGTGACATGCCGGTAACGTAAAGAGACGCCAAGGGCTTGTAACCAGTGTCCCCGTGTTTTGAGGCCGCCTTTAACAAACGTAACATAGGGCCAGCGTGGATATGGTCGCGAAATACAAATCTACCATCACCACGCCAGCTGGGGTGGCGCAACGCAGGCGTTTAGCTGAAAATTTGCCGAGGTCTAGGGAGAATGACGATGACTGTTTATGATAAACTAATGAAGGTTATGGGTGATCGAAATGTTGAGGGATATATTGATCTGATACATGAAAATGCTGAAGTTATATTTCATAAGTCGGGTGATCGATTCGGGAAAACTGAATGGGCGTCCATGGTGGCCGGGATGATGGGCAATCCCAAATTCGTGAATGACGCATCGCGCTGCATTTATGAAAATGAAGATATCTTAGTCTTACATAATTTCATGTCTTATCCTGATGATACCAAAGAAGCTGTTATGTTGGTGTGCATGTTACAGGATGGGCAAATCGTTCGGATGGAAACCGGCGCGACACCGCTAAATTAATCCAAATTCAACCGATAACAAAGGGGGTATGCACATGGCTAAGCTGCTCATACATATTCATAGTGGACCGGAGTTAAAGAACAAGCTCACCCTTGGGTTGCTTGTCGCCAAAACTGGCGTAGCGGAAGGGCATAGCGTCACACTGTTTATGGCCGCTGATGCTGTGCATGCCCTCAATTGCCGGGCGGAGGGTGAAATTGTGGGGCAGGGCACTGGCGATGCAAATTTGCATTTGCAGGCGCTTGCGGCTGCAAATGTTCAAATCATGGTCTCTGGAATGTCTGCGAAAGCGCGCGGCTATGATGACAGTCTGCTCAGCGGTTATAACGCCTCCTTTGCGATGCCTGATAAGCTCATTTCTCTCGCCTTAGACGCCGATACGGTGCTGTGTTATTGAGACAGTGACGAAATAGCTGTGCGATATGAAGAGCGGGCTTAAGTCTTAAGACGCAAGGGGCTTATGTGTCATGCTGCGCCGGTCTTTGTGCACCCGATCCGATGTGATCGAGTATCGCCTAACCGAGCCTGATGGCTACGGGCGGTGCTTGTCCAGCTCCTCTTCTATCGCATGGGTTAATTTTTGCGACAGAGGCCGGGTTGAGGCGCCCCAGGTTGCCAAAACCTGACCGTTACTGCCGATCAAAATTTTGTTAAAATTCCATCTGGGCGTGAATCCACTTTGCGCTCGCACCGCTTTAAAGAAGGGATGCGCCTGAGCGCCTGTGACCGCCATCGTCTCACTCATTGGCATATCAATGTCGTAATTCAAGGCACAAAAGCTTTTGATCTCCGCGTTGCTATCAAACTCCTGGTTAAAGTCATCCGATGGGATGGCAATTATTCCAAAGCCCGCGTCGCGGTAAGTGTCATAGAGTTTTTGCAAATCGGCATATTGTTTGGTGAAGGCGCATTGTGACGCGGTGTTGACCACGAGATAGGGTTTTCCTTGCCACTGTTTCGTATCAATACGCCCGCCATAAATTGAGGGAAAGCTATATGTCCCGAGCTCGCTGCTGCGGCCCGACTGCGGCAAAAAGGCGGTCATAGCTGCCGTTATGACAAGTATTGCTACCCAAAAATTCCGTGTTTGTGTCTGTATCATATGGGTTTTACGCATCAAACACAGCTTTAGATCAGTCTTATGCGAGCCCGACGCAAGATTTTGTCTGCGGATCCCAGGTTGTTCCAGGCAGGCAGAGGGTCTGAGGGTCGGTGCCGCGATCTGGGCAGCTTGGAGCTCCCTGGGCAAGGCTGAGATTGGCGCAAAATATGATCAAAAGCGAGGTTAGAATGGTCTTCATCCGCTGTGTCTCCAAATTACATGAGGCCTTAGCCCCGTGAAGGCGCATCATAGGGCCGGGCTATTTTTTTGCGCGCATGTTTTGGACCTGATGGATGAGCGCATCAGCTCTGCGCTTGGTCATGCCAAATTGTTTGCGCAGCCGCTCAAGGTCCGCCTTTTCCGTGTGGTCTAAAATTCCATCTAAAAGTGCTTTGCGCACCTGATCTTCAAAAATAATATTCCGCCGCTCCAATTGAGCATTGAACGATGAGGCGACAATACCCGTGATCAAAGCCACCACAATCACGCCTAAAATTGCGGATCCAACAGCGATGAGTTTGCCCGCTACCGTTATGGGTGTGATGTCGCCATAGCCAACGGTGGTGAGCGTAATCAGCGCCCAATACATGGAATCGGGAATTGACTGAAAGCCGGTTGGATGGGTTCTATATTCCGCAAAATACATTAATGTCGACGAGAGGATGAACAGGATCGCAAATAGATAACTGGCGGCATAAAACGAACGCCTTTCCTCATTAATCGCCTCAAATAAATCTTCCATAGCCGAGTTGTAATGCGATAATTTCAAAATGCGGAGCAACCGCAAAGCGCGCAAAATCCGCAAATCTAAATACGGGAAGAACGCGCGCAAATAGAAGGGCAAAATGGACAATAGATCCACGAGGCCACTGAAGCTAAGCATGTATTTCGCGCGTGCTTTGCAGGCGTCGGCAAAGCTGCATGGGCCAGAGATTTTGCTAGGCGCGACCCAAACGCGGCATAGGTACTCGACCGTAAAGATCCCCACACTGATGATTTCAATCCATGTAAACAATGTCTTATATTCAGCGTAGATATGTGGTACGGATTCTAAGGTAATGGAGATGATGTTTACGATAACCAATGCCGTGAGGAATAAGTCGATTCTTCGGCTGACCCTATCGCCCACATCCGCCCGCTCTAAAATTTGATTGAGCCGGTTTTGTACCTCTTGGTATTTTGACATGCACACCCCCTATTTCACATACCGATGCGCTAAGCATGGTTGCCAAACTGTGCTTTGGCAAGATTATCTGATGAATTTGCCCAAGCTTGCCACATGGTATTGGCCAAAAAATGCGCAGGTTTAGACTTGTGAAATGAGCCAGCCATGCAGGGCTTCGGCCGGCGTTCTGCCTGTTTAACTTTTCCTAATACAGCTCTTGCAGGATTTCGGTGGTGCCAAAGCCCAATCGCTAATTGCGTCGGTAAATTTTGTTCTGGCTGTTGGAATGCTGGACCAGACCGCAGGGTGCTTTGCATCACAGAACATCAAGAGGAAAAAATGACGGAAAAAAAGTAATGTATAAAGGCGTCGAAAATCGGGCGATCGGAATTTGGGATGACCTTTACCGGGGGCTGCCCGGGCCGGTGAAATCGTTTTTATCGGTGATCATTGTCAGCACGACGTTGATGCTTGGGGCGCTGTTTTTCACGACCCAGCTTCTGCCCGGCGCTGACAGTTTGATCCCCACTTTGGTAGATGCGCTGGAGCGGCAGATTGAGGGGCGGAATGTCAAGAATGAGCAGCTTGAAATCTTGGCCCGCAAGATGGTGCAAATCGTGGCCTCTGTGCAGCAGCTCACCGAAGAATTGGCGCTCTCCAATGATCGGTTTCAAAACTCGGTCGATGCGCTGCGCCGTGATGTGACGATTTTGCAAGAGCATTGCCACGGGAGCGGTGGCGGCAGCTGTCAGTAGGAGAGCGATATGCACGATATTGAAGAGATGACCGCCGAGATTGTTCGGCGCGAAGGCGGGTTTGTGAATGATCCTGATGATCCGGGCGGCGCAACAAAATATGGCGTCACCATTCACACTCTGCGTGCCCTGCGGGGCCGCGCAACCGTGGCGGATGTCCAAGCCCTCACCGAAGCGGAGGCCATTGCGATTTTCAAAAGCCAATATTTTGAGCGGCCAAAGATCAACCAACTGCCCGCGCCTTTGCAAGCCTCTGTTTACGATATGCAGGTGAATGCCGGGGCAAATGCGATCAAGATTTTGCAGCGTCTTGCGGCTGAATTTGGCGTCAAGCTGGCGGTGGATGGGGTCATTGGTCCGAAGTCCATTGCGGCAATAGAGCGGGTGCACAGCAAAGCCGGGGCGCAGTTTGTTGATGCCTATGGCATTGCGCGGCGCAATTACTATTTCCGAATTGGTGACCGGCGGCCAGCCTCGCGAAAATATTGCGTGATCCGGCGTGGAGGCAAGGGCGGTTGGATCACCCGCGCCGAGGAATTTATCAGCGCGCGCTATCATATGAGCCAAAAAGACTTCGATGGGAGGGTTGCGACATGGGTCTAATATCATGGGTTTTGGGCGGAGGGGCGAAACAGGCCGCAGCAGCCGTGGGTCAGGTGGCCGGGGTTTTCAAACCCAATGCGGAGGCTTCAGAGACGCGCGGTCACGCCTATGACCGGGCGGCGCTGGCGCAATATACAGCCGAATTTGCCCATCCGCGCCGGGGCTGGTTTGACGGGCTGGTGGACGGGCTGAACCGTCTGGTGCGGCCAGTGATCACCTTTGGGCTTTTGGGGATATTGCCCGCGGTGGTCATTTGGCCAGAGGGAGCCGCCACCGCCTTTGCCGCCCTCGCGCTTCTGCCGGCGGGCTATTGGGCGCTGGTCACGGTGATTATCGGGTTTTATTTTGGCGGGCGCATGCAGCTCAAAGCGCAGGACTTTCAAAAATCTGTGCAATCAGCTGCAAACAGAGCTCCAGAGGTCATCGCCAATATCAAACGCCTCCGTACGGCCCTCTCTCCCAGTGAAGCCGCTGACGATAGCCCAGAGCTGGCACTTGAGCTTGCACAAGGCCTGCCGCAGGCCGAGAACGCCGCTGTGCGCGATTGGGCACAAGAAAAGGGGTAGGGCTAGGCCTCTGCCTAATCCTGGGGCAAAGCCTGCACATGTAGAAGGTTTTCACCGTCGAGACTGAGCAGGTAGATCTTGCGATCTTGGCCGATAACGATCAATTCATGGGCTGTGCGGCTCACCGAAAGCACTTCGGTTCCTTCTGGAAGTGCGGTGATTTCGGGGAAAATTGTGACTGGGCTCTGCAAGCGGATGACAAGCACTGTAAAGATCGCTATGAGACCCACAATCATGGTGGCTGTGAGCGTTGTGACCAGCCGCCTTAAAAACCGCAAATTCGCCGGTTCAGTTGGATTTGCCGGAACCTCAGATTGATCTGCCATGACTGATGTCCTTTTTACCATTGGAGAAAACCCTCCACCGCGCCTTGATAAAGCCTTGGCGCGGAATGTGCCAGAGCGGGCGATCAGCCGGTCGCGACTGTCGCGGATGATCGCGGAAGGTGCGGTTGAGGTGAATGGCGTTGTGGTGACCGATCAAAAGGCGCGGGTGCAAGCCGGCGATGATATTGTCATCCATTTGCCTGAAGCCGTGGAAAGTCACATGCTGCCGGAAGATATTCCGCTTAAGGTTCTGTTTGAAGATGACGACTTGATTGTGGTCAACAAGCCGGCCGGAATGGTTGTGCATCCCGCGCCAGGCACGCCTTCTGGAACATTGGTTAATGCGCTTTTGGCCCATTGCGGCGAAAATCTCTCTGGTGTGGGTGGGATGAAACGTCCTGGGATTGTGCACCGGATTGATAAAGACACCAGCGGGCTTTTGGTGGTGGCCAAATCGGATGCGGCCCATCAAGGCTTGGCGGATCAATTTCTGGATCACAGTATTGAGCGCCTTTATACCGCCGTGTGTTTTGGCGTGCCCTCGGCCGGAGATCCGCGGCTTATGGGCCTTGCTGGCACGTCGTTTGAAGCGGGCAATCAGCTCAAAATCACAACCCAATTGGCCCGCCACAAGACCGATCGACAACGCCAAGCGGTCGTGCTGCAAAATGGCAAACATGCTGTGACCCGTGTGCGGGTGATGCAAGAATTGGCCGGCGGCGTTGCCGCGGTGGTGGAATGTAAATTGGAGACCGGCCGCACCCATCAAATTCGGGTGCATATGTCCTATGCCGGCCATGCTTTGCTTGGGGATCAAACCTATAGCCGCAAACGCAAATTGGCTGGTGCCCATACTGAACAGGTCGCGGCCTTCTCAAGGCAGGCGCTACATGCGGGGCTTTTGGGTTTTAAACATCCAATCACGGGCAGGGCGCTGCGTTTCACCAGCCCATTGCCGGCGGATATACAAGATTTGATTAATCTTTTAAGCGCATAGGCGCCGGGGAGCGCCCCGTCTGTCGCCGAATATAATTATTAATTTCTCGCCCCCTTGAAACAGGACGCAGCCGCACGCATATCTATGTTAAGCCGATATACATGAGATAGAACTTGAGGGAGCACGATGGCGAATTACGCAAATTTACCTGCACCAACACCGGATGGGGGATTGAACCGCTATATGCAGGATATCCGCAAATTCCCGATGCTGGAGCCGGAAGAGGAGTATATGCTGGCCAAGGCGTGGGTGGAGCGGCAAGACAGTGGCGCGGCGCATAAATTGGTCACCAGTCACCTGCGTTTGGCGGCTAAAATCGCCATGGGCTACCGCGGTTATGGGCTGCCTCAGGCCGAGGTCATCTCCGAGGCCAATGTCGGCTTGATGCAGGCCGTTAAGAAGTTTGACCCGGAAAAAGGTTTCCGTTTGGCAACATATGCGATGTGGTGGATCCGGGCGAGTATTCAGGAATATGTATTGCGCTCTTGGTCCTTGGTTAAAATGGGAACCACCTCCGGACAAAAGAAGCTGTTTTTCAATCTTCGCAAAGCTAAATCGCGGATTGGTGCTTATGATGATGGGGATCTGCGGCCTGAACAGGTCGCCCGTATTGCGACCGATCTTGGCGTGACTGAAACCGAAGTCCAGTCGATGAACCGCCGAATGTCAGGGGGCGATGCCTCTTTGAACGTCATGGTCGGCAGCGATGGCGAAAGCGCGACACAGTGGCAAGATTGGCTGCAAGATGAGGATGCCGATCAAGCGGGCGACTATGAGCGCAATGATGAGATGTCTGTGCGCCGTGACATGTTGGCTGAGGCCATGGGTGTTTTGAACGACCGCGAAAAAGACATTATCGCCCAACGTCGCTTGCACGATCAGCCGGTGACCTTGGAGGAGCTGTCAAGCCAATATAGCGTGAGCCGCGAACGGATCCGCCAGATTGAAGTGCGGGCGTTTGAAAAGCTGCAAAACCGTATGCGTGAATTGGCGCAAGAAAAGGGCTTGCTGCGCGACCAGTGATGCCAAGCTGTGCGTCTTGCCCTGCCATTTTCTCTGGCAGGGGGGGCCTTCTCGCGTTATCTTGGAGCGAGATGGTATGACTGGAGGCACGCATGACACAGATCCGCTGGGGCATTCTTGGGGCGTCAAAATTTGCGCGTGAGCATATGGGGCCGGCCATTCATGCGGCCAAAGGGGCGGTTTTATCGGCGGTTGCCAGTCGTACCCCGGACAGCGTTGCCTCTTTTCAGGAGTTTGCAGCCGGGTGCCGGGTGATTGAGGGCTATGAGGCTCTGATCGAGGATCCAAATATTGATGCGGTCTATATCCCCTTGCCGCATCATATTCATGTGGAGTGGACGGTGAAGGCGCTCAATGCTGGCAAACATGTATTGGCAGAAAAACCCATTGCGATGCAGGCTGCGGAGTTCGACACGTTGATCGCGGCCCGTGATGCCACCGGACTGTTGGCGGCTGAAGCCTATATGATCGTGCATCACCCACAGTGGCAGCGCGCGCGGCAAATGGTGGTTGATGGCGCGATTGGCCGGGTTGTGCATATCACCGGCGCATTTTCCTATGACAATTCCGACGATCCGCAAAACATCCGCAACCAAGCCGCCATGGGCGGCGGCGGGCTGCGCGATATTGGGGTCTATGTGTTGGGGTCGGCGCGTTATGTCATGGGGGCGGAGCTCGAGAATATTTCCGCCAAAATTCGTCTAGAAAGCGGGTTTGATACTTTCGCTTCCATGCAAGGCACTATGGCAGGGGCGAGCTATTCGGCCTATGTCTCCACCCGCATGCATCCGCATCAAGAGATGGTATTTCATGGATCCGAAGGGCTGTTGCGTCTCACCGCGCCTTTCAATGCCAATATTTTCGGCGAGGCGCGCATTGAATTGCACCAGCCGAATTTGGGCCTGCGGGTTGAGAAATTTCCCGCTGCGAACCATTATGTCAATCAAGTCGAAGCTTTCGGTCACAGCATCCGCACTGGCGCGGCCTATCCTTGGACCCTTGAGCAGGCGCGCGGAACACAAGAAGCGATTGACACGATACGAGCGATTGGTTCAGACTTGGGCTGAGTTCAAAACCAAGTATTTTTTGACCGCGACGGCGTTTAATTGGACGGAGTATAATTGGATTTTTAATTTTAAGAAGGTGTTTCAACGATGAGTAAGTCAACAGGTGACGGTGGGTTTGCCCTTAACGAAGCAAGAGAGGGCAAAGCCCAGGAAAACATGGCGATACGACTGCTGTGGATGGTTGTAATCTCAGTGTTGCTCAGTTTTGCGCAAACGGTTCTGACCTTTGTGACGGTCGTCCAGTTTATCATAATGTTGGTCTCCGGACGGCAGCTGAATGAGCGTTTGGCCGATTTTGGCACGACTTTGGGAATATGGATTGCCAAGGCCGCCCGCTATCAAACAGCTGCCAGCGAAGTGCGCCCTTGGCCCTGGAGCGAGTTGGATTAATCTTCCATCGCTTCCAGCTCGTCAATCATAGCAGAGATCATGCTAAGCCCCTTATCCCAAAACTTGGGATCACTCGCGTCCAAACCAAAGGGCGCGAGCAGCTCTGTGTGGTGTTTCGAGCCCCCGGCCCGCAGCATATCGAAGTATTTGGCCTGAAACTCCGGATCGCCCTCTTCATAGACGGCATAGAGCGCGTTTACCAAACCGTCGCCAAAGGCGTAAGCGTAGACATAGAACGGCGAATGCACGAAATGGGGGATGTAGGACCAGAACGTCTCATATCCATCCATGAATTCAAACACTGGCCCGAGACTTTCGCCCTGCACGCTCATCCAAATCGCATTGATCTGATCTGGCGTCAGCTCGCCTTCGGCACGGGCCGCATGCAGCTTGCACTCAAAGTCATAAAAGGCAATTTGGCGCACGACGGTGTTGATCATATCCTCCACCTTGCCGGCCAAAAGAACTTTTCGCTCTTGCGGGGTTTTCGCGGCGGCCAAAAGTTTGCGGAATGTCAGCATTTCTCCAAAAACAGAGGCGGTCTCTGCTAAGGTGAGCGGTGTTGAGGACAGCAGCTCGCCTTGCTGGGCGGCCAGAACCTGGTGCACCCCATGACCCAGCTCATGGGCCAGCGTCATCACATCGCGCGGCTTGCCCAGATAGTTGAGCATCACATAGGGATGTACGGTGGTGACGGTCGGATGAGCAAAGGCGCCCGGTGCCTTACCCGGCTTGACCGCGGCATCAATCCAACCCTCGGTGAAAAAGGGTTTGGCAATCTGTGCCATCTCTGGAGAAAACTCGGCATAGGCTGACAGCACCATGTCTTGCGCTTCGGCCCAATTGACCAGCTTGTCGTTTTCAATTGGCAGTGGCGCGTTTCGGTCCCAGACCTGCATTTTCTCAAGGCCAAGCCATTTGGCTTTAAGCGCATAGTAGCGATGCGATAACTTGGGGTAGGCGGCGACCACCGCATTGCGCAGCGCCTCCACAACCTCGGCCTCGACATGGTTGGACAAATGCCGCCCGGTTTGCGGCGTCGGCATTTTCCGCCAGCGATCTTCGATCTCTTTTTCTTTGGCCAGCGTGTTGTGCACCCGGGCAAAAAGGCTGATGTTTGCGCGCAACACACGCGCAATCTCGCGGGCTGCTGCCTCGCGGGTGTCCCGGTCTTGTTCGGACAATTTATTGGCCGCCGCCTCCAGCGGAAGATCTTCCCCATCAATTGTAAAGACCAGGCCGGCGACGGTTTCGTCAAACAAGCGGTTCCACGCAGCTGATCCGACCACTGATTGGTCATGCAGGAATTTTTCCATTTCGTCCGACAGCTGATAGGGCTTCATGGCGCGCATCCGGTCAAACACCGGCTTGTAACGGGCTAGGGCGTCATTTTGCGACAGCAAATCTGAAAGAGTTTTCTCGTCCAATCTATTGAATTCTAACCCATAGAAAACCAATTTGGTTGTATGTTCTGTCAGCTTGTCTTGCATATCTGACATGAATTTTGCCCGCTCAGGGTCCGATGTCAGCTGATAATACCGCAAACCTGCAAAAGACATGATGCGCCCGGCAATGGTATCGATAGCCTCATAGCGCTCAACGGCTTTGAGCATTTCATCCGCAGTGAGTTGCGCGAGCTTTCCATCATAATCAGCTGAAAAATCGCTGCAAAATTTTTCAAGCTGTTTGAGATCGGCGTGCAGCTCTGGCGCATCTTCGGAGGCATAAAGATCGCTGAGATCCCATTCTGGCAAATCTCCAAAGGCTCCGCCACCTTGCGGATTGGCTTCAAATACGCGTGTGTCTTTTCGCATGAATTGGTCCATTAGGGCTGTGTTATTCGGTGAGCTGGCTCAAAAAACGCCCGGTTTTGAGCTGCAAAATGATACGGTGTCGCCTGCCTTATCTAATGTTTTTTGTGTTGAGAGGAAAGTAACTTTAGACGATGGCAATTCAAATTGAATTTCCCAGCGCTTCATGCTCTGCTGCGGCTGTGGCTAGAATTGGAGAACTTATGCGCATCGAGAATTTTAAATCCCGGATGGCAAATCGTGAAATGATGGCCGGGACGTTTTTGAAAACGCCCGCCTATGAATTGGTTGAGGTATTGGCCACGTCGCATCTCGATTTCATTTGCATCGATATGGAGCATAGCCCCTTTGACCGCGCACGCACTGACGCCTGTTTGGCGCTTGCTCGGGCCTTGGATTTTCCAGTGCTGGTGCGGGTGACGCATTTTGCACCCCAAACCGTATTGCAAGTTTTGGATATGGGCGCCGTTGGCGTGGTCGCACCGCATATTGTCACGGCGGAACAGGCCAAGGATTTGGTGCGCACCGCGCATTTCGGCCCTGGGGGGCGCGGTTTTGCGGGCGCCACGCGTTGGGCCGGATATGGCACGCAGACTATGGCAGAGGTTTTGGCGCAATCGGCGCGTCAAACCGTTGTGATTGCCCAGATTGAAGAGCCCGAAGCGCTGGAGCAGGTTGAAAAGATTGCCGCAACAGCTGGCGTGGATGGTTTGTTCCTGGGGCCGTCGGATATGAGTGTCTCAATGGGCTATAGCGACACGAATTCTGAGGAGTTGCGCGCGGCTTTGGCCCGGTGCGGCGCGGCCGCTGAGCAGGCAGGCAAAGCCTATATGACCTTTGTCCCCAATGCCTCGAAAGCGGCAGATTGGGCACAATTTGGGGCGCATATGTTTTTTATTGGATCCGAGCAGGGCTGGATGAAGTCAGGGGCCAATGCCGATGCGGCTGGCATTCATGCACTTGGGTGATGGCGGTCAAAATGGGCGATGGTTTCGCGGAAAAATTCCGTGCGGATCTCTTGGCGCTCCATTATGAATTCATGTTTGGCCTGAGGCACGAGCTTTAAGCTGGCCCCGGGCCAACGGGCCATGCGCTGGTGAATGCGCTTTGGATCCACAATTGTTTCCAGCCCACCCACAAAGCACAGAGCCGGGTGGTTTGGTGCAGCGTGACGGTGCAGCGATAAGGTCTCGCGCAGGGCTTCATTGAGCCAGCGCAGGCTCGGCCCGCCAAGGGCGCAGTCTGGAAGTTCTTGTAGTTGATGTATCATTATTTCAAACATTTGCGGGTCACAGCTTAACTGATTTTCCTCAAAGGACACCTCCTGTAAGTGGGATCCCACAGAGGTTCCAGGCGCGCGCATCTCGGCCCATTTGAACGGATATAGGAGGCTCGATAATCCCCAAGCCAAAACGCGTTTCGCGGTGGGGTGGAATAAAATTCCCCACATGGGTGCAGAGAAACTGACCGCTTGAACCGCCAATTTCTGGATAAGAGCCCGCAAAGCAATGCAGCCGCCCATGGAGTGGGCCAAGAGAAAATATGGCTTAGGCAAGTCCAATGCTCGGGCAGCGGCCATAAGCGTTTGCACGTCGTGCTGATAGTCAGAAAATCTGTGCACATGTCCAATCAGGCGATCTGGCAGCAGCCGGTCTGACAGGCCTTGTCCGCGCCAGTCTATGGCCAAAGAGCCGTAACCGGCCTCTGCCAGGGCGGCTGCGGCTCCGCCGTATTTCTCAATATATTCGGTGCGCCCGGGAAATATCAAAACCGTCCCTTTGGACCCATTGGGCCACAGCCCAAGGCGCAGGCGCAGCCCGTCTTCTGTGTGCACCCAATGGCCCAAGCCTCCCTCCGGTCCGCGCGCCAAATCGTTCAGCAGTGGCGCAGGGCTGAGCATCAGCTCAGAACACCCGCCAGTCGCATCGCCAGGCCCATGTCTCCCTCAACCGAGAGCTTACCACTCATGAAAGCAGAGGTGGGGTTTTGCGTTCCGGCCAGAATATCCTCAAAGACCTCTGCTGTGGCTGTCAGGGTCACATCCGCTGGATCATCGGCAACGCGCACCCCTTCACTGTCCAGGATCAATGCGCCCTCACCAGCAATTGAAAACTTTGCAGAGCCATCAAACACGCCGCCCTCCAGCTTTTGCGTTAAAACATCTCGGGCTTGGTTCAAAATTTCACTCATACACTGGGTTCCTTAATCATTTTATTTTACACCGAGGGGCTGAAACCCCGAAAATCTGTGCTACGTTTAGATCATGATAGCTCTTGTTTGGAAACTCAAATCTATCTCGGCGGTCACCTGTGTGTTTGTGGCGGCAACCGGGATGGCGGCGGGACAATCGGCCCGGTTGGACCCATTGTTTGAGCGTCTAAAAACTGTCGATGCCGTGGACGCGCCGGCTTTGGAGGCGAAAATCCGGCAGGAATGGTCGAAAAGCGGATCTCCAGCGGCCGATTTGCTGCTGTCTCGGGCAAAGATCGCCATTGATGCAGGTGATCAGAAAACCGCCATGGGGCATTTGACAGCCCTAACCGATCATGCGCCAGAATTCGCCGAAGGTTGGAGCCTCACCGCGATGACCCTGTTCCATATGGGGAAAATTGGCCCGGCTATGGATGCGCTTGAACGGACCTTGGCCCTAGAGCCCCGCCATTTTCTTGCGCTGGAAGGCTTGGTGCTGATTTTCGATGACGCAGGGCTCTATCAGGAGGCTTTTGAGATCCTGCGTCGGATTGAGGCTATACATCCTCATGCCGAAATTCTATCGAGGGTGCGAACGCGACTTGAAGCAAAAACCCTAGGGCAAGCCCTGTAACCCCTAGAGGGATTGGCCAATGGCTCCAAATAATCGAACCGTGGCTGTTTTAGGCCCGACCAACACGGGCAAAACCCATTATGCGATTGAGCGGATGCTGGCGCATCGCACGGGCATCATCGGATTGCCGCTGCGGTTGTTGGCCCGCGAAGTCTATGACAAAATCGTAGCGCTGCGCGGACCTTCCGTTGTGGCCTTGGTCACCGGCGAGGAGCGCATTGTGCCGCCCCGCGCAAAATACTGGGTCTGTACTGTTGAGGCCATGCCCGAGGGCATGGGCTGTGATTTTCTCGCGGTCGATGAGATTCAACTTTGTGCCGATCCTGAGCGCGGCCATGTCTTCACCGACCGTTTGTTGCGCGCACGCGGCTTGCATGAAACGCTCTTTATGGGGGCGGAGACCATGCGCAAGGCCATTGCAGCCTTGGTGCCGAATGTTGAATTTATGCACAGAGAGAGATTTTCCGAGCTGAGCTACAGCGGGCAAAAGAAGATCAGCCGCATGCCAGAACGGTCAGCCATCGTATCGTTTAGCGTCGACAACGTCTATGGAATCGCCGAGCTGCTGCGACGCCAAAAGGGCGGGGCGGCAGTGGTCATGGGGGCCTTGAGCCCGCGCACGCGCAATGCGCAGGTTGAGATGTATCAAAACGGCGATGTGGATTATCTTGTCGCCACAGACGCCATTGGCATGGGCCTCAATTTGGATGTGAACCATGTCGCCTTTTCAGCAACATCGAAATTTGATGGCAACCGGATGCGACCGCTTTTGCCAACCGAATTGGCGCAAATTGCAGGCCGCGCCGGACGACATATGAACAATGGCAGCTTTGGCGTGACCGGTGAAGCTGCGCCTTTGTCCGATGAATTGGTTGAGGCCATCACGGAACATCGCTTTGCGCCAGTGACCAAGCTTTATTGGCGCAATGCCAAGCTGCAATTTGGCTCCACCAAAGCGCTCATTTCTGCTCTGGAGCAACATACCAGCAATGAATGGCTGACGCGGGTGCGTGAAAGCTGCGATTTGACGGCGCTCAAGACTCTGGTGCAAGATGCCGAGGTTGCCGCGCGCGCCAGCGATGGCGTCTCGGTTGCGTTGCTTTGGGATGTCTGCCGAATTCCTGATTTTCGGAGCATTTCAAACCGGCAACATGCCGAGCTTCTGGGTGTAATTTACAACTATTTGCACGAAAAGGGGCAAATTCCGCAAGATTGGCTCGCGAAAAGCATAAATAGTTTAGATAATACCAAGGGTGACATTGACGCCCTGTCAAAAAGGTTGGCCTATATCCGCACATGGACCTATGTCGCGCAACGCAAAGACTGGGCCCAGGATCATGCCCATTGGCGCGAGGCAACTCGCGCTGTAGAAGACCGCTTGTCAGACGCGCTGCATATCGCTCTGACCCAAAGATTTGTCGATCGGCGCACATCTATTTTGATGCGGCGATTGAAACAGGAGGAGAGCCTTGTGGCCGACGTGAATAAAGATGGCGAAGTAACAGTCGAAGAGCAGTTTGTTGGGCGGCTTGAGGGATTTCAATTTCGGCAAGATGCCAGCGCGTCACCCGATGAGGCCAAGACGCTCCGCAGCGCCAGCCTTCAAGCTCTGGCCCCCGAGTTCCATCTTCGGGCGGATCGGATGTATAATGCGCCAGACACAGAAATTGATTTCACCGAACAAGGTGGCTTGATGTGGGGCAGCTCGGCGGTGGGCAAGCTGATTCCGGGCTCAAATACACTCAAGCCCCATGTGCAGGCTTTCGTCGATGTAGAGGCTGGACCGGAAGTGGCTGAGAAGGTCACGCGGCGTCTACAGCATTTTATTGATCGCAAAATATCCACCCTATTTGAACCATTGATCAATATGCAGCGCGACGAAAGTCTTACGGGCATGGCGCGCGGTTTTGCCTTTCAGATGATCGAAGGTCTGGGTATTTTGGACCGGGCGGATGTGGGCGAGGATGTGAAATCCTTGGATCAAGAGGCCCGCAGCGCGTTGCGCAAACATGGCATCAGATTTGGCCAGTTTACCATCTTTATGCCGGTGTTGCTGAAACCCGCGCCGACCCGCCTGCGGTTGTTGCTTTGGTCATTGTCTGCCGGGCTGCAAGAATTTCCCGAGGCGCCGCCCCCGGGTCTGGTAACTGTGCCCACCGATGCCACAAAGCCTGCGGGCTATCACTTGAAATCGGGCTATCGCGCCGCTGGCGACCGGGCTTTGCGCGTCGATATGGCTGAACGCCTAGCCGATATGCTGCGGATTCAGAATACGCGCGGCGGATTTGAAGCCACGGCGGATATGCTGTCGATCACCGGCATGACCTTGGAGCAATTTGCCAATTTGATGCAGGGTCTGGGCTATCGCGCCGAAAAGGCAGAGCGCATCAAAGTGAAAGCCGCCGCGGCCGCGCCTGTGGCCGAGGAGCCGGCCAGTGATGCAGATGTCGGTGGTGATGGGGCTCCAGAAACTGTCGAGCCTGCGCCAGAGACTGTGCCAGAGGATGCGCCCAAGTCAGAGATGCCATCATCCGAGCTGCAAACACCCGCTGTAGCTGCTGAAGCCCCCGCTGTTGAAGATCCATCTGCTGAAGATGCAGCCGAGGAGGCCGTGCCCGTGGAAATGGAGGTCTATTACACCTTCGTATGGGGTGCGAACCGTGCGAACCGTGCGGAGCGCTCAGCTGGCGGGCCGCGCAAAGGCCAAAAGCCCCGCGGCAAGCCCAAGCAGGACGGTGCAGCCAAGGGCAAAGGCGGCAAGCCAGGCCGCAGCCCAGATAAGGCAGAACGATACCAAGCCCGGCCTCCCAAACGCGACAAGCCGATTGATCCGGACAACCCCTTTGCCGCTGCCTTGATGGGATTCAACAAAAAGTGAGTGAGGCAAAACCGGGTCTTCGAATTGACAAATGGCTCTGGCAGGCCCGTTTTTTTAAGACGCGGAGCCTGGCGGCAAAGCTGGTGCAATCGGGCAAGCTGCGGCTCAATGGGGATTTGATCTCCAAACCGGCGCGTATGGTCGGCGTCGGCGATGTGCTGACCTTCCCAAAAGCTTTGGACACACGGGTGATTGAAGTGCGCGCGCTTGGCGTGCGGCGTGGACCGGCTCCTGAGGCACAGGCGCTCTATACCGATTTGGCCCCCCCGGCACCCAAGCCTGCTTTCACCGCCAGTCCAAAAGCAGATCACCGTCCGACGGCCCGTGAACGGCGGGCCATTGAGAAATTTAAGCAAGGTCTTGAGAAGATGTAAGCCAAGGGTAACTTGCCAAAGAGGGGCTTGCGGTTTATGGCCAAGTCGAAGTCAAAGGAAATACGATTATGACATATGTTGTCACAGACAATTGCATCGCCTGTAAGTACACAGACTGCGTTGAGGTCTGCCCGGTAGATTGTTTCTACGAGGGCGAAAATATGTTGGTTATACATCCCGATGAATGTATTGATTGCGGCGTTTGTGAACCTGAGTGCCCCGCAGATGCCATTCGTCCGGACACCGAGCCAGATATGGAAAAATGGGTGGATTTCAACCGGAAGTATTCCGAGGCTTGGCCGGTGATTATCACAAAGAAAGATGAGCTGCCCGATGCGGAAGCCCGCGATGGCGAAGAGGGTAAGCTGGAGAAATATTTCTCTGAGGCGGCCGGAACAGGCGGCTAAACAGCTTCGCTTTATCAATCGCTCAAAATATGATATGCTAAACACAGATGAACAGCTGTTTTAACACAGCGCCAAGCGCATCCTCTTTAATCTGACCTTAAGGCTGGTTCCTTACAGCAGGTTCACCGATGCGTCGGCGTGAAAGGACGAAGATGAGTAAGAAGAAACTTGATTTCCGTATTGATGAGTATGTGGTCTATCCTGCCCATGGGGTTGGCAAGGTCACTGCGGTTGATGAGCAAGAGGTTGCGGGCATCACCCTTGAGTTATTCGTTGTGGCTTTTGACAAAGACAAGATGACCCTGCGCGTGCCAACCCATAAGGCGATTGAAGTGGGCATGCGCCCATTGGCCTCGCCGGATGTGGTGGCTCATGCCATGGCGATCCTACGCGGAAAAGCCAAGGTGAAACGGGCTATGTGGTCGCGCCGCGCGCAGGAATATGAGCAAAAGATCAACTCTGGCGATTTGATTGCCATCGCCGAGGTGGTGCGTGATTTGCACCGCACCGATGATCAACGCGAGCAAAGCTACTCAGAACGCCAGCTTTATGAAGCCGCACTTGAGCGTCTCACACGCGAAATTGCCGTGGTGAACGGGGCCGAAGAGTCAACCGCCGGGACAGAAATCACCGATGTTTTGATGTCGCGTGTGGTTCCAGCAGCCAGCTAGAGCTCTGTGTCACGCCATGCCATGCTGGCGCTGCGCATCAACAATAGCATCGGCGCGCGGCGGGTCATCTCAGATGGGGGGCGGACCCTATAGCAACGCTATGAGCCCGATCAATGCGCAGGTTTCGGCGCATTGCTGACTGGCCCCTAAAATATCACCGGTCTGCCCGCCTATCTTGCGCTTCGCGATCGCGGCAACGGCCAAAGCGCCAAGAGGCGCGCCGATCAAGGCTGGCCAGGCCCCGCTCACTGCGGCAATTGCCCCGCCAAGTATCACGGCCATAAAGGCAGTTTGCGTGGCTGGTCGACCGACGCTGGCTGACAGTCCCTTACCGCGGGCGTTGGGCAGTGCTGTCATCAGCGGTACCATCATGGCCCGCGAAAGGGCCATGACGCCGAGGATGGGCCAAAGGTTCTGGGTGGCCAGCTGGCCGTATAGCGCGGCTTGCAGCCCCAAGGCGCAAATCAGACCAACAACGCCATACACGCCGATGTGACTGTCCTTCATAATCTCGAGGCGCTGCTTTGGGTTCCAGCCCCCCCAAAGCCCGTCGAAACTATCGGCCAGCCCGTCATGATGAATTGCACCTGTGACCCATGCGGTCGTGCCAACCACAAGCAGGCCGATGGCAAGGCTTGGCAGTCCCAACATAAGCCCCATCCAGGCGACCAAAGCGGCCAGTGCGCCAATAACCGCCCCCGCAAGACCAAAGGCCCAGCTTGGGTGAGCGCCACGGGCGAGCGCCTGCTGCGTGTCAACCCGCAGGGGCAAGCGGCTGAGCAGGCCGATGGCGGCAGGGATATCGCCCCATTTAGGAAACCATGTGTCGGAATTAAACATCAAGCGGGTCCTTTCGTCGCATCGGCCTATTCTGCGCTTCGGTAGACACAGGATCAACTGCAATCAACGGATTTACATATATCATGCGTGACATTTCTTCAGTAGCTGAGTTTCGTGACTTAATGAGTAATCTGCCTGCGGCTGATGACAGCGCGGGGCAGGCTGCGACAGACCGCAATGCGCAGTTGACCAAACCGCCGGGCGCTTTGGGCGATTTAGAGGATTTGGCGATTTGGTATGCCCGTTGGTCCGGTCAAGCGCGGCCGCGCATTGAAGCGCCCCAGGTTGTTATTTTCGCTGGAAATCATGGGGTTGCTGCTGCTGGTGTTTCGGCATTTCCGCCTGAGGTGACACAGCAAATGGTTTATAACTTCCAAGCGGGGGGTGCGGCGATCAACCAGATTTCCAAAACCTTTGGCGCGAAAATGACTGTGGTTGCATTGGAGTTGGATCGGCCAACGCAAGATTTCACCAAGGGGCCGGCTATGACCGAGGCCGAGTTGCTCACTGCCCTGCAAACCGGCTGGCAGTCTGTGGATCCGCAGGCCGATCTATTTGTGGCCGGCGAAATGGGCATCGGCAATACAACGCCAGCTGCGGCAATCGCGGCGGCTTTGCTTGGTGGCGCGGTTCAAGATTGGGTTGGGCGCGGCACGGGTGTGGATGATGCGGGTTTGGCCAAAAAATGCGCCGTTGTGGAGGCGGGCTTGGCTCGCCATGCTGACGGTCTGCATGATCCGCTGTTTGTTTTGCAAGCGCTGGGCGGACGAGAAATTGCCGCAATGGCCGGATCAATTGCAGCGGCGCGCGCCCATGGGATTCCGGTCCTGTTGGATGGGTTCATTTGTTCAGCGGCCGCTTTGGTGCTGCATGCGATGAATCCGGCGGCATTGGATCACACCCAGGCGGGCCACAAAAGCGCTGAAGGCGCTCATGCGCGGCTTTTGGAGCATCTTGGCAAGACACCGCTGTTGTCACTGGGGCTGCGGCTCGGCGAGGGCTCGGGCGGTGCATTGGCGATTGGTGTATTGAAAGGGGCGGTGGCCTGTCTTTCGGGCATGGCAACATTTGCGGAAGCTGGGGTTTCGGATGCGTGAAACCGCTAGCCGCGCGGCATGTTCAGAGTGATCGAACGGCCAGATTTGGCGTAGGTGAGGGTCTTGCTTGAGATATCCGTCACGCGTCCGCCATCCAATCGATCTCCGATGCGCACTTTGACGACCTGACCATTGGGAAGGCGCACGAGCGCGTTGCGCAGGCGCGTTGTGCCGGTTATCCCTATAATATTGATATTTCGTAGATTTACCACATTTTTTCGCGTCGCAGACCGGGTAACCGTCTTGCGGCTGATAGCTGTGGGTGCTTGGATTTCTGAGGGCTTGGCCACCACTGGCGCTGGCAGGAGCGCGGCCAATTCAATCGCGCGTGGCCGGGATTCCGGCCGCAGTGAGCGCGCCAGGCTCTTGCCATCCGGCAGGGTTCTGGGCCGCACGGGCGAGGGGAGGCTTGCGGGGCGCGCCATGGGCCGGACTGCGGCCAAAGGATTTGTCTCCTCTGGGGAAGCGTCTTCGTGCGGCCAGGGCGCCACGCTCTGGTCGGTCTGCTCCAACGCTGCTGTGACGGGCGGTATGTTTACAGGTTTTGCAAGTTGCGCTGCGTCGGGGGCTGAGCGCTCCTCGGCTTGATCTTGTGCGACGTTAGGCGCGTGGTTTTCTTTGTCCGGTAACGGGTCCGGGCGCAACCAGGGCATGTCGAGCAGCGGGGGCTCTCCGCCACTTTGCAGGTTTGGATCTGGAGCCGCAACATACCCCTCAGCGTTTGCGGGGGGCGTGGCGGCGGGCTCTGTGACAGGGCCAATGGCCAAAGCACGCACCGCTGGCGGTTCCTGCGCGAAAAGGTCTATCGGAGGTTCCGCGTCATTTTCGGGATCTTTGAGGGCAATCTCTGCCTCTTGCAAGCCTAGTGCATCATCGCGGGTCTGAGGCACCAACGCCGTCTGATCTGCCGGAGCAGAAGGCGCGTCCAAAGGTTTTAGGCCTATTTCAATGACCCGTCCGTTCGGGTTCGCTGGCAGAGCTGCGATCATCTCTGGTTGGGAAGGGGAAAGGCCCAACCAGGTGGAAATTTTATCGCGCCCGAGAGTTGCGGCCAGCGCGGCGACGGTGAATATAAACAACAAGAGCAGAGTTGTTAGGATCAGGCCAAAATATTTTGGCTTTCCACCGACCTGAGCTTGCACTGATTTGATATGTGCCGGTGGGGATTTTGGCGCGCGCCGTCCTAGGCGCGAGCGGATCTTTGCGACGTATTGCGCGATGCCAAGCGCTCGGCGCGCCTGCGGGTGGGCGCTTGCGGCTGGCAAGGTTTCAGCAGGCATGGATTTGGTGTCGGTCACCTGCGGGGCGGGGGCCGCTGCTCTTGCACTCCCGACGCTTGAGGGCATCGCGCCCGCTGCAAGCGCCGCAAGGGGCGTCGGATCTACGGCTCTGGCCTCTGGCACCGCTGCGCTATAGGCACTCGGCCGGCTTTGCTCGCCATATCCAGCGCGCTGGAATACAGAGAAATTATTTTCCCAAGCGCCGCCCGGCAGAGCGACAAAACCCGCAGCTTTAAAGCCAAAGGCCTGGGTGAGACTTTCTGCCTCCTCAAGTGTTTCTTGCGCAATCACCGCAATGGTTTGCCCCCGGGGTGTGGGGAGACAATCTACGCAGAGTTCGTGAAACTCATAGGGGGTTTGGCCTGCCAGGGCTCGCTGCAAGGCTGCGGTGCTTGTGTCGGTATGATCAAGGTCCACACGCTTAATCTGATCGGCGGGCAGCGCCACAAGAACCTCCAGCGGATTGCTCGCCTCGGTCACCACGGTTTGGCGCAGATGCGCGAGCGCTTCGATCAAATGTTTGGTGTCTGGTGAAACTGATCCCAGCCGATGCCAACGTCCCGATGCGCCTTGGCGCTCAAGGTCGATACTGTCACTGGAGAGATGAAGTAGAAATTTTGATGACATCAAACCCTCAATCAACGTGTCAGATCTACATGAGACCCTAAGAAACTCGCATAATCGGGTCGGTGGTGCAACGATCATGCGCCAAAAGAATGAAATTATGCTCTGCGAATTGATTTATGCGTGAGAACAGGCCAATCATCGCGCAGGGGCTCGGCAATTTATTGCCAGCGGCTCCTGATCGGTCTATAATTTCAGGAAAGCGCCCATGCTAACTCCCTTTCATCTTGCGATTAATGTGACAGATTTGGAGGCCACGCGCGTGTTTTATGGTGAAGTGCTGGGTGCGAAAGAGGGGCGCAGGACGCCAACCTGGGTGGATTTTGATTTTTTCGGCCATCAGCTTTCGTTCCACCTGGGGCCGGTGATGAAAACTGAAAACACTGGCCATGTTGGGGATCACCTGGTTCCAATGCCACATTTTGGCATGGTTTTGGCCCTGCCGGAGTGGCAAGCCTTAGCTGCTCGGCTCATGACAGCGCAAGTGGCATTTATTCTTCCGCCGTCCGTGCGCTTTGAAGGCGAGCCTGGTGAGCAATGGACAATGTTCTTCAAAGATCCATCCGGCAATCCTATCGAGATTAAGGGCTTCGCCGATTTAAAGGCCGTATTCGCAAGCCATTAAAGCTGGAGATCATCGCATCCAGAATCCGGCGCGTTTGATTGTGTTTCGGATCTGCTGTTCTTTGCGGGGCAGATTGTTTTGATCAAACAGCGCCCGCACCTTAGCGCCGCGTTTTTGGTAGACCATTCGGCGGATAAGCTCGTAGGCTTTGACGACTTTCTTGATTTTATTGGGTGCGATGGCCTTCTCTAAGGTTTCGATCGCGCCATCACTCTCGCGCGCACAAAGCAAAGGCAGGAGGCGATAGTGACAGGAGACTGCCCCATCTAAGTGGCCGGCCTCAAGCGCATCACGCCCGCCACCGAAACTGTGGATGACTAAGGGCAGGGCGACTTGATTGAGCCACGGGTTTAGCGCTTGGCAGATAATTTCTTTTGGCCCATCATCGCGGATGGTTAGGGCATAGTTTAAAAACCGATCGCCAAAAACTTTGGGACATTTAAAGTAGAAATAGCTTGCGTTAAAATACAGATAGCGCCGCCAATATTCATCTGGTTGTGACAAATCCAAGCTGCTTTCGAAATCGAGCTTAAATGTATCGTATAGGCTCTTCCAAGTGGCTGTATATCCGGGGCCGTAAAGTTCGATCACCAGTCATGCCCGTTCAACCTTTACCGAGGCGGAGGGGCGGTTGAAGTCAAAAGGCACACTGTCCAAATCACCTGTGATCAATATGTCCGTATCAAAAAAGACGAAGGGCTCGCCCTCGGGCAAGACAGAGCGCGCTTCAATCTTGTTCCCATAGGGGTGTATTCTCTGAAGTATTTGTTCTCAAGTGGACTAATTTTTCCGCCCAAAGCCTTAATCAACCCGCGAATTTCAGGATCGGTGATGGCAGGGTTTTGAGTCCAATGCTCATTATGTTGCGGCTCAGCGACGAAGACTTGGCCGTTAAAATCTGGGGTGGATTGGCGTAAACTGGCCAAAAACATTATTGCCTCATATTGCAAACGCCCTGATTGTCCAATGATTAAGATATTATAGGTCATAAATTGAGCCTGTTCGAATGGCCAATAAAATGAATATGAAAAATTTTGTGATCGAAATATTATAGAGTCACCAAAAAAGTTATAGGATATCGTAGCGGTGTGCCACAGAAATGCAGCATAGGTCGGGACAAAACCAGTTGTCCAATGATATTGGTTTTTTAATTGCTGAATGCGCCAGGCTGGGGCAGCATAGCATATCGGCCGGCTGGGCGAAGCAATTGGGGCGTAAGTACAATGGAATTTGATTATATTATCGTCGGGGCCGGGTCGGCGGGCTGTGTTTTGGCGAACCGCCTGAGCCATGATCATGAAAACCGCGTGCTTTTGCTGGAGGCCGGGCCGGAAGATAAGGCACTGTCCATAAAAATGCCGGCAGCCTGTTTGTCTAATCTTAAGAGTACGAAACATAACTGGGCGTTTCAAGGGGAGCCAGAGCCGGAACTGGGCGGTCGTCGGCTTCAACATGATCGAGGTAAAGCTCTCGGGGGGTCTTCTACGATCAATGGCATGTGTTTTATCCGGGGCAATGCGCTGGATTACGAGGGGTGGCGCCAAGCTGGTTGTGAAGGGTGGAGCTACGCCGATGTGCTCCCCTATTTTAAACGCATGGAGAGCTATAGCGGCGGGGCTGATGAGTTTCGCGGCACAGAGGGTCCGCTGCATGTCCAAAGGGCGCAAGCAACCGAACCTTTGGCGCGTGCTTTCTTGGAAGCAGGTGCGCAAGCGGGATACCAAACAACAGATGACATCAGCGGCTACTGCCAGGAGGGTTTTGGAGTTTTTGATCGAACGGTTTTCAAGGGCCAGCGTTGGAGCGCGTCGAACGCTTACTTGGATCCTGCGCGCGGGCGGCGCAACCTGACTATTGTCACGCGGGCCTTAGTGCGTCGCTTGAGCTTGTCGGGGGATCGGGTGACCGGTGTCGTGTATCGTGATCGTCATGGCGCGCTTGTGACTGTGAGAGCGCGGCAAGAAGTTCTTCTTTGTGCAGGCGCTGTCGGCTCGCCCCATATATTGTTGCTGTCTGGTATTGGGCCCAAATCCCATTTGGAGTCTATGGGCATTGCTGTGAAGGCAGACTTGCCCGGTGTGGGGCAAAACCTGCATGACCATCCGGATTTTGTAATGCAATTTAAATGCTTGCAGCCCGTTTCTCTTTGGCCAAAGACCAGACCACTGGCCATGATCGCGGCGGGAATGCGCTGGCTTATCGCTGGTGATGGGCTATGTGCGTCCAATCATTTTGACGCTGTGGCTTGTATTAGGTCGGATGCCGGTGTTGAATATCCCGACCTCCAGCTGACCATGTCACCCATTGCTGTGGATGAAAATTGGTCCACTTTGAAAGAGCATGCCTTCCAAATCCATGTGGGGTTGATGCGGGCGCATAGCCGCGGCTCAATTGAATTGAGAACAGACAATCCAGCCGATGCACCGCGTATTTTGGTCAATTATCTTCAAGATCCAAGGGATCGCGAATTGATGCGAAAAGGTATTCACTGGGTTCGAGAATTGGTGGAGCAACCTGCGTTTTCTGCCCTCAAAGGTGCTGAGATTTTTCCTGGTGCGGAGTCTCAATCAGATGCAGAGCTTGATGCGAAGCTAAACAGCCATACCAGCTCACAATGGCATCTGTCCTGTACGGCCCGAATGGGGCCGGCGACCGACCGATTTGCGGTGGTGGATTCAAAAGCCAAGGTGCACGGATTGTCTGGGCTGCGGGTTGTTGATGCCTCAATTATGCCCTTTGTAACCAATGGCAACACCAATGCACCCACGATTATGCTGGCTGAGAAGCTCAGTGACGCCATCCTCGGACGTGCCCCCCTTGCCCCCATAGAGCTGCCGGTCTGGAAGAGCACAAACCACAAACACGCGCAGCGTTAACCTTTGATGGGGTTCACTGGTTTTTTTTGAAGTTTTTGGAATTTATGTGGATTTTCTGTGCAAAAGTGGGGGGCAACCCGCTCACCGATACCGCAGAACACGGGCCATTCAAGGGGGTTTGTCCGCATAACGTTCACAATAGCGAGAAGCGCAAGCCGTTAAGATCACGGCTGCGCCCATTATGGCCGGGTTGATGTAAAGTGCATATCTCTAACTCAAAGAAATGTCATCAGGAATTTAGGCGATGCTGAGAGAGACATTATATGTCTTGGTATGCAGCTTCATGGCATGTTTCTAAAAAACTTCTCGAGCACATTGAGCTAGAAAATCCCTGTGTTGGAACCTCATCTGGACCAAAAGTGGAACTAGTCCCACTACCCGTGGGCGCACAGTTCCTAAATGTAATCGAGGCAGTTTTCAGTGGAATGCCACGCGCTGTTATCCATAACAGCAATTATGCAAGCGTAGAGGAGGCAAAAGCAGAAATTGACTGCTACTTTTTGGAAAGAAAAGAAAATTTTAAAAGACATCCCAAAAGAGCTGGAAACAAAATTTAGGACAAAGAACCAGCACTCACGAGTTTTTCTGAAAGCAACAATTGCAAAGATCCACGGTATCGTTAATCCCTTGGTAGATTTTTGGCTCCAGCGTGGTAAACCTTCACCCTAACCCATTGATATGTTTAGGACCAGATTTTTCCTGCGTGGGACACGCTGCCTTTGATTTAATTGATTTTTTTAGTTAAGTGGTGGGCGACCCTGGAATCGAACCAGGCGTGCGTCTCCGCGAGGGAGTTACAGTCCCCTGCCACACCTTGCGGCCTGTCGCCCACTTAAACTGAGGCGATCGCCCCCGTTTGGGCACGAGTACGACTTAGAAAATCGCGCGTCAACCCGAAAATTGTCTTTGGTGGAGTGAAGTGGGAATAAGCGTTAAACCCAGTTTCGGCCGGCGCATTCTGGGATTAGATTTTGTGCCGGCAGCTGCGATGTGGGCCAATGGGGCTTGCACTATTGTGCAGGTAAGCGGTCCCGGCAGCGTGGTATTTCTTTGAAAAATTAATTGCCCTTTTCGCAGTCGTCGATTCGGTGTGTAGACTTGCGCCGCATGGGACACAATTTGAGTGATCTCCAGTCTGTCTGGGCGCCCTAAATTTTTGGGCAGTTCGTGCGCAGGGTGGTTATATTTAAGTAATAAAAACGATATTTAATTAATTTGTTATTTGGCTATTGGGTTCCCTATGTAGATTTTTCGGGTCTTAGATTGCTGACAAGTGTCAGCCTTATTTCAGTGATCATCACCATCATTGTCAGCGGCGGAATCTGCCATGCGGTTAACTTACTTGATGGGTTGAACGGATTGTCCATCTGTTGGACGATCTGCGCTGCAATCGTGATGGCTGTTATAGCCCTAAGCGTGAATGACATGGCGGTTTTTAGGCTGCTGATACTTCTTATCGGTGTTTTGATCGGAATTTTATTTTGGAATTTTCCTTTGGGAAAAATATTTCTCGGTGACGCCAGCGCTTATACTTTGGGGCATGTTTTGGCCTGGCTAGCGCTACTCCTTATGAACCGCCATTCTGAAATTTCGCCACTGGCCCTTCTGTTGATCTCTGTCTGGCCAATTACCGATATGTTGCATTTTTATCAGATGGTCATGCGAGTCTTAGGGATAAAATTTTTTACTCGTGCAAGATGGAACCTGACCAACCCATTGGCAAAAATTATTATTTTTCCGATGGCCGCTGTTCCAATGGTGTTGGCCATTGAGTTTAAAATGCAAACGGGTGCTGCGTTTATCGCGTTTTGTGGGTTTGTCGCCATATTTGTAGTGACCTATAACTGGTCATTTCGGCGGGCAGGCCAGCCCGTGCATCGTAAATCTCGAAAGCTCAACCAGCCCTAGCAGTTGGGGCCATGGCCAGGCTTCGCGCGCCAGGGGGCTGGGGATCTCATTTTAACTGAAAATGCAATAGAATTTAACTTGCGCTCTGCTGAGACACCGCTGCATAAGGCCCCAGCGGCCAGGATCGGAAGACAGATGAAAAAACCCACATGGATTGTTCAAAAAGAACGTGAAAAACGCGAGGCTGCCGCCCAGACCATTTGGCTCTTTGGCATTCATGCGGTGCGCGACGCGCTATTGAACCCCAAGAGGACCAAGCTGCGCTTGCTTGTGACCAAAAACGCCTGTGACCGCCTCGGTGAGGCCATCGCAGAGGCAGGGTTGGAGCCTCAAATCGTAGATCCCCGCAAGTTTTCGGCACCGATTGATCCTCAGTCGGTGCATCAAGGGGCGGCTTTGGAGGTTAAAGCTCTGGATTGGGGGCCTTTGAATGAAGTGGCGGCGGTGCGGCCCGGAGAGGCGCCTGTGATTTTGCTGCTGGATCGGGTGACTGATCCTCACAACGTGGGGGCGATCTTGCGATCGGCTGAGGTCTTTGGCGCCGCAGCTGTCATCGCACCGCATCGCCATTCTGCACCGGAAACCGGAGCCTTGGCCAAAACAGCCAGCGGTGCTTTAGAGCGGCAGCCCTATCTTCGGGTGCAAAACCTGGCCGATACGATGGAGAGGCTCAAGACGATGGGCTATTTTATCTTTGGGT
>Ga0228619_1000087_pt1 | contig 39601 bp, 45 predicted proteins | sample 22DmetaG_FD_190065 | JGI IMG/M metagenome (GOLD analysis project Ga0228619, IMG submission 190065) | Seawater microbial communities from Monterey Bay, California, United States - 22D | ecosystem: Environmental > Aquatic > Marine > Coastal | place: USA: California | collected 2016-10-12 | reverse complement strand
TTGGCTTTGAGCGCGACAGATATTGCTCAAAGCCAAAATCGCCCCGCAACAGATGCGGAACTCATTCGTTACAATATCAATAAATTCACCCTAAAAAATAATCTGATTTATTAATTTACAAATTCGGTTAACCCTCTAGACAACCTCCGCTAACTTAAAATAGCGTTCCATCAACCCCAAGCCGGCAGCGCGGGCCTCTCTGCTACATCCATCACCATCGCAAGCAGCTTTGTCACCGAAAATGGCGCGGCTCATGCGCAAAGCGACCTTATCGAGATAACAATGATTCAAAATAATTTAACGCCGATCCCCGAATTATACGTCAGCTACGACAGCGCGCAGAAGTTAAAGCTCGAAGCGGCAGAGCTCGCCTCATGGGATTTGACGGCGCGGCAGGTCTGCGATTTGGAATTGCTGCTGAATGGCGGGTTCAATCCCTTGAAAGGATTTTTGGGGCAGGCGGATTATAACAGCGTGGTGGCGCATATGCGTTTGAGCGATGGCGCACTTTGGCCCATGCCGATCACTCTGGATGTAAATGCCGAATTTGCCGGCACCCTCGAGCTGGGCCAAGATATCGCTTTGCGTGACCCGGAGGGCGTCATTCTCGCGACCATGACCGTAACAGACAGCTGGACACCCGACAAAGCCCACGAGGCCGAACAGGTGTTTGGCGCCAACGATACGGCCCATCCTGCGGTGAATTATCTTCATAATACCGCCGGAGCGGTCTATCTCGGTGGACCAGTGACGGGCATTCAGCCGCCTGTCCATTACGACTTTCGCGGCCGGCGCAACACGCCCAACGAGCTGCGCGCCTATTTTCGCAAAATGGGTTGGCGCCGCGTGGTGGCCTTTCAAACCCGCAACCCGCTCCACCGCGCCCATCAGGAGTTGACCTTCCGCGCCGCGAAAGAGGCCCAGGCCAATCTGCTCATTCACCCAGTGGTCGGCATGACCAAACCGGGAGACATAGATCACTTCACCCGCGTACGTTGCTATGAGGCGGTGCTCGATCAATACCCATCCACGACCACGGCCATGTCTTTGCTCAATCTGGCGATGCGTATGGGCGGTCCGCGCGAGGCCGTGTGGCACGGGCTCATTCGCGCCAACCACGGCAGTACCCATTTCATCGTCGGTCGCGACCATGCAGGGCCAGGGAAAAATTCGGCTGGGGAAGATTTCTACGACCCCTATGAGGCGCAAGAGCTGTTTCGCAAATACGAAGCAGAAATTGGGCTTGAGATGGTGGATTTCAAACATATGGTCTATGTGCAGGACCGCGCGCAATATGAGCCCGCCGATGAAGTTGAAGACGGGTGCACGGTGCTGAATATCTCCGGCACAGAGCTGCGACGGCGTCTCTCAGAGGGTTTGGACATCCCCGAATGGTTCAGCTTTCCGCAGGTGGTCGCCGAATTGCGCAAATCACGACCACCGCGGGCGCAACAGGGTTTCACCGTCTTCTTTACGGGATTTTCTGGGTCAGGAAAATCAACAATTGCAAATGCTTTGATGGTGAAGCTCATGGAAATGGGCGGGAGGCCGGTGACATTGCTTGACGGGGATATTGTGCGCAAGAACCTATCGTCAGAGCTAGGATTTTCCAAAGAGCATCGCGACTTGAACATTCGCCGGATCGGCTATGTGGCCTCGGAAATCACCAAAAATGGTGGCATCGCCATCTGCGCGCCCATCGCCCCCTATGCCATCACCCGGCAGGCTGTGCGCGAAGAGGTGGGGGCTTTTGGTGCCTTTGTGGAAGTACATGTTGCCACCTCCATCGAAGAATGCGAGCGCCGCGACCGCAAAGGCCTTTACAAATTGGCCCGTGCAGGAAAACTCAAAGAGTTCACCGGCATTTCAGATCCCTATGATGTGCCCAGCGCACCAGAATTGAAGATTGAGACTGAGAATGTCGAAGTCGACAATTGTGCCCATCAGGTCTTGCTCAAACTTGAGAGCATGGGTCTCATAGGCGCATAGGGCTCCTGGTTATAAGGCCGTTGGAAGCAGAAATTCCCGAAATCAAAGGGAGTTTTTTGCGCCGGGCCCCTTTTACCTCGGATTTACCCCGGAGCGTAATAATAAAGAGCTTTGGTGACCTAATGTAACGTCATCGGGGAGTAACGAAACTCGCGCGCCATATCGTAGGCTTGCGCCAAATCCCCAACCAATGCCAATTGCTCACCTTCGGAGTTATGCACTGACCAAAGCTGCTCAATATCACCGGTTTGCTCAAAAATTTCCTCGGGAAGATCTGACTTATCAATTGGTTTGAGATAAACAATGCGATCTTCTAAAACGCCGAATTGATCTTTCATCTCACTATCCTTTCTTGATCTCAATCTTCTGAATCACAGTCTCAGGTAAAGCGCGCTTTAAGTCGATATGCAACAGCCCGTGCTCCATAATCGCTGCCCCCACATCGACGCTATCTGCCAAAACGAAGGTGCGCTGAAACTGCCGGGCTGCGATGCCGCGGTGCAGATAAACCCGCTCGCCGGTTTCTTCACCTTGCCGGCCCAGGACCACCAATTGACGGTTCTCCACAGTGATTGTCAGGTCACCTTCCGCAAAGCCAGCCACAGCCAATGTGATGCGATATGAATTGTCTGAAGTCTGTTCGATGTTATAGGGCGGGTAGCCTTCATTGCCGGTTTTGGCCGTACGCTCAACCAAGCGTTCAAGCTGATCAAACCCTAACAAGAAAGGGTGGGTTCCAAGAGTCAGTTTAGACATATCTTAGTCCTTTAAAAAAGCGACAGAACAGCAGATCCCTCAAAAGGCAATCGCATTACGGTAGATATGGGGTTGGTGGTACAATTGCGCAAGAGCCTGCTTCTCAATTGGTTTAAAAACCTTTAAGCGAAGAGTAGAAACTCACGAGGTCTCCCATGGCAGGCAGTCAACAGCTCAATCCGAAAGAGGTAATGACCATTCAACTTGCCGTGCTCCGCCAGGAGCACCGCGATCTCGACCTGGCCATCTCTGCTTTGGTGGACCGCGCCGGTGATCAGCTGGCGGTGAAACGCCTGAAACAGAAAAAACTCCACCTCAAGGATCAAATCGCCAGGCTTGAGGATGAACTTACCCCCGATATTATTGCCTAATCCCCAGCAATGGGTTAACCCGACCTTTCTCTTGGCGCTACATATGGAACATACAAATGGTGCATGTTGGAATTATAATGGGCAGCCAATCGGATTGGCCAACAATGAAACACGCCGCCGAAATTCTCGACGCCTTGAACATACCTTATGAACGTAAAATCGTCTCTGCGCATAGAACACCCGATCGCCTATGGGATTATGGTACAAACGCGGCGGAGCGGGGTTTGAAGGTGATTATCGCTGGCGCAGGCGGGGCCGCGCATTTGCCTGGCATGATGGCCTCCAAAACCCGCATCCCAGTTGTGGGCGTGCCGGTGCAAACCAAAGCTCTCTCAGGGGTCGACAGCCTCTATTCCATCCTTCAGATGCCAAAGGGCTATCCCGTAGCAACCATGGCGATAGGACCGGCAGGAGCGGCAAATGCTGGGCTGATGGCCGCTGGCATTTTGGCCACGCAAGATCCCGATATCGCCGCACGGCTTGATGCCTGGCGCGCGGCCCTATCCGCCTCTATTCCCCAGGAGCCAGTTGATGAGTAACCCCCTGCCCCAAGGCGCCAACATTGGAATTTTGGGTGGCGGCCAACTGGGTCGTATGCTCGCTGTGGCAGCCAGCCGTTTGGGACTAAAGGCCCATATTTTTGAGCCCGGCGCCAATCCTCCAGCCGGTCAAGTGGCCGATCAGGTCACCACCGCCTCTTATGAAGATGAAGCCGCGCTGCACCGTTTTGCCCAATCGGTGGATGTGATTACCTATGAATTTGAGAATATTCCGACCTCAGCGCTCGATATTCTCGAACAAATCCGCCCCATTCATCCCGGCCGCCAAGCCTTGGCAATCTCGCAAGACCGCCTGTCCGAGAAAAAATTTCTCACCGGGCTTGGTCTAAAAGTGGCGCCCTATGCCAATGTCACAAGTGCCGCTGAAGCCGAAGCGGCCGCCCAGTCTATCGGCACCCCCTCTATTTTGAAGACGCGCCGCATGGGCTATGACGGCAAGGGACAAGTCCGGCTCAAAAATGTTTCGGATATGGAAAAGGCATGGCAGGCCATGCAAAGCGCGCCCTCCGTTTTGGAAGGCTTTATCAATTTCAGCCATGAGGTTTCGGTCATCGCCGCCCGTACCAGTGATGGGCAGGTCGCCTGCTATGATCCGGGTGAGAATGTGCACCGCGAGGGGATTTTGCACAGCACGACAGTACCGGCGACCTTGAGCGCCGCGCAGCGCATGGATGCGGTTCTATTGGCGGGGCAAATCCTCAACGCATTGGAATATGTCGGAGTGATGGGCGTCGAGCTGTTCGTAACCGCCGACGGGCTGATCGTAAATGAGATTGCCCCGCGCGTGCACAACTCTGGTCATTGGACACAAAACGGCTGCGTTATTTGCCAATTTGAGCAACATATTCGTGCCGTTGCCAGCTGGCCCTTGGGCGATGGCAGCCGCCACAGCGATATACGGATGGAAAATCTGATTGGCGCCGATATGGATCGCGTTCCGGAGCTTCGCAAAACCAATGCGGCATTGCATTTATATGGAAAATCCGAGGTCAAACCCGGCCGCAAAATGGGTCATATCAACTTTCGCATATAGCGCCCCAGCCAGGGGGTCGGGCGATACCTCAGGGACGATGCGAACCGCCTGAGCCGAGCCTCAATAGCTTGAGAATTGCATCCAAACTCACCTCACGCAGCGAGAGGTTGGCGTCAAAAGCCCCTGTCTTGAGGTAGTGAGACACTTGCGCAATGACCAATGGATTGTTCATCATAAAGCTGTGAGACACCGGCAATATCAAATGATCGCGCATTCCATCTACACGCGTGCTCTCGACGGAAACTTTCCCATCATCCAGGCCGTCAATGAACTTGGAATACAGAGGGTTAAAACTGACCGTGCCGGCAATGATGCCCAATGAGAAATTGACCTTTGGCAAGCGGTTTGGAAAGCTGCTGGGATCCGTGCCCAATTGCCGCCCCGCCGGCCCATTGACCCAATCAAAGGCCGCGAGCGTCTGCATCGCATCCACCACCTCCGAGCCCCTGTTCGGCGGGCCCAGCATCACCACATGACCTAAGTTTTTGGGTTTAACCCAGGCCAGATAGGCCCGTACCATAATACCCCCCAAAGAATGGGTCACAAAATGGAGCCGCCGCGCGCCACAGCTTGCCACAGCCTTCGGCAGAGTTTCACTGACCAATGCCTCAATCGGCTTGCCGCGTGTGGAAAATTCCGGGTTCACCACGCGATATCCCTGCCTCCGCAAGCTCCGCGCCATCAAAGCAAAAGAGACCTCGCTGCGCGCCAGCCCATGCAGCAAAACCACACAGTCTTGCGCCAAGCCCCAATTGGGCAGCAACAGGCCAAAGCAGATTAAGAGGGGTTTGAACATAAGGTAGAAATAGGCGTCACGACCTAGCTTTTAAAGAGCCGCTCCAACAAAAAGGCCCACGATAAGCGCGGGCCTTTTCTAAAAACAGGTCGTAAAGGACCGGCTGATTTACATCATGCCGCCCATGCCGCCCATGCCACCCATATCAGGCATGCCACCACCAGCAGCGCCGGCTTTTTCTGGCTTATCTGCGACCATGGCTTCGGTTGTGATCAACAGACCCGCAACAGAGGCTGCATCTTCCAGAGCCGTACGCACAACTTTGGCCGGATCAATCACACCGAATGTGAACAGATCACCATATTCTTCGGTTTGCGCATTGAAACCGAAAGACAGATCAGAACTTTCACGCACTTTGCCGGCCACAACCGCACCATCAACACCCGCATTTTCTGCGATTTGGCGCAGAGGCGCTTCGATGGCACGAGCAACGATTTTGATGCCTGCAGTTTGGTCAGGGTTGGAGCCTTCGAGGTCGGCCAATACTTTACCAGCCTGCACCAAAGCAACACCACCGCCGACAACAACTCCTTCTTGCACGGCCGCACGGGTCGCGTTCAAAGCATCGTCAACGCGATCCTTGCGTTCTTTCACTTCAACTTCAGTCATGCCACCCACACGGATCACAGCAACACCGCCTGCCAATTTGGCAACACGCTCTTGCAGTTTTTCACGGTCGTAATCAGACGTTGTTTCTTCGATTTGACCGCGGATCTGTGCAACACGCGCTTCAATTTCGGCTTTTTCGCCCAAACCGTCTACGATGGTTGTTTCATCTTTGGTGATTGAAACGCGCTTGGCAGAGCCCAGCATGTCCATTGTGACAGATTCAAGCTTCATACCAAGATCTTCAGAGATCACTTGGCCGCCCGTCAGAATTGCAAGGTCTTGCAACATGGCTTTTCGGCGATCGCCGAAACCAGGAGCTTTCACCGCTGCGATTTTCAAGCCGCCGCGCAATTTATTCACAACCAAAGTTGCCAGGGCTTCGCCCTCAACATCTTCCGCAACAATCAACAAAGGCTTGCCAGACTGGATCACTTGCTCGAGCAAAGGCACCATTGGCTGCAAAGAAGAGAGCTTCTTTTCATGCAGCAGGATGATCGCATCTTCCAGCTCGGTTGTCATTTTGTCAGGGTTGGTGACAAAGTAAGGCGACAGGTAACCGCGGTCAAACTGCATGCCTTCGACAACAACTGTCTCTGTTTCCAGACCTTTGTTTTCTTCAACCGTGATGACGCCTTCATTGCCAACACGCTGCATCGCATCTGCGATCTGCTGCCCAATATCGGCTTCGCCATTGGCGGAGATTGTGCCGACTTGCGCAACTTCTGCGCTATCAGTTACGGGGCGTGAAGCGGCTTTGATCGAGTCAACAACAGCGGTTGTGGCCGCGTTGATACCACGCTTCAGATCCATCGGGTTCATGCCTGCAGCTACGGATTTCATACCTTCGCGCACGATGGCTTGCGCCAAAACAGTCGCGGTGGTCGTGCCGTCGCCGGCTTCATCATTGGTGCGTGAGGCCACTTCTTTGACCATCTGCGCACCCATGTTCTCGAACTTATCTTCCAGTTCGATCTCTTTTGCCACTGAAACACCATCTTTCGTGATGCGCGGTGCGCCGAAAGATTTATCCAGAACAACATTGCGGCCTTTCGGGCCCAATGTCACTTTTACGGCATCGGCCAGAATATTCACACCGTTCAACATACGGTTGCGTGCATCTGTGCCAAATTGGACGTCTTTTGCTGCCATTTTGCAGATCCTCGTCTTAAAATTTCAATTTAAAAACTTGTCCTTGGAGATCTTAGGAGATCACGCCTAGGATATCGCTCTCTTTCATGATCAGCAGATCTTTGCCGTCAACGGACACTTCTGTTCCGGACCATTTTCCGAACAGAACTGTGTCACCTTGTTTGACGTCCAAAGCGATGCGATCGCCATCATCATCACGCAAACCTGCGCCCACGGCGACTATCACGCCTTCGGCAGGCTTTTCTTTCGCGCTGTCTGGGATGATCAAACCACCCGCAGTTTTTTCTTCGCCTTCAACGCGTTCGACAAGAACGCGGTCATGCAGAGGGGTAAATGCCATCTTTAGTAACTCCTAGCTGGCTCAAGGTTGAACTTGAGTTAGCACTCGGGCACTCCGAGTGATAACTATCGGGAGATAGGGAGTCTGACTGACGGAGTCAACGGCCAGGTTAAAAAAATTTTACTGTGCCAAGCATACCACTTTAGGATGAAATCTGTTGCAAAATTGACTTGAATTTCACTAAACAACATTAGAAAAAAATTAATGAATTTTTAACGTAGCTATTGAATGACTTATAAACTTTTGTGGACAATTCCCTTTGGCGCCGCACTCACGGCCTGTAGCAGTGCCGAAGAAACCACTGGCACAACAACCGCGGCTGCCCAGATTGCAACCTCCGATGTTAGCTTGGCCTCAACCGGCACCTTTAACACCGGCAACAACCCGATAAACCTGGTACAAAGCGGGAAGGTCTCCTTCGTTGATGATGAGTTAGTCAACGTAAAGGTGAATCCGTTAAGCGCATCCACCTCCAACAATCGAAAAGATTTCACTTTCGACGCTGAGACCTATGACAAAACGGTCACTTTGAGATGGGATGCCATGGAGAGCCATTATTCTGGGCGCGTGAATGGCAAGGACATCTTCCTGAAACCGCAAGAAACCGGCAGCGACGGCGGCTCTTGGGTCGCCTCCTATGACCGCCTTGAGATCAAAGGCCGCAATTTATCTCAAAGCGTTTGGAGTGTACCGCTAATCTATGGCTATGAGACAGCCGACGCGACCGTGGCTGCGGCAACCAGCACCGCAACTTATACAGTCAGCGGCCGCCTATCGTTGCAAAAGCCAACCGAACGCGAGTGGCGCAAGCTTGATGCCAGCTTATCCGTTAACTTTGCCAATCAAACGGTCTGCGGCTAAATGAAAATCAGCGAGGCCACAGACCATACCAAAATGACAGTAGGCACACTCACCATTCCAACGACCGCTATTTCCGGCAATGGGTTTTCGGCTCAACCGACGGTGACGGTTAACAACCCCGGCGATAACACCTATGCCTTTCATAATTAGACCATCAACGGGATATTTTATGGGGATAACAGCGAAGTTCTCGCCGACGTTCTGAGCGCGGATTACACCGAAAACGGCGCGCCTGGTGTAGCCATTGGACACTATTGGACGCACTAATATCTCGGCACCACAGCGGTCATTTCCGCTGTGAAAAATCTCAGCTTGCCACAGGCACAAGCGTTCGGCATCCTGCGCTCAAAGGGAGTTCAGGATGCCGTTTCATTTTTCAGATTCAGAATATGCGACAAGGCTGTCCAAAGCCGCCACCGCGCTTCAGGCGCGGGACCTGGAGGCCTTGCTGCTCTTTGCGCCCGAAAACCAATATTGGATTTGCGGCTATGACACTTTTGGCTTTGCCATGTTCCAATGCCTCATTTTGGGAGCGGATGGGCGGCTCAACTTGCTAACGCGCGCGCCAGACCTGCGCCAAGCCCAGCAGACCTCAACCCTCAGTGATGCGCAGATCCACATTTGGAAAGATATTGAAGGCGCATCTCCGGCCTGCGCTCTGGCGGATTTGGTTAACGCCTTGGGCTATCGCGGCAAAATCGCAATAGAGACCGAAACCCCCGGCCTGACCTTCGCTAATGGGCAGTCCGTCATTGCCGCTTTTGACCAGAGCTTGCAGCGCGGCGATGGGATTATCTCGGATCTGCGACAAGATAAGTCACCTGCGGAATTGGACATGCACCGCAGGGCAGCGGCCCTCTCTGATGATGCCCTGGACGCGGCATTGGCCAGCACCCGCGCCGGTGCCTTTGAGGGAGATATATTGGCCGATATGCAAGGCGCGGTATTCCGTGGAGGCGGCGATTATGCGGGTAATGAATTCATCATTGGCTCCGCCGAGCGCGCCTTGCTTTGCCGCTACGCCTCCGGTCGCCGCCATCTTGATGCGCAAGACCAGCTGACACTTGAATGGTCGGGCGCCTATGCGCGCTATCACGCAGCCATGATGCAGACTTTGGTCATTGGCAAGGCCACCGCCGCCCAACGCCGCATGCACAGCGTCGCCCGCGACGCACTAGAAGCCTGCGAGGCGGCGATTAAGCCCGGCCAACCCATGGGTGAGGTATTCGCGGCCCATGCGCAGGTGTTTGACAAAGCCGGTCTGGGGCATGCGCGCCTGAATGCCTGCGGCTATGCGATGGGGGCGATTTACAACCCGATTTGGGTTGATTTCCCAATGTTCTGTGAAGGCAACCCAACGTTGATGCGCGAAAGTCAAGTGTTCTTTTTACATATGATCTTGATGGACAGCGACGCGGATCTGGCCATGTGTCTTGGCCATTCGGTAGAGGTGACCGCTCATGGCGCCAAACGCCTGTCGCGCCACGCGCCTGATTTATTTGAACTCTAACGCAGCGGCCCTTGTGGAATTGGTAAAACATCCCTCGAATTCACCGCATAACCCTGCCACAACTTAACAAGAAATTAGCCTTTTCTGCCGTCTTTGGCCGCAGAAAAGGGAGAGTGAATTATGAAACAAGGCCTGATCTGGGTGCTGGTATGTTTATTCACAAGCGCCTGTGGTGGGGTGGAGCAGATTCAGGGGGCGCAACCACCCTCCCCACGACCCCCACCACACCGACGCCCCCTCCTGCTGCGAACTGGCGCGCGGCGCTGGCGGCGTCTGGCTATGCCGGTGCAGGGGCTCAGGTCCGCTTTGGTGAGACCTATGAGCTGGCAAATGATCAATCTCTGCGTGGAACGCCCACCAGCCGCGGCATTTGGTATGTAATGGTTTCAAAAACCCCCATGCAAATCACCTTCACCAGCGCCACCATGCTCACTTTGGACAGCCAAGGTCACCAGTACAGCATGTTCGACGGGGATGGGGGTTCTGTCTTTGAACCAACTTCCGGCGGGCACCCAAAGGTTTTGGCCTTTATAGTCGAAAAGGAGGCCGCTTTGGTCATGGCCATTGAGCTCACCAGCTCAGGCCCAGTGGACACAACCTACAGCGCCATCGGACCCAATACCGACCCCACAGCAATGCCTGCCTCAGGCAGTGCTCTGTGTAAGGGGACGGTCAATGCCGTCCTACAGCCTTCGATCAACTCTTCCACCCAGGTCGGCGAATTTTCTGGCACTGGAGATTTTAATGTGGATTTCACCGCCAACACCGTTTCAGGATCCATGGTCTACACCCAATCTAGCGACACGCAATTCACCCAAAGATCGGCCATTTTGACAGTCACCCTGCCCAGCACCTCCATAACAGGAAACACCTTTGAGACCACCGCCGGCACCGCGCAATTCAACCAGATCCCAAGCCATGGCACGCGCTTCGGGTCTATGCGCATTGAGGGTGATTTTTTTGGTCTAGCCGGCACGACCCTTGCGGGCAGCTTCGATGGTGTGGGAACCGACAGCAGCGGCAACACCGCTTTTCTGCACGGCGGGTTTGTAGTGGAAAAATAAATCTGCCACGAGGCGCTTTAGGACCAATCTTCAAGACCTTTGCGGCCCGCAGCGGTCAATGCATAAATTCCTGTCTCGACCTTCTCAAACCATCCATAAACATTGTTGCGCATCAATGTCGTTGCTGAGGGCACGCCGGTGGCCCTTGCGACGATGGCCCCTTTTTCCGGTCCCGCATGCGCCAGATAGGTGGCGCATTTCAGCGCATCTTGCCGATATCCCGTCAACAGCCCATGCCGCGTCGCCCCTCCGTCGTTCGGATCTCCTTCCAGCCGGTCAAACGCCTTGATGATCCTCTTGGCTTTACGAAGGTTCTTGCGCGGGGCGTAGGGTCCGGGCGCGCAATGCAGCTCTACGAAAAGATCGCGTGGCCGCACCGTCAAAAGCCCAAGGCCCAGGCGTCGGCAGAGCGTCACATTGGCCTTCAAACGCTTCATCCCTGCCTTACCCTCGGGCCGCAGCACAGCGATATAAACATCATCTACAAGTTTCAAGCGCTCCAAAGCCTGGTGAAACAATGTGAGAGAAAAGGCGAGTTTCAACTCAATGATCACCGCAGGATCTGCGCCGCGACGCGCCATGACGTCTGCGGCGCCCACCTCGCCCTTCACCTCATAACCCTGGGCTTCAAAATGCGCTTTTAAGGGCGCGTATAGCTCGCTTTCCTTCATAGATCCATCATGCAGCACTTGCACGGAAAGGTCCAACCTTAGCCGGGTGACAATACCTATTTCGCCACCTATAAGGGCCCAAATTCAACGACCGCCCGAGGATTATATTATGATCAAAGTATTTGGCCACAAAGCCCCCGACACAGACAGTACCGGAAGCGCCATCATTTGGGCGTGGTATCTCAATGAGATAAAGGGCCAAGCCGCCCAGGCGGTTCTACTCGGTTCGCCCAATACCGAAGCTGCCTTCGTCACTCAGCGCTGGGGCTTTGCGGCGCCCGAAATTATTGCCGATGTACAGAGCAATGCACCGGTGGTTATCGTGGATACCAACAATCCCGCCGAATTGCCCAGCAATATCAATCAAGCCGATATTTTGGCCATCATTGATCATCACAAGCTTGTCGGCGGTCTCGAAACCCAAGGGCCAATTTCAATTACCATCCGCCCCCTAGCCTGCACCGCGACGATCATGCATGATCTCATGGGCGATGATGCAGCGCAGATGCCCAAGCCCATCAAAGGGGTGATGTTGTCTTGTATTTTGTCTGACACCCTGGCCTTCCGCAGCCCGACAACAACGGCGCAGGACGAAGCCCTGGCAGAAAGTCTGGCCGCTGATTTGGATCTGTCGCTTGCAGATTACGCCGCTGACATGTTCGCTGCAAAATCTGATGTCTCTGCCTTCTCAGATGCGGAGCTTTTGCGTCTAGACAGCAAGGAATATACCGTCAGCGGCACGAAATTCCGCGTCTCTGTTTTGGAAACCACCTCCCCCACGACGGTCCTGGACCGCAAAGCAAGCCTCATGGAAGCTATGCCATCTGTGGCGCAGGAAGACGAGGTAGATCATGTATTGCTCTTTGTGGTCGACATTTTGAATGAGGAAGCCACAATGTTGATCCCCAATGCCACGGCGCAAACTTTGGCAGAAAAATCTTTTGGTGCCACGGTCACGGGCGATTCTGTGGTCTTGCCCGGAATAATGAGCCGCAAAAAGCAGATCATACCCAACCTTAAACTTTAATTGAACCAAAGGCCTCTCATGAAACGAATTATCACGTCCATTTCGGAAATTTCCGAATCCTATGATGCTCTATTTTGTGACCTCTGGGGCTGCGTTCATGATGGGCTAACACCTTTTGCAGAGGCGGTGGCGGCACTGAAAGCCTTCCGCGCAAAGGGCGGCACGGTGATGATGGTGACCAACGCGCCGCGCCCGCATGCTCCGGTACGCCGGCAGTTGGAGCGGCTCGGCGTTCCAAGCGATGCTTATGACGGCATTGCGACCTCCGGTGACAGCGCCCGCGCTGCGATGTTGCGCGGTGCGGTCGGCGAGAAGGTTTATTTTATTGGCCAGTCACATGATCAGGATTTTTTCACCCCGCTGGAACTGATTGAAAACCCCGTGGTGATTTCGCAAGTGGCTTTGGAGCAGGCCGAAGGGATCGTCTGCTGCGGGCCGTTTGACCCCCTGGCCGATCCAGACGAGATGTGGGCGCGTTTCTTGCAGGCAAAGGCCCGCGGCCTGAAACTCCTCTGCGCCAACCCCGATATCGTCGTGGACCGCGGCGAAACCCGCGAATGGTGTGCCGGAGCTTTGGCGAAACTCTATACGGAGATGGGCGGCGAGAGCCTCTACTTCGGCAAGCCGCATCCCCCGATCTATGATTTGGCCCGCAGGCGGCTCGAGGCTTTGGGCAAAGACATTCCCGACAGCCGCATCCTCTGCGTCGGTGATGGAATTTTGACCGATATTGATGGGGCGATGGGCGAAGATCTTGATTCGCTCTTTGTCACCGGAGGCTTGGCCGCCCAGGAAACCCAGACTACAGATCAACCCGACCCTGCGGCTCTCATGGCCTATTTGACCAAAGAAATGCGGCAACCGACCTATTGCATCGGCAAATTACGCTAACGCCCTCTTGATTTATCTCCCCTTAAGGTAATATTATTACTCAGGCGACATCACGACGTTGCGATTATTACCTTGAGGTGCGAGATGCTCGACAACATGCCCCGTGGCACAATTTGTATTGAAGATATCGAAATCGGCATGACCCGGCATTTGCGCAAGGTTGTGACCGATCGAGACATTGAGATGTTTGCCGAAGTATCCACCGATCATAACCCGGTGCATCTTGACGACGACTATGCCAATGACACGATTTTTGAGGGCCGAATTGCCCATGGTATGTTAACCGCAGGCTTGATCTCCGCAGTGATTGGCGAGCAATTGCCGGGCCATGGGACTGTATATTTAGGACAATCCCTCAAGTTTTTAGCACCTGTACGCCCGGGCGATCTGGTCACCGCACAAGTGGAAGTCGTCGATATTGATCTTGGTCGCCGCCGGGTCCAACTTGACACCCATTGCTCCATTGATGGCAAAAGAGTGCTGGCGGGCGAGGCCACCGTCTTAGCCCCTTCCCGAAAATTCGACTAAAACGCCACCGTTTCACCTGCCACAGCTTGCTCTGCTCATTCTCGCGAGATAGGGGGAATTCATGAGGCGTTTTCAAACCAATCTTCCAGAGCAGGATGGCCGTGGCGCGGCCGTGGCAATCGGCAATTTCGATGGCGTCCATTTGGGACATCAAGCGGTGATTGATGTGGCCCGAGCCGCTGCTGGCGCGAGTGGCGCACCCTTGGGCGTTCTAACCTTTGAGCCACACCCGCGCAGTTTTTTCGCCAAGAGAAATGGCACAGACCTCCCACCTTTTCGCTTGATGAATGCCGAGGCCCGCGCGCATCGGCTAGAAAAGCTCGGAGTTGAGACCCTCTTGGAGCTGCCTTTCGATCAAGCGCTTTGTGACCTGAGTGCCTGGGACTTCTGTAAAGAGGTTTTGAGCGAGGGTTGCGGTCTTACGCATGTGGTGGTTGGCGCTGATTTTTGCTTTGGCAAAGGCCGATCAGGAACCGCACAAACGCTTATAGAGCATGGACAACGCCTTGGCTTTGAGGTTACGATAGCCGATTTGAAAAATCACGAGGCAGAAATCATCAGCTCAACCAATATTCGCAAAGCTTTAGCAGCCGCAGATCCACAGCGCGCCGCGGCAATGCTGGGCCATTGGCACCGTCTGGAAGGCGCGGTTGAACATGGCGAAAAGCGCGGACGTGAGCTGGGCTATCCCACGGCTAATATGTCCATTGAGGGGCTGCAACCGCCGGCCTTTGGGGTCTATGCGGTATTGGTAGATGTGCTCACCGGCCCCCTTAAAGGCAGCTATCATGGTGCCGCGTCAATTGGTGTGCGGCCCATGTTTGGGCAAAACCTGCCCAATTGTGAAACTTTTATCTTTGATTTTAAAGGTGATCTCTACGGCGAAACACTGTCAGTCGGTTTGGTCGCCTATCTGCGCGGTGAAGAGACCTTCGATGGGCTTGAGGCATTAATTGCCCAGATGAATGCCGATTGTAGCCGTGCCCGCCGCATTCTGGGCCAGCTATGAGCGCCAATTCAAACCCAAAGCCCATGCGCCCAAAATTTTGGGAGACAGTGCCGCTGTCTAAGATGACCGAAGCTGAATGGGAAACGCTCTGCGATGGCTGTGGCCGCTGTTGCCTCAATAAACTAGAGGATCCCGACACCGGGCATATTGCACTCACCCGCATTGCCTGCCGTCTGCTTGACAATGAGACCTGTCAATGTTCTCAATATAGCATTCGTCAGAACTTCGTGCCGGAATGCATCCGAATGACCCCAGAAACCATTGAACAACATGCCTATTGGCTTCCGAACACTTGCGCATATAAACGATTGTTTGAGGGCAACGAAATTCCCGACTGGCATCCGCTGCGCAGCGGAACGGCGCAATCGGTGCATGATGCCGGCATATCTGTAAAAGGTTGGACGATACCGGAATTTGAAGTGCCGGAAGAGGAATGGGAAGACCATATAATTGGGGATTAAGCGATGAATTTTGCGTCTGATAACACCGGCCCCGTGCACCCCAATGTCATGGAAGCGCTCAATGCGTCAAACATGGGCTATGCCCTGCCCTACGGCGCTGATGATGCCACTGCACAGGCTGTGCAGGATATCCGGGATGTGTTTGAAGCCCCAGAGGCCGCGGTCTATCTGGTCTCGCTTGGAACGGCCGCAAATTCCTTGATCCTTGCCACGCTGTCTCAACCCTGGGAGACGGTGTTTTGCCATACGGTGGCGCATATCCATGAAGATGAATGCAATGCCCCCGAATTTTATTCCGGTGGGACCAAGCTCACACTCGTGCCGGGTGATGACGCGAAAATGACCGCGCAAAACCTGCGCTCGTCAATCTTGGCAGAAGAGACCCGCGGCGTGCATGGGCCGCAACGCGGCCCGGTTTCCATCACCCAAGCCACCGAGCGCGGTACGATCTATAGCCTCGCTGAAATCCAAGACATTTCCGTCACATGTAAGGACTTTGGTCTGCCGCTGCATATGGACGGGGCGCGCTTCGCAAATGCCTTACAAACCCTTGAATGCAGCGCGGCTGACATGACTTGGAAATCTGGCATCGACGCCGTCACCTTTGGCGGAACCAAAAACGGATTAATGGCAGTGGAGGCGGTTGTCTTCTTTGATCCAAAACACGCCTGGGAATTCGAGCTTCGGCGCAAACGCGGCGCGCATCTCTTTTCAAAGCACCGCTTTCTGGCCGCGCAAATGCAAGCCTATTTGGCCGGAGATCTTTGGCTGGATATGGCAGAAAAATCTAATGCCGCCTGCGCAAGACTAGCGCAAGGGCTCAAGCAAACACCTGGCATTGTGCTCGATTTTGAACCGCAGGCCAATATCATCTTCGCACAATGGTCCCGCGCTGCACATCAAAGGCTTCATGCCGCGGGGGCGCACTATTACCTTATGGCAGGCGATCATAAAACCGGATCGGCCGATGAGCTCTTGCCCGCCCGTTTGGTGACCGATTGGTCCGCAAGCCCGGAGGATGTCGACCGTTTTCTAGAGATCTTACGTGGATAAAATGCGTATTACCGGGCGCGGGCCAGTCCCGCCCGGTGTTTTTTGAAGCTCAAAGAGCGCCTGACAGTACAAGGCCTAGATCTTCCAGACGATCCTGCCCCCAAAAACGCTGATCTTTGTCTGTAATATAGAACGGCGCTCCAAAGACGCCTGCGGCGACCGCATCTTCGGTGTTTTTGGCGTATTGCTCCGCCGAACCGATCATATCTTTATCGCCAAGGCTTGGGTCAAAACCAGCAGCTTTGAGACAGTCTGCGATGACCTCCGGTTGTGAAATATCTTTCTGCTCTGCCCAAACCGCACGGGTAAACCCATGTACCAATGCGCCTAAATCTCCATCTCCATAGGTCGATGCGGCGATGACAGCATAGGAGGACGGCGCCATATTCACCGGAAAGAAGGCTGGCTGCAGATTGAGCGGCAGTTTGCGCTTTTTGGCCTGCCGCGGCAGCTCTTGTGCACGCAGTTCAATACGGCTGATGTGACGATCTTTCGGCGAAACCCCACCCGTGCGGCTAAAGACGGTCATCAAATCCATGGGCTTGTAGGCGATCGTTGCCCCATGTTTTTGCGCGATCTCTTCGAGGCCAGTGCCTGCCAAATAGGTAAACGGAGAAATTGTCGCGAAAAAGTAGTCAATATGTGCCATGAGCGTCACCTTTTTGTGTATCAAACCTGTGACGAGCAGTAACCGCATGATAAGCCGTGTCAACAATATGCGACTCAGGCTCGCAGATATCGTAGAGGATAACACGAATGGCTTCTGTTCACGGTCCGAAACTAATCGCTGGGAATTCCAACTTAAAGTTGGCGCGCTCAGTCGCACGGCGCATGTCTCTACATAGGGGCATGAATGTGGGTCTTGTGGACGCGCGGGTTGAACGTTTCAACGATGGCGAAATTTTCGTCGAGGTGTTCGAAAATGTCCGCGATGAGGATATGTTCATCATCCAACCAACCTCCCGCCCCGCCAATGATGCGCTCATGGAGCTTTTGATCATCGCCGATGCTCTGAAACGCTCTTCGGCCAGCCGCGTCACCGCTGTGATCCCTTATTTTGGCTACGCGCGCCAAGACCGCCGCAGCAAAGCCCGCACGCCGATCACCGCCAAACTGGTGGCCAATATGCTCGAAGAGGCAGGCATTGAGCGGGTTCTCACCCTTGATCTTCATGCCACACAAATTCAGGGATTTTTTGATATTCCAGTCGATAATCTCTATGCGTCCCCTGTCTTTGCCCTAGACGTCAAACATCATTTCAAAGACCAAATGGATAACCTGATGGTGGTCTCCCCCGATGTGGGTGGCGTGGCGCGCGCGCGAGATTTAGCACAACGCATTGGTGCGCCTCTGTCCATCGTCGACAAACGCCGAGAGAAGGCCGGCGAAGTAGCGGAGATGACAGTAATTGGCAATGTAGAAGGCCGCAGCTGCTTGATTGTGGATGATATCGTCGATACCGCTGGAACACTGTGCAAAGCGGCTGATGTTTTGATGGAGAATGGTGCAAAGGAAGTACATTCCTACATCACACACGGAGTTCTATCAGGCCCGGCGGTGGATCGGATTACCAAATCTGTGATGAAAAACCTGGTCATTACGGATACGATCGAGGCCACAGATGCGGTCGCGAATGCGCCCAATATCCGGATTGTTCAAACTGCCCCTATGTTTGCGCAGGCTATTTTGAACACATGGAGCGGCACGTCGGTTTCCTCGCTTTTCTCAACCGAAGCTTTATCAGCGATTTATGAGGGCATTTACGACTGCGGCTAATGGCTGCGCATTAGTAGAGTTGCCATTGGTCAGGATCTGCCACTTCACCAATCGCCAGCCAACTGGCACTCACCCGAGCAATGCGCATGTCAGACCAGGTTCGGAATACCAGATCAAATCCTGTCACAGTCACATTTTCTGCCCGGATGTCAGCGCGGGCATTGCTGTCATTGCCCATATCCCACATGGAGAGGCTCACGTGAACCATCGGTTGCGCGCTAACGGCTTCCGAAAACTAAACAGCCCGCGAAACCTTGCGAGGGCCGGAACCTGTCCACATTTCTCCACCATCTTGAAAGTCTGAAAACAGTTCAAACGTGCCTTGATCCATCCCAATGGGATGTGATGATAAGTGTTTCATGCCGCAAACTCTATATTTTTCATTTTAAATACAGTGTCTTAAAAAGGAAACGGGCCCACTCGGGGCCCATTTCATATAATATCAGAACGCTTAAGCGGCGTTGAGGCCCAAGGCGGCTGCCAGAGCGGCCACATCAGACTGAAGCTTGCGCGCTGCCTCCTGTGCATCTTCGCTGGCTTTTTCAACTGCTTCAGCTGCGCCAGAGATGATACCATTCATATCATCCTGGGTGACATCCGCCTTTGCCATCGCACGTTCCGCGATCACAGTGACGCCCTGCGCTGTAACCTCAGCAAAACCGCCGGTAACGACAAATTCGCTAACCCCGCTCGGGGCGGTTACAGACAAGACACCGGGGCGCAAAGTTGTCAGAACAGGCTCATGGTTCGCCATGGCTGTCATATCCCCTTCCGATCCCGGAATCTGGACCGCAGTCGCTGCGAAAGAAGCGAGGCTTCTTTCAGGGCAGACCAGATCAAAATTCAATGTATCTGCCATTAGGCTGCATCCGCTGCCATGCGCTCGGCTTTCGCGATGACTTCGTCAATGTCACCAACCATATAGAATGCGCCCTCTGGTAGGTGATCGTATTCACCCGCCACAACCGCTTTAAAGGATGCGATTGTTTTTTCCAAAGGCACCTGAACACCATCAGAACCGGTAAACACTTTTGCCACGTCAAACGGCTGTGACAAGAAACGCTCCAGCTTCCGTGCCCGAGCAACGGTCACTTTGTCGTCTTCAGACAGCTCGTCCATGCCCAAAATCGCGATGATATCCTGCAAAGATTTGTAACGCTGTAGAACCTGCTGCACATCGGTTGCCACAGTGTAGTGCTCATCACCAATGATAAGCGGATCGAGCAAACGAGAGGTAGAACCGAGTGGATCCACCGCAGGATAGATGCCTTTTTCAGAGATCGAACGATCCAAAACGGTTGTCGCATCCAAATGCGCAAATGAGGTGGCCGGCGCAGGGTCGGTCAAGTCATCGGCAGGAACGTAAACCGCTTGAACAGACGTAATCGAACCAGATTTGGTTGATGTGATCCGCTCTTGCATAGCGCCCATATCGGTCGCCAAAGTTGGCTGATACCCCACCGCAGAAGGAATACGACCCAAAAGCGCAGACACCTCAGAGCCGGCTTGTGTAAAGCGGAAAATATTATCCACAAAGAACAATACATCAGATCCAGTTTCATCACGGAACTGCTCGGCCAAGGTCAAACCTGTCAAAGCGATCCGCATACGCGCACCTGGAGGCTCGTTCATTTGGCCATAAACCAGAGCGATTTTGGACTCTTCAAGATTGTCTGGAACGATAACACCGCCTTCGATCATCTCGTGGTACAGATCGTTACCTTCACGCGTCCGCTCACCCACACCAGCGAAAACCGACACACCAGAGTGCACCTTCGCGATGTTGTTGATCAGTTCCATGATCAAAACAGTTTTACCAACGCCGGCACCGCCAAACAGACCAATTTTACCACCTTTGGTGTACGGGGCGAGCAGGTCGATTACTTTGATGCCTGTTTCCAAGATCACAGATTCCGTTGCTTGCTCAGAAAACTCAGGAGCGTCCTGATGGATGCTGCGTTTCGCTGTCTTGCCGAGAGCTTTACCCTCATCCACAGGCTCACCAACCACGTTCAAGATCCGGCCCAGAGTGGCACGGCCCACGGGAACGGTGATTGGACCGGCGGTATCGGTCACGTCTTGACCGCGAACCAAACCTTCGGTCGCGTCCATAGCGATGGCACGAACTGTACCCTCGCCCAAGTGCTGGGCAACTTCGAGCACCAACGTCTTGCCGCCATTGTCTGTTGTCAAAGCGTTCAGAATTTGCGGCAGATCGCCATCAAATTGTACGTCAACAACGGCGCCGATCACTTGAGTGATTTTGCCTTTTGCATTTGCCATGTTGTTTCTCCGGGTTTTAGAGCGCTTCAGCGCCCGAAATAATTTCAATAAGCTCGTTGGTGATCTTGGCTTGACGTGACCGATTGTATTGGATGGTCAACTTATCGATCATTTCACCAGCGTTGCGTGTGGCATTGTCCATAGCTGACATGCGGGCCCCTTGCTCAGAGGCTGCATTTTCCAGCAAGGCCGTGAAGATTTGCGTTGCAACCGAGCGCGGCAGCAAATCGGCAAGAATGCCTTCTTCGCTTGGCTCATAGTCGTAAACTGTGCCTTCATCTGTCGCCGCTTCAAACTTAGCAGGGATCACCTGCAGCTCGGTCGGGATTTGATTTACGATGCTGCCAAATTCTGAATAGAATATTTTAGCCACATCGAATTCACCGGCATCAAACCGGTGGAGCACATTTTGCGCAATTGCAGAGGCGTTATCATAGCCCACGCGCTTCACATCCGACAAATCCACATGATCCGCTAGCAAAGCACCAAATTCGCGCTTCAGCGATTCACGGCCCTTTTTCCCAACGGTCAGGATTTTAACGGTTTTGCCTTCGGCAAGCAGCTGTTGTGCAGCCATGCGTGCCAGTTTGGCAATATTTGAGTTAAAGCCACCGCACAAACCCCGCTCGGCTGTCATGACGACGAGCAGATGAGTTTGATCAGATCCGGTGCCTGTCAACAGTTTTGGTCCCCCTTCGGACGCACCAACGGAAGCGGCCAAACCAGCCATTACCGCATTGAAACGTTCCGCGTAGGGACGGCCAGCTTGCGCCGCATCTTGAGCGCGGCGCAATTTGGCAGAGGCGACCATTTGCATCGCCTTTGTGATCTTACGGGTCGATTTGACCGACGCGATCCTGTTTTTTAGGTCACTAAGGTTCGGCATCTGCCAGTTTCCTTATGCGAAATCTGCGGCGAAATCGTCCAGCGCAGCTTTGATTTTTGCTTCCGCATCACCTTTGATCTTTGGATCATCTTTGGTGATCATGGCCAAAACGTCGCTGGCTTTACCACGCAGGTGCGCCAGAAGCCCAGCTTCGAAACGCCCAACATCAGAGACCTCGATTTTGTCCAAATAGCCTTTGGTGCCTGCATATATCACGCAGACAATTTCAGCATTTGTCAAAGGCGCATACTGCGGCTGTTTCATCAGCTCGGTCAAACGCGCACCACGGCTCAGCAATTGCTGGGTCGCGGCATCAAGATCGGACCCAAACTGAGCAAATGCCGCCATTTCACGATACTGCGCCAACTCCAGTTTCACCGGACCCGCAACAGATTTCATCGCATTTGTCTGGGCAGAGGAGCCCACGCGGGACACCGAGAGACCTGTATTCACCGCCGGACGGATGCCTTGGTAAAACAATTCTGTTTCCAAGAAGATCTGACCATCTGTGATGGAGATCACATTGGTTGGAATAAAGGCAGAAACGTCACCACCTTGTGTTTCAATGATCGGCAAAGCGGTCAAAGAACCAGATCCATTATCTTCATTCAACTTTGAAGAGCGCTCCAACAATCTGGAGTGAAGATAGAACACATCCCCAGGATAGGCTTCGCGTCCGGGTGGACGACGCAGCAGCAAAGACATCTGACGATAAGAGACCGCTTGCTTGGAAAGATCATCATAGATGATTAAAGCATGCTTGCCATTGTCGCGGAAATACTCAGCCATAGAGGTCGCAGCATAGGGCGCTAGGAACTGCATCGGCGCAGGGTCAGAAGCGGTTGCGGCCACAACGATTGAATAGTCAATCGCGCCAGATTCTTCGAGCTTTTTCACCAATTGAGCCACAGTCGAGCGCTTTTGGCCCACCGCGACATAGACGCAGTATAGTTTTTCGGAATCATCGGCCGCTGCATCATTGTATGATTTTTGGTTCAAGATCGTGTCGAGCGCCACGGCTGTTTTGCCCGTTTGACGGTCACCAATGATCAATTCGCGCTGGCCGCGACCAATTGGGATCATGGCATCCACAGATTTCAGACCCGTCGCCATCGGTTCATGCACAGATTTCCGCGGGATGATGCCAGGTGCTTTCACATCTGCTTGGCTGCGCAATTTGGTCTTGATTGGACCTTTGCCGTCCAATGGGTTGCCCAAACCGTCAACAACACGACCCAATAATTCTGGACCGACAGGAACGTCCACAATCGAGTTTGTCCGCTTGACTGTATCGCCTTCTTTAATGTCTCGGTCAGACCCGAAAATAACAACACCAACGTTGTCCGCTTCCAAGTTAAGCGCCATCCCTTGGATGCCGCCTGGGAATTCGACCATTTCACCAGCCTGAACATTGTCCAGACCGAATACTCGCGCGATACCATCCCCAACGGAAAGGACGCGGCCCACTTCGGCAACTTCAGCTTCTTGGCCAAAGTTCTTAATCTGGTCTTTTAGGATTGCGGAGATTTCCGCAGCTTCGATCGCCATTTATCCGACCTCTTTCATTGTGTTCTGAAGGGCATTGAGCTTGGAGCGGATCGACGTGTCGATCATCTTCGAGCCCACTTTAACGACAAGACCGCCGATGAGGCTTTCATCAACAGTCGCTTTGATTTTCACATCAAGATCCAACTGGGTCTTGAGTGTTTTGGCCAGTTTCGTGGCCTGCGTTTTGGTCAACGCCTTGGCAGAAGTCACCTCAGCGGTCACTTCGCCTTTATCTTCCGCGATCCGTGCACGCAGTGCCGCCAATAGGCTTGGCAGCACAAACAAACGCCGCTTCGCAGCCATCAACGACAGCGTATTCACTATCATTGGTTGTAATTTCATTTTCTGGGCCACGGCTGTGATGGCCTGCCCCATTTCTGCGCGGGTATAAACAGGCGATGTCACCAAAGCGCGCAACTCTGCGCTTTCGGCCATTGCGCTCTCAAGCGCATCTACATCAGCCTCCAGTGGCTTCAACTTCTTGTCGTCTTTAGCAAGCGAAAAAACCGCTGTTGCGTAGCGGCTTGCAATACCAGACGAGATCGATGCTGGTTCGGACAAAGACAACCCTCTCGATGCTGGCCCGTCCGAAACATCAGGTTCAGACTAAGGCGTTGGACGCGCGCCATAGTGCCATGGCGGCAAAATCTCACGCCGTTTAGCAGAGCATTTCGCACGCCGCAACGCCAATGACGGCCAAAAACACCGCAAAAATTCAAAAAACAAAGCATTTGTGCTGGGTGCGTCCCTTTGTTCCGCCCAAGATCCCCGAAAAAAGCCGAATCCGCAGGCTGTCACAGGTTGCCCGATTGCGCAGAAACCGGATCTGGAGCTTTTATCCCCTCCAATATCCCCAAGCGCCGCGAAATAATCTGCCCCAGGCCAGGCCTACGCGGCCGAGGCACTTGCTTGCTCACCTCCAGAATCAGAACACCGCCCCCGCGCCATGCCGGAATATTTTGCCCGATGCGCTCAATTGGTCCGGACATGCGCCGCCAAAACGGTCCAGACCACGGCGGCTGGTAGAGGGCCATAACGTGATGCTCAGGCAAAAACCCATGCCACTTCAGCCGAGATTCCAGCTGACCGGCGGTATAGGGGCGCGCAAAGGAAAAGGGCGTGCCTTCCCGCCGCGCCCAGAGACTGGCTCTATTGGGCACGATAAAGATGGCGCGGCCAGTCGGGGCCAGCACCCGGTAACATTCCTCCAGCACCGCAGCGGCATGTTCAGAGGTGTCAAGCCCATGTAGCACCAGCAGCTTATCAATCGAACCCGTTTCGACAGGCCAGCGCGTTTCTTCACAAAGCACCGAGCAATTGGGCAGTCCCGGCGGCCAATGCATGACCCCTTGCCGCGCCGGCATCAAAGCAGTGACCCGCCGCGCCGAAGGCAAATAGGGGCGCAAAAGCGGGGCCGCAAAACCGTAGCCCAGCACCGCCTCATGCCGAGCCTGCGGCCAGAGGCGCAAAACCTGCTCTCTAATCGTTGCCTGAACCGAGCGTCCTAAGAAAGACCTATAGTAAAAGGTTCGCAGCTCACGCACATCTAAATGCATTGCAGTTTAGTCCTTGTGGATTACACTCTCCGGAAGGCTACCAAATAAAGGCGGAAATACCATGGTAAATTCGAGCATCACAATTTACACCCTGCCCTGCCTGTCAGACAACTATGCCTATGTGATTCACAATAGAGCCACTGGCACCGCGGCGGTTGTCGACGTGCCGGAAGCCGGGCCATTGGTGGATAAAATTTCCCAGCTCAACCTGTCCGTTACGGATATATTTCTGACCCACCACCATTGGGATCACATTGATGGGCTGCCCGATTTACAAGCTGCTTTGACCGGCTCTTTAGGCCAGAGCCGCGCAAGGGTCATCGGCGCCAAAGCCGATTCGCATCGCTTGCCGGCCCTAGATCAGGCCGTCGGTCCGGGAGATCGCGTCACGCTTTGCGGAATTGAAGGTGATATCTATGACGTCTCGGGCCATACGCTCGGTCACCTCGCACTACATTTGCCAAGTGCAAAAGCGGTTTTTTCCGCCGACAGTTTAATGGCGATGGGATGCGGCCGTCTGTTTGAGGGCTCAGCGGTGCAAATGTGGCACAGCCTGCAACAGTTCCGTTCGCTTTCGAAAGACACATGGGTTTACTCTGGCCATGAATACACTGCCACCAATATGGCATTCACGCAATCTTTAGGCGAGGACAATCCAGCCATCGCCGCCCGTGCCGGGCAGATCACAAAAGATCGCGCAGCCGGCCAAGCGACCGTGCCAAGTCTCTTGTCCATAGAGTTGCAAACCAATCCATTTTTGCGCGCTGATAATCCGGCCTTACAAGCGGCCGTGGGCATGCCGGGCGCCACCGCCGAGCAAGTTTTCACAGAAATCCGGTCCAGAAGGGATAAGTTTTAGGGAAAATCAGGCGATAAAGTTGCGATATTTAACTTTTATAGCTTAAATAACACATTGCCCCTTGAAGGTTCGCTCAGAAAACCGAAGTCTTAGGGGTAACAGATCGTAAAGATCGCAGACTTTTGTAGGAGACGCGCGTGCCATCATTTTCCGCATCATTAGAAAACGCCATCCACGAAGCGCTCGCAGCTGCCAATGCGCGCAAACATGAGCTGGCAACGTTGGAACACTTGCTCCTGGCCCTGCTTGACGAACCGGATGCAGCGAAAGTGATGCGCGCCTGCTCTGTCGATCTCAAGCTCCTGCGCAAATCGCTTGTCGATTTTATTGAGGATGACCTCAGCACATTGATCACCGATGTGGATGGCTCAGAGGCTGTGCCAACCGCCGCCTTTCAGCGGGTTATTCAAAGGGCCGCCATTCATGTGCAATCCTCAGGTCGCACAGAGGTTACAGGCGCCAATGTCTTGGTTGCAATATTTGCCGAACGCGAAAGCAATGCGGCCTATTTCCTGCAAGAGCAAGACATGACCCGCTATGATGCAGTAAATTTCATCGCCCATGGGGTCGCCAAAGATCCCGATTTTGTCGAAAGCAGGCCAATCGTTGGCGCCGAAGATGAGGCGGAAATGTTGGATAATGAAGCCCATGAGACTTCTGAAAAAGAGAGTGCGCTGGCAAAATATTGTATTGATCTCAACGACAAATCTTCCGAGGGCAATGTTGATCCGCTGATTGGACGTGAACATGAGGTGGAACGCTGTATTCAAGTGCTTTGCCGCCGCAGAAAAAACAACCCGATTTTAGTGGGAGATCCCGGTGTCGGAAAAACCGCCATTGCCGAAGGTCTGGCGCGTAAAATTACCAAGGGCCAAACTCCGGCGATCTTGTCAAAAACAACTATATATTCGCTGGATATGGGCGCGCTTTTGGCCGGAACACGCTATCGGGGCGATTTTGAAGAACGCCTCAAAGCTGTTATGAAAGAAATGGAAGAGCATACGGATGCGGTGCTTTTCATTGACGAAATACATACAGTGATCGGTGCCGGTGCCACCTCCGGTGGCGCAATGGATGCCTCCAATCTGCTGAAACCCGCGCTGCAAGGCGGCAAGCTGCGCTGCATGGGCTCAACAACTTATAAAGAATTCCGGCAGCATTTTGAAAAAGACCGCGCTTTAGCCCGCCGCTTTCAGAAAATTGATGTGGCCGAACCTTCCGTAGAAGATAGCGTGAAAATTCTAAAGGGGTTGAAACCCTATTTTGAGGAGCACCACGAAGTAAAATATACTGCGGACGCTATCAAAACCGCTGTTGAATTGGCCGCACGCTACATCAACGATCGCAAGTTGCCCGATAAAGCAATCGATGTGATTGACGAGGCCGGCGCGGCGCAGCATCTGCTCAGTGACAGCAAGCGCCGCAAAACCATCGGCGTAAAAGAGATTGAAGCTGTTGTCGCGAAAATTGCCCGAATTCCGCCCAAATCCGTGTCGAAAGATGATGCAGAAGTTCTGCGCGATCTGGAGGCGGGTCTCAAACGGGTGGTCTTTGGCCAGGATACAGCAATCGAAGCCTTGGCCTCGGCCATAAAACTGGCCCGCGCTGGTCTGCGCGAACCCGAAAAACCGATCGGAAACTATCTATTTGCCGGGCCCACGGGTGTTGGTAAAACTGAAGTGGCCAAGCAGTTGGCAGATGGTCTGGGCGTTAAGCTGATCCGCTTTGACATGTCCGAATATATGGAAAAACACGCGATAAGCCGCCTGATCGGCGCCCCTCCGGGCTATGTCGGCTTTGACCAAGGAGGGATGCTCACTGATAGTGTCGATCAAGATCCCCATTGCGTGCTTTTGTTGGATGAAATCGAAAAAGCCCACCCGGATGTGTTTAACATTCTTCTACAGGTCATGGATCACGGCAAATTGACAGATCACAATGGCCGCACTACGGATTTTCGCAATGTGGTGTTGATCATGACCTCCAACGCCGGGGCGTCAGAGATGTCCAAAGCCGCAATCGGGTTTGGACGCGAGCGCCGCGAAGGTGAAGACACCCAAGCCATCGAACGCACCTTTACGCCAGAGTTCCGCAATCGGCTCGATGCAGTGGTCAGTTTTGCCCCATTGGGCCGCGATGTCATTGCACAGGTGGTCGAAAAATTCGTTCTGCAACTCGAAGCGCAGCTGATGGATCGCAATGTGACCATAGAGATTACCAAAGCGGCGGCCGATTGGCTCGGCGAAAAGGGCTATGATTCCAAAATGGGGGCGCGTCCTTTGGGCCGGGTGATCCAAGAGCATATCAAAAAGCCATTGGCCGAAGAATTGCTCTTTGGCAAACTCACCAAAGGCGGTGTCGTCAAAGTTGGCGTGAAGGCCAACGCATTGGATCTGAAAATCGAGGAGCCCCAAAAGCCGCGGATCACCAATAAAGACAAGAAACCTCCGCTTTTGACCGCCGAGTAAGCCCAATCACCAGCTCAGACCGGCCGATTTTGCAGAAACCTGATTTACTTTTCGGTCAATTTCAGCTCAATCCGCCGATTTTGCGACCGTGCGTCACGGGTATTGGCTGGATTGATGGGCTGATACTCGCCGAACCCATTGGCTGAGAGCCGGCGCGGCGGCATCTGCTCGGAGGTGACCAAATATAACACCACGGACAGCGCGCGTGCCTGGCTTAACTCCCAATTGCTTTGAAATCGACTGCCAGGCAGGATCGCTTGGTCATCGGTGTGACCATCCACCTGCAACACCCAATCAATATTTTGCGGAATTTCCTCCGTCACGTCCTTCAAAATATTCGCCACTTTTGATATCTCTTGGCGCCCCGCCGCCGTCAGTTCAGCGCGGCCCGAGGCAAAGAGCACTTCGGAGGAGAAGACGAAACGGTCCCCAACGATGCTCACCCCCTCGATATCCTCCAAAAGACCGCGCAGACTGCCAAAAAAGTCCGACTTATAGCGCTCAAGAGTCTTGGCCTCGGCTTCAAGCCGGGCCTTCTCCTCTTCCAAGCGCTGCTTCTCAGCGGCTTCCAACGCCAGGTTGCGCTTAGATTCAGCCGCGACCTGTGCCAGCGCCACGTTCAATTCGCTGCCAAGATTGGTGATTTTCACATTATTGTCCGCGTCGCGACGCTTGTAATCGTCCAACGTGGCTTGCAGTCCACCGATTTGGGCGCGCAATTCACGCACCTCTTGGCTCAGCAGCGCCATTTTGCGCTGGGCCTCTGTCGAAATCGTCTCTGCCTTCTGTAGCTCAGCCTGAGCCGTTGCCAACAAAGCCGCCTTCTGCTCGGCAGCGGTCAACTGTTGCTCGGCCGTTTGGCGCGCGGCGATGGCTTTGGACAGCGCAGCACGCAGATCATCTGGTTGGCTGTCCTGCACTGTCGCCTCAGCTTCGCGCAAAGCCACTGTCAGGCTCTCAAGACGCGACGATACCGCTTGCAACTCCTGTTGACTTGCCACATCGCGCGCGTTCAGCGCCATCAGCTCGTCTTGCGAGCGCACCTGTGCCAATCGCGCAGCCTCAAGTGCCAACAAAGCCGTCATCAGCTCGTTATTCAATTTTTTTTCAACGCTCTGCGCCGCGGCCAAAAGCGCCAGGGTTTCCTCTGCTTGTTTGCGTTGATCGTTCAATTCCAAAGTCAAAGATGATATCGCCGCTTCACTCTCTTCCAGATCGGCCCGCAATTTTTCGGCCGCCGCTGCCATGGACAATTGCTCGACTTCTTTCTGGCTCAAAGCGGCTTCCACCGCCTCCAAACGTTCGCGCAAGAAGGCCGCAGACACGCGATTGAGCTCTTCTTCATTCAATGCGCCCGCCAATTCCTCAGCGCGCCGATTCAAGTCTTGGTTTTCCTGTTCAAGCTGGGCCGCACGGTCTTGTTGGCTCGCCAAGAGCGCCAGGGTATTGGCCAAGTTGATATTTGTAATTTGCGCGTCGCGGCGCAAATCGGCAAGCATCTCATCCACAAGTTCGCGTTGACGCTCCGCTAGCGCGGCCTGCTCGGTCTGTGCCGCAATTGTCGCCTGCGCCGCCAGCAATGATTGCTGCAGGCTGGCCTTATCCGCATCCAGCGTGGCCAGCTCTTCACGACGTTGCGCCTCTTGGTCGATCAACTGCTGTAGACGGGTCTCGAAATCTGAAATTGTCGCCTCAGCCGTAGATTTTTCATCCTGTAATGCGCTGATTTGTGCCTCCGCATCCGCGATCCGAACCGTTTCTTCCAACGACTGGGCTAGCAGCAGGGTCAATTGCGCTTCGAGCTCTGTGATCTGCCCCTCCGATTCGCTTTGGGCGCGCAAAAGCGCAGCCACTTGCGTTTCAAAGTCTAGAATCTCTCCCTCCGACTGAGCCTGCTGAGTTTGCAGTTGCGACACTTGTAGCTTGAACCGCTCAATCTCGCCTTCCGCCCGCTGTTGCAAAGCCAAGAGATTGGCAACCTGTGTCTCGAAATCATTTATCCTTACATTGGCCGCTTCGAGGTCTGCGACCCGTGCATCGCGCTCTGCGGTCAAAGTCGCGATAAGGCCCAGTTGCCTGTCCCCTTCAGCCCGCGCGGCGGCAAGCTGATCGTCGAGTTTGGCAACCTGAAGGGTCAGATCAGAGGCAGCAGCGCGCTCCAGACCCAAAGCATCGCCCAGAGCCAAAATCTGTCCTTCCAGATCTTCCAATTGTGCGTTTTTCTGAGCGATATCTATGTTAAGTTCGTCGAGCATCACCCCCTGCCCCTTGACGGTTTGCTGCAACACAAATTGCATCACCGCAAAGATCGTCAGCACAAACATCAAGACCAGCAGTAAGCCCGTCATCGCATCGACAAACCCCGGCCAGATAGAGGCTTGGAACCTTGCGCCAGTACGTCGAGAAAGTGCCATCGCGCGCGCCTAGCTCTGATCGTGGCTTGTGGGATTGGACAGGGCCCTGATCGCCTTTGTCAGATTGGCCAGGTCAATGCGAATTTCGGAGAGGCTTTCTTGCCGGCCGCTTGAGACTTCCTCAAGCACGCGCAGCATCTGCACGTCAATCGAACGCAGACGCATCCGGCTCTCCGCATCCATCCCATCGCCGCCGCCTTCGCCCATCCGCGCGATCATCCTCTCTTGGCTGGCCGCCACGCGCTCCAGGGCTTCGGTCTGCCCCTGATCGAGCTTTTGCGTGAGCTTTTCCAAGCTCGCCGTCATCGCCATCAAATGCGACTGCACATGGGCCTGATCCTGCCCCGTCTGGGCATACATTCGCGCAATACCGTCCATTTGCTCTGACATCTGCTCCATCATCGCGCCCAGCATAGTGTTTTGCGCACCCTCCTCGCCCTCGCCGCCCGAGAAGCCCACACGGGTGATGGTCGATAACCATTCTTCTAATTCGCCATAAAATCGGTTCTGACCGCGGCCAGAAAACACCTCTAGCAAGCCGACAATCAGTGAACCGGCCAGACCCAGCAATGAGGAGGCAAAGGCCACGCCCATGCCGTCCAGCTGCCCTTCAAGACCCAGCTGTAGGCGCGAGAAAATATCCACCGCGCTTTCATTCTCCCCCGGCGTTAGCGATTGAATCGTGGCCACCAAGGCCGGCACAGTGATGGCCAGACCATAGAACGTGCCCAACAGACCAATAAGGATCAGCATATTGGTGATATAGCGCGTCAATTCGCGCTGTTCATCAATCCGCGTCGATACGGACTCCAAAATAGACCGCGATGAGGCCGAACCCAGCTGCGTCCGCGCGCCGCGTCCGCGCAACAGGCTGGCCAGGGGCAACAGCAATTGCGGCGGCTTGGCCTCTTCATGCCCCTCACGCTGGCTGGCAAAACCTTCGATCCACTGCACCGAATAGATCAGCGACAAAACCTGGTGAAAACAAGTGGCCACACCGATGAGAAACACAAAGAGGATAAAAGCATTGAGATAGGGATTAGCCCAAAAGGTTGGACCGACGCTCGGATAGGCCAAATAGCCCAAACCCATGACCCCGCCGACAATGGCCAGCATGGTAAGGATTTGACTAAGCGGCTGCGAGAACTGAGGCGTTTGATCTCGGCGGATATGATCCATATCTGTGGTCCTGCCCTTAAATTCTGAGTTTTTAAGTGTACTGCGCACGACCCTTTAAGCCAAGCGGTTATGCAGATTTAGTTAAATTTGCCACTGTCTTCGCCAAATAATCCAATTGTGGATCAGGGACGCCCAGATCACGCAACATATCGGCGGTTTTGAACAGATATTCCAGGTTCGGACCGCGCCCGCCCACGGCCCGCGCGATGATCTCGGCCTGCTGATCCAGCGCATAGGTGCAATATTGCGCATGATCGCGGTCCACCACATAGGTCACAGCCCGCGCGCGGCGCCCATCGGCCAAAGGCAAATCGACCCATTTTTCCACATAAGCCGATGAAATCAATTCCCGCGCACGCAGCTCTTGCAGCACATGCTCTGACTCGCGCTCATCCACCCGCAGAGCCAGCCCGGCGCAGGCATCGGCCGCCTTTGCCGCATCCAGCGCAAGCACCAAGCCCGGATCCTCAGGCGTGCCGCGGTGATGAATGGAGAGCATGCAAAAAGAGCGCCGATAGCCTGGCAGATCGGCACGCACCTGCTCGACGGGCTCAAACCCCGGGTTCCACAGCAAGGAGCCATAGCCAAACACCCACATTATCGCTGCCTCCTCCAGCCTGCCTCACATCGCGCAACTTATACGCCCAATTGCGCGTCAATAAAATACCGCGCAAATATACCACGCCCTTTCTGCGCTTGATAGAGAGACGCGCGCGATTATGATAGGGAGATATGGCATAGGGCATTGAGCCAAATATAAATTTTGAAAAGCGATATTGGAGGCGGGCATGACAGAACCGGAAACGAAAGACCCCTGGTTGAGACTGGCGCAGTTGTCAGAGGATCATGGAGAAAATAAGCGGCTGTGAAATGGATATCACAAATATCTGTTGAGGCGGAATCGAAAGGATATCAGCACCAACTAAAAAATCCAAAATTCGCAAGGATTGCGGACCTTTCAGATGCGGAGATCCGAGGGATTCAAACTGAAATACAAGACCTCCCCACGGAGTTGGGCCAGTATGACATAATCGACATGAAGTCAGGCGTGGCTAAAATCAAAATGCCCCAAAACCTAGAGAAATTTTATTTCGCGTCTCTTGTTTGGCTCAAAGCCACAAGGTTCAAAAGCAACCGGAACTTAGACTATGCTCAATTCTCGTTTAGGGTGAAATTCAACCGCAGTAATTTTGAGGAGGATGTTAGCGCTCAGGGGGCCAATTTTGGAAGTCACTCGAGTTTTCAGGACTGTGTATTCAACAAATGCTCATGTTTGCAATCTGCAAAATTTGGATGGGCTCATTTCCATTCGGCAAACTTTGAGGATCGCTGCGACTATGAGCAGGCGACGTTTACGAACATTGCTTCCTTTATGAATTCCCGTTTCACCAATTCAGGTAAATTTCGCGATGCTAAATTTCACAACACCTCGTATTTTGATGTGGCAAAGGCTTCCATCCCGGCAGTGCAGCTGGATTTTCCGGTGCTAAATTTATCAGCCATCCCCCTTTTTTTGGCCGCAAGATGCATGGGAATACAGATTGGACAGATGTTGGATTGCCAAGCGCCAAGCAGCAGGCTGTTTGACCTCGAGGGCGCTTAGAGGATGACAAACGCACCTATGAGCAGCTGCGGATCAAATTTGGCGCCTTGGGCAAGGTAGAGGATGCGCATCTGTTCTTTCGCAGGGAGATGGATCTGATCGGTCGCCTCTCGCCTTGGTACACGCGCGTCACCTATTGGCTCTACGGTCTGGTGTCTGATTATGGCCACAGCTATGAGCGGCCAATTGTTGGGCTGGCGGGGCTATGGGCGCTTTGGAGCGCCCTTTACGTCCTCTATTTCACGAGCGTGGACAAGCTGCATCTGGACATGGACGGGATGGATCTTGCGCTCTCAGCATCGCCGGCCTGTCTTTTGCCAATATATTTGCTGTCTTTGGCTTTCACTGGCGGTTTCCCAGTGATCTTTTGGCAGATCCTGGGACGGGCGCAATACTGCTCACCGCGAGTGAAACCCTGCTTGGCTTTGTGTTTTTGTTCTTTTTGGGCCTTGGGCTGCGCACGCGGTTCCGGCTGCGCTAGGGCATAGGCCGCTAGGATAGCAACGGGCTTTAGCTTTTCTTGCGGCCAAAATCCGGCGCGTCAGTGTCTTGCCCCGCATCAATGATGCCCCGGCGGATGGCGCGGGTTCGTTTGAAATAATCGTGCAACATCTCGCCATCCCCGGTGCGGATCGCCCGTTGCAGCGCGAAGAGCTCTTCGGTGAAGCGGCCAAGGATCTCGAGGGTTGCGTCCTTATTGGTCAAAAATACGTCGCGCCACATGGTCGGATCACTGGCCGCGATGCGGGTAAAGTCGCGAAACCCCGTGGCGGAGAAGTTGATCACCTCCGAATTGGTCACCCGGTGCAGATCATCGGCCACGCCCACCATCGTATAGGCGATTAAATGCGGCGCATGGCTGGTCACCGCCAGCACCAAGTCGTGGTGGTCAGGATCCATTTCCTCCACCTCCGCCCCCAGCGCCTGCCAATATTGCGACAGCTGCGCCACCGCATCTGCATCGGCGCCATTTGGGGTCAAAAGGCACCAGCGATTGTCAAACAGCTCGGCAAAGCCCGCGGTCGGCCCGGAATGCTCGGTACCAGCCAGCGGGTGGCCCGGCACGAAATGCACGCCCGGCGCAATATGCGGCGCCATCGCCTCAATCACTGCGCGTTTCACCGAACCCACATCCGTCACCGTAGCGCCCGGTTTGATATGCGCTGCCGCCTCAGCCATCACAGCGCCCATCGCCCCGACCGGTAAGCAAAGCACCACCAGATCCGCCTCACGCACCGCGCTGGCCAGATCATCACAGACCGTATCGCATAGGCCAATCTCGCGGGCCGTGGCGCGGGTCTGTTCTGAGCGGGCATAGCCTGTCACATGGGCCCGCATTCCCGCCCGGCGCATCGCCCAGAACATCGACGAAGCAATCAACCCAAGGCCCAGAAAGGTCACGCGCTCGTAGCTCATGGCGTTGTCTCCAAAAAGCCCCGCACCGCCTGCAACACCCGCGCGCAGCCCGCCATATCCGGCACTGTGATGCGCAAACACTCCGGCAAGCCATAGCTGCCCACTCGGCGCACCAGAATGCCAAGGCTTTGCAGATGGTCATCGCAAGCCTCCGCCTGTGCTCGATTGGCGAAACGGGCCAGAATGAAATTCGCATCCGACGCATCAGAGGCCACGCCCAAAGCGGCCAGTTCTTCGGTCAAATAGGCGCGGGCCGCGTTGTTTTGTGCCCTGTGTTGAATGACGAAATCATGATCGCGCACCGCAGCCTCACCGGCGGCCAATGCCGGGTTGGAGAGGTTGAACGGTCCGCGAACGCGGTTGAGCACATCAATGATATGTTGCGGCCCATAGCCCCAGCCCACGCGCAACCCGCCCAGCCCATACATTTTCGACAGGGTCCGCAGCATGACAACATTGTCATGCGCCTCAACAAGCTTAGCGCCACCGTCCCAGCCTTCGACATAATCGGCATAGGCGCCATCGAGCACAATCACCACAGACTTCGGCGTTTTCGCAATCAACTCAGCGATATCTGCATCAGAAATTTTTGTCCCCGTAGGATTGCCCGGGTTGGCTATGAAAATCATCCCTGTGCGTGGGGTGATGGCGGCCAAAATCGCTTGCACGTCCACATGTCGCTCTGCCTCTGGCACACGAACAAGGCGCGCCCCCGCTGCCATGGCATAAAGGCGGTACATCAAGAACCCATGTTCAGTATGAATGACCTCCACCTCAGGACCGGAATAGGCCTGACATAGAAAGCTGATCAGCTCATCAGATCCACAACCGCAGATGATCCGCTGCGCATCCAACCCGTGCAGCTCCGCCAACGCCTCACGCAGCCCGCTGTGATCGGACGAAGGATAGCGATGCAGCGTGCTGGCCACCTCCGCCAGCGCCTGTTGCGCCGAAGCGGGCGGTCCGTTTGGGTTTTCGTTTGAGGACAGCTTGAGAATCTCCTGCACACCTTGCACAGAAGATTTTCCACCGACATAGAGCTGAATATCCAAAATTCCAGGCTGCGGTTGTGGCTGTGTCATATGATATTCCCTTCTGCCGTCCTTCTAACGTCAATCTCACGCATTTCCAGCGGTTTTTAAACCACCAATGCCGCGCCAACCGTGCCCGCTGCGCCACTTTGGCGAAAAGCCGGGCGGTGTAAACCGGACATATAGCCTCAAACAAAAAAGCCGCGGCGGTTTCCCGTCGCGGCCTTTGAAACTTGATCTGGCGAAGATTAGTTCTTCGCGTAGAATTCCACCACGAGGTTCGGTTCCATCATCACAGGATATGGCACGTCGCCAAGACCCGGAGTGCGCACGAAAGTCGCGGTCATCTTGCTGTGATCTGCGTCAATGTAATCTGGCACATCGCGCTCGGCCAATTGTGTGGCTTCAAGCAAAACTGCCATCTGCTTTGAGCGGTCACGCACTTCGATCACATCGCCTTCAGAGACACGATAAGAGGCAATGTTCACTTTCTTGCCATTCACGCGCACATGGCCGTGGTTCACGAACTGGCGCGCAGCGAAGACAGTCGCCACGAATTTGGCACGGTAAACTACAGCATCCAAGCGACGCTCCAAAAGGCCGATCAATTGCTCGCCTGTGTCGCCTCTAAGACGCTCAGCTTCCCCATAGATGCGGCGGAACTGCTTTTCGGTCAAATCGCCATAGTAGCCTTTCAGCTTTTGTTTCGCGCGCAGCTGTGTGCCGAAATCCGAAAGTTTCCCTTTGCGACGCTGACCGTGCTGGCCGGGGCCATATTCACGACGATTAACAGGTGATTTCGGACGACCCCAGATGTTTTCGCCCATCCGGCGGTCAATTTTGTATTTGGCAGCGGTACGTTTTGTCACCGGCTGATCTCCTTCGATAAAGTCGAAGCCCGACATGGGCCACTATGAAGGGCGTTGTCCTTTGGGCGAACCCCGACAGGCATCCCCTTGCGGGGGCCACCAACACCAATGGGGCGCCCATGCCAGTCATGATTGGGGATGTCAAGGCCAAAGAGGAACGCCTTGCGACGTTCCTCTGTCATCCATAGCTCGGATGAACTTTGGGAAAGTGCAGGGCACTGCGTCCACGTCTCTGTGAGATCCGAAAATCCCATTGGTGGCGTCTGTCCCAGCCAGATCACTGCTCAGTCTTGCGCTGCTTATCTACAGATGTAGCAGAGGCGATTCGCCTTGTGAATCCCTCTTGTGGTTTTTTTGTCCAAAGCCCACATCCACCGGAAAATCAGAGAATTTAGGAAGGCTTGCGCTTAGGCTTGCCCGGATCAAACGTATGCTTGTCCACCCGCCCGCTCGGCTTGCCGCCTTTTGCCTTGCTCGCGCCTTTCTTTGATGAGGATTTCCCTCCGGGTTTGCCATTCGCTTTGCCCGCAGAGGGTTTTGCGCTGCTAGATTTTTTCTTGAAACTCTCGACAACCCCGTCGGGGCGGTTTTGCGCGGCCGTTTTTGACTTAAATTTAGGTTTGCCTTCACTCGGTTTGGGCTTGCGCGTTTTGGGAGCTGGCGCATCGTTCCAATCTATCGGCCCACCAGGCTTTTCGGCACGCGGCTTTTTATCTGAGCGCGACTTTGGCGCAGTTGAACGTTCATAGGGCACATCGACCGGTGGCGCTTTAAGCTCGGTCACAACCGCATTATCCTCAACAGTCATATTCGGACCCAAGGCTTTCTTGAAACCCTCAACACTGGAGAGCTTCACTTCAAAGAATGAGGCATCGGGATGAATTTTGATTGCGCCAATGTCATGTTTGGTCAGCCCCCCGGCGTTACAAATCATCGGCAGGAGGCGACCAGGCAATGTGCCCGCGGCCCGGCCACCTGGGATGGAGAACCAAACGGTCGGGCCAAAATCTGCGACTCTGCGCGGCTTGGCCTCTTTGGCCTCGCGCGCATCCACCGCCAAGAGCTCTTCGGGAGCCGATTGCTTGGCCGTATAGACCCGCAAGAAAGCCGCAGCCACCTGGCTGGGGGAGAAATGGGACAATAGCTCATCAATCGCGGCCTGATCGGTCGGCGAAATTTCCTCATGCCAAGCCGGATCTTCCAAGAGCCGGGCCCGATCCTTGGCTGTCACCTCTTCGGCGGAGGGTGGTACAGTCCATTCCGCCTTCACTTTCGCCGCTTGCAAAATGCGCTCTGCCTTGCGGCGCACAGAAGGGGGCACGATCAGCGCAGAAATCCCTTTGCGCCCGGCCCGGCCCGTGCGGCCCGAACGATGCATCAAAGTTTCAAAATTACTTGGCAATTCCGCATGCACCACCAAATCCAAATTTGGGAGATCAATCCCCCGCGCCGCCACATCAGTGGCCACACAGATCCGAGCCCGGCCATCACGCATGGCCTGTAGGGCATGAGAGCGCTCGGCCTGGCTCAATTCCCCCGAAAGGCTGACCACAGAAAAACCACGGTTCGACAGGCGTGTGGTCAGGCGATTGACCATAACTCGGGTATTGGCAAAGACCAGAGCGTTCGGGGCTTCATAAAAGCGCAAGACGTTGATGATTGCATTTTCTATATCCCGCGCCGACACATTTAAGGCGCGGTACTCAATATCGGTGTGCTGGGATTTCTCCGCAACGGTCGACACGCGCTGTGCATCTCTTTGGTAGGATTTTGCCAATGTGGCGATGGATTTTGGCACGGTGGCAGAAAACATCAAAGTGCGGCGCGTTTCAGGCGCATGGCCAAGGATAAACTCCAGGTCCTCTTTGAAGCCCAGATCAAGCATTTCATCGGCCTCATCAAGCACCACTGCTCGCAGCTCCGACAAATCAATTGAACCGCGCATGATGTGATCGCGCAAACGACCCGGCGTGGCCACAACAATATGCGCCCCGCGCGTCAAGGCCCGACGCTCGTCGCGCATATCCATGCCGCCCACACAAGAGGCCATCGTCACCTGCGCTTCGCTATACAGCCATTGCAGCTCGCGCTTGACCTGCAAGGCCAGCTCACGCGTGGGGGCGATGATCAAAGCCAATGGGTGAGTGGCGCGGTCAAAAACCTCATTGGATCCCAAAAGGCTGTCACCAATCGCCAGACCAAAGCCGACCGTTTTACCGGAGCCCGTTTGTGCCGAAACCAGTAAGTCCGCCTGTGCCAATTCTGGAGCGGTGACGGCCAGTTGAACGGGAGTCAAAGTGTCGTAGCCGCGCTTTTGCAGCGCGTCAGCTAGAGCTTGTTTCACGAGAGTCTCTTTCTATGTCATGCGAGCGCTGCAGCCCCCCATGGACCGACCAACCCCAATTCGGTGCCTCAGGGACACCTCAACAGAGCGCCGATAGGCGTTTTTACAGCAGAAGTATAGGGCGGGCGTAAATTTAAGAGCCGCTGCTCCCTCGCCGCCGCATCCGGCGTTTATGGGCCGCAAACAATAAGGGCGCGAGACATCGACGATAAATCACAGAGGCTATGACCTTAATGGGCTTGAAGTTAACTATTGGCGCCAATACCCAAAAATATGGCAATTGCCGCCAAATCGCCACAAAGGCCTCAACCCCGACTGAGACCTGCGCGCCGCGCCGCACGTGCAGCTGTTTGGCGGCTTGATCCTCACTAAGCCCCCAATCTGCCGCAGATTTTGCAGTAATTTCTACATAGGCTAAGTCATCGCCAGAAATGCGTTTGTAATGCTCAATTTCCCGGCGGCAAATCGGGCAGTCAGCATTATAAAGAACTTCTAATTGGGCCATGGGATCGCTGCTCACTGTTTGTTCTCTGTACGTTAAAGGTAGTGCGCCGGGCGCCCAGGTCCAGCTGTGCAGACTGGACCCGCCTCACGGCACAAACAGCTGGCCGGGCCGATGCAATACCTGTTTAATTCAGCCACATTTTGAATAGCCGCAACTGCCGCAGGTCATGCAGCCTTCAACCATACG